>FWPV01005641.1_pt1 | contig 24793 bp, 16 predicted proteins | sample 2228371 | NCBI WGS metagenome assembly FWPV01 (sample SAMEA103939776, study PRJEB20133) | metagenome | reverse complement strand
CGTCTTCGTCGGGATCGTCCGCTTCGGCGGGCGGCATGGTGCTTGCCGCGATCCACACAGCGCTCGGGCGGGTGCGTTCGATGAAGCCGGTGACAGCTTCGGGGGCGGGGTGCGCTTGCGGCTCAAAGTCGAACTTCAGGTTACCGGCGACCACCACTTGCGAAGGGCTCGCGCCGGCTGCAATGTAGCGGTCCCGGTCGCGTGGCGTTTGGACCAGAATGCGGTCGGCGTGGGCAAGCGCGTGGCGGAAGAACCACCGCAGCCGCACATATCGCGGCGCGGCTCGATCCGATATCCGCCCGTTGACGATCAGCAACGCGGCGCCGGAGCGCTTGACCTCGCGGAAGCAGTTCGGCCAGATTTCAGTCTCCATGACAACCACCACCGCCGGGCGGAGGGTCCGGAGCACGCGCCGCACGCACGACGCATAGTCGAAAGGGAAGTAGAAAATGGCGTCGGCGACGCCGGCGAGCTTCTGATCCGCCATCGCCCGTCCTGCCAGCGTGGTGACGGAAACGAACACCGGCGCGCCTGGAAGGACCTTGCGGATCGCGCGCAGGAGTTGCATGGCGGTGAGAATCTCGCCCACCGATACCGCGTGCAGCCACACGCCGCCCGGTCCCTTGCAGCGGCACGACTCGGGGAGGAACCCGAGGCGTTCGCCGAGCCCGTGGAAATAGCGGCGGTCGCGAACCCCACGCACGAAGGCGTACAGTAGGATGAAGGGAATCGCTGCAAGTCCGAGGAAGCGATAGAGGAAATAAATGAGCTTCGTCGCCAAAAGTCTGGTTCTTTCACTGAGTATAGCGGCGGCGATGGCCGCCGACAAGAATAGCGCCCGGGACGCGTTTCGCGTGGGCGCCGCGGAATCCTACGCGAACCGGCAGACCAACGAGAAAGTGGTCATCGCCGCGGAGCCTTACGACAGCGCGGAAAAGGCTAAGACGGCGTTCGGCAAGGTGAATCCGAATCAATTCGGCGTCCTTCCCGTGCTGGTGGTGATCCACAACGGAAACCCCAGAGCCTTGGACTTGCATCAGATGCGCGTCGAATACCTCACGCCGGACCGCAAGCGCATCGAAGCGACGCCGGCAAAAGATGTGCGCTACTTGCGCTCGCCGGGGCGCCCACCGGTGGCTGGACCCGAGCCGCCGCGTCGCGGTCCTCTGCCCACGGGGCGCGGAAGCAGGAAAAACCCGCTCGACGCGTGGGAAATCGAAGGCCGTGCCTTTGCGCCACGGATGCTGCCGGCGGGCGAATCGGCGCACGGATTCTTCTACTTTCAAACGCGGCCGCGTCCCGGCGCCCGGCTTTACATCACAGGCTTGCGGGAAGCCGGGACGCAGCGCGAACTGCTCTACTTCGAAATTCAACTGCCGTGATTAGAAAGTGATTTTCAAAGCGAACTGAAGGACCCTCGCGTCCCGCGTGCCCGTGACCACCGCGAAGTTGTTCACGAACGGGTTTACTCCCGCGGCGGTTACATTCAGTGTAGTGCCGACTGTGGTGAAAGAGGGATGATTGAACGCGTTGAAGAACTCGCTCCGGAACTGTAAACGGAGCCGCTCGGTCAGCGTGAAGTTCTTGAACAACGACAGATCCCACTTGTTGACGCCGGGACCGCGCAGGCTGTTGCGGCCCATATTGCCGAACGTCCCGGTGCGTGGCCTAGCGAAGGCAGAACGGTTAAACCACTCCTCCACCGTGCGCGGACCTTTGGTGTCGCCGATCACGTCCGGCCGCTGATTTTGCACCGCGCCGATGCCCGCCACATCCGAGCTCATGACCACGTCAAACGGCCGTCCCGTCCACAACCGCACGATTCCGGAAGCCTGCCAGCCGCCCAGAGCCTGCCGGACGAAGGCCTTGTTCTTCCTGAGGTACGGCAGCCGCCACACGAAATTGCCGGTGAAGACCTGCGTGCGGTCGAAGTCCGACGGCCCGCGCTCGGCGCGAATGTTCTTGGAGTTGGGCGGAACGTCTCCCGCGCCGCGCTCGCTCGAGCCGTCGTCGATGCTCTTGGCCCAAGTGTACGCCGCGCCGGCGGACAATCTTCCCGACAAGCGCCGATTGAAAGACACCTGCAAAGAGTGGTAGATGCTGCTGCCGGTGGTCTGCCGCTGCGTGATGTTGCCCCAGCCTGTGTACGGGCGAACCGCGTTGACGTTCACGCCCGCAGGCACCGTGCCGGCGTCCGGATTATTGATGTTGAGAGGACGCTGCAAGCGCAACCCGCGGGTGCCAACGTAGCTCACGCTCAAAATTGCGTTGCGGATCACCTCGCGCTGTTGTCCGAAACTCCATTGATGCACCGTCGGCGCCTTCAGCGGGTCTCCGAGAGCGGTGAAATTCGGCGGATTGCCGGCGGCTTCGACGCCGCTGACTGCGGTGGTCAGCACTGGGTTGGTCAGCGTCACCGAGCGCGAGAACGGCGGGTTATCGAACGTATTGTTTATGAACGTGCCGATCAGCGGGCGTGTGAAGAAGATTCCATAGCCGCCCCGGATGACGGATTTGCGTCCCCGCGGCGACCATGCGAAGCCAAAGCGCGGCGCGAATAGCTTGGTGTGGTCGTTGGCCACCTTCCTTCCATAAGGCGAGTTTTTCCCAGCCACGACGACGCCGTTCAGCGGGTCGCCCGAGTTCGGAACCAGCTGCCCGTTGGACGCGTTCACGCGCATGGCTTTCGTCCGGTCCCAAAGCCACGGCAAGAAGTTGGCCACCTGATTGTTGCGGTCGTACGGGTTGAAAAACGCCGAATACCGCAGCCCCAGATTCAAAGTGAGCCGCGTCGTAGCCCGGATGTCATCTTGGACGTACGCTTCGAGCATGCCGAAACGGGCGTCGGACCAAATGGTCCTTTCCACCTCGCTGTATTGCGAAGGAAGCCCCAAGAGCATGTTCGCCACGGGGTGGCGTGCGTTGTTCGTCGTGTAGGTCAGCGAGCCGGAAGTATTCGGAGAGAAGGGCTGCTCGAGGTTGCCGCCATAGGAATAAATGCCCCCGAACTTCAGCAGGTGTTTGCCGGCGATCTTCGAGAAGTTGTCCGTGATCTCCAGGGTGAACAACTCCTTGTGACCTTTGCGGGGCACGTTGATGGCGGCGTACCCGGAACCGAGATTCACCTGGGGAATGATGTTGCCCTCGTTTTCGGGGAAAAGCTCCGGAAGCGTGATGCCGAGCTTCGTACGGTCGGCGAGCTCGGAGATGGAGCGCATATCGAAATACCGGCGCGCGAAGTTGAACTGGAGCTGGTTCATCAAAGTGGGAGAGAACGTTTGCGACGTGCTCAGCACAAAGTTCTTGCCCGGACGGTCCGAGCTGGTGGTGGCGACGCCGGGAAAACGCGTGGTGATGCTGGTGAGTCCCGAACCGCCGTAGGGGTTCCGCACATACGCCGAATCCTGCGTGTAGCGCCCGTAGATCCGCCACTTGTCGGAGAAATTGTGGTCGATGCGGATCATCTCCTCGTGCCAGTTCTGCCGGCTGGGAGCGGCGGAGGTGTAGTTGATGGCGCCCGGACCTACAAAATTCGGGAGCGGATAAAGGCTGAGCAGTTTGACGGCGTTCGGTTCATGCCGGCTCGCGGGAATGACGCCGCCCGGGAAGCCGGTTCGGGAAACGGGGTCGATCACCGGGTCGTCCGCCGTGCCGAAGTTGCGGTCCGCGCCTGCACCGAGAGCGCGGAAATCGCCGCGTCGCTCCTCGGCGGTGGGCACGGTGATGTTGACCGCCTCTCCGCGCTGCACGACGCGGTTGAATTCCTGCGAAAAGAAAAAGAAAGTCTTGTTGCGATCGCGGTTGTAGCCTCCGAACGACAGGGGACCGCCGACGGTGTAGCCAAAGTTGTTCAGCTTCAGCGGTAAGGTGCGGTGCGAGAAGTAATCCTTGGCGTCGAATGCGTCATTGCGGAGGAAATGATACACGGAGCCGCGGTACTGCCGGGTTCCGCTCTTCGTGACCACGTTCACTTGAGAGAAGCCGCCCCGCCCGTATTCGGCGGAAAAGGTCGAAGTGAGCACAGTGAACTCGGCGATCGATTCGAGCGACGTGAACGTGTTCAATGAGCTTGAGCCCACGATGACGTCGGAATTATTGCCTCCGTCAATGTTGAAACTGGAGCCGGTGCTGCGCGCGCCGTTGATGCTGACGTCGGGGTTGCTGTTGGGATCCTGCCGGTCGCTCATGTTCGACGCGATGCCCGGGATGAGTTCGAGCAAGGTCATGAACGAGCGCCCGTTGAGCTGGAGTTCGCGGATTTGCTCGCCTGAGATCGTGCCGCCCGTTTCGCCGGATTCAGTCTGCAACTGCTCGGCGGAGGCGACCACGGACACTTCCTGCGAAACCTCACCCACCTGGAGTTCAATGTTGAGACCCAGGCGCTCGCTCACGTGGAGCTCCACGTCCTTCTGGACGAATTTCTTGAAGCCGCTGGCCGAAGCCGAGATCTCATACTTTCCGATTGGCAGGTTCGGGAAAGCGAAGTTTCCGTCGGCGGAGGAGACGGTTCTACGCGAGACGCCGGTCTCCACATGCAGCGCGCTCACCTGAGCGCCGGGCACGGCGGCGCCGGAAGGATCGAGCACCCGCCCGGAAATCGAACCTCCCGTTTCCTGGGCGAAGCTGACTAGACACGTAAACACAATAAGGCTTAGAAGACGGTACATAGCGGAAAACCTCATTCCCCTCCATCATCGCAACTCCGCCTGTCCCGTTGCATTCGCCGCGCGCATAAACAATCAGGCAATTTGTGAGCCGGCGCCGCGGCTCGGGCGTGTGGCATAGAATAACGGACATGCGCGCAAGTTCTTTCATCGTTTCGGTTCTGCTATTGGCTCTTCCGCTGTGCGGGGCTGAGAAACCCGGCAAGTGGATCAAGATGTTTAACGGCAAGGATCTGAGCGGCTGGGAAGCCAGCGAGCGTCCCGAAAGCTGGTCCGTGGTGAAGGAAGACGGCAAGCCCGCCATCCGGGGCAAAGGCGGCGTGAGCCACCTCTTCTGGAAGAAGATGGAGTGCGAGAACTGCGAATTCAAAGCCGACTTCAAAATTATGGACGGCTCGAATTCCGGGATGTACTTCCGGACGGCTTTCGGCAAGGGCTTTCCCAAAGGCTATGAGGCGCAAGTCAACGCCACGCACAAAGATCCCGTGAAAACCGGCAGCCTGTACAACTTCCACAAGAATCTTGTCAGCCCGACCAAGCCCGGCGAGTGGGGCACGCAGCACATCATCGCCGACGGGAACCACATCATCATCAAAGTGAACGGCAAGGTGATCACCGATTTCGTCGACCAGAAGAACACCTACACGAAGGGCTTTCTGGCATTGCAGCAACACGACCCCAACAGCGTCGTCTATTACCGGAACTTGATGTTCCGCGCCTTACCGTCAAAAAAGAAGTAGCCGCTAGCGGGGCGAGATTTTCGGCCACGCGGTCTCGATGCCCTGCGCGCGGATAGCGGCTTGAAACGCCGCCCGGAGCTTCGGGTCCTTCCGGATAGCCCGGGGTGGCGTTTTTCTCTGAATGGCGAAGGCGGCCAGGCAGCCCGCCGCCTCGCCGGTGTTCCACTCGACGGGATGCAGCCGGTAGCACCCGTTGGTAATGTGCGTGACGCCCAAGTTTTTTGCCCCAGCCAGAAGATTCTCCACGCGCTTCGGAATCAGGGCGCCCATGGGAATTTGAAACGGCAGGGAACTGACGTCGATGTAATTGTCGCCGCCCGAACTCGGGTGGAGGTCGATGCGGTAGCTGCCTACGCCCACCGAATCGGGAAACTCTTCCGCCGTGACATCCTGCTTGCCGAGAGCCGCCCGGCGGGCATCCGTGCCCACATGCTGCTCGACCACGGTGAATTCCGCCTGAATGCGCCTCGATTCCCGGATGTAGGGATACATGGCCAGCCCGTCTTCCGTGCCCGCTTGGTCGTAGCGCAGCCGCAGGCCTCGCCAGCCCTGCTTGCCGTCCGGGCGCGGCGCCTCGGTCTGCATCCAATAGAGCAGCGAGAGGCTCAGTTGTTTCGCCCGCTTGAGATGGCGCTCGGCTTCGGCTTCGCTGACCTCGTGTAAGTTGCCCAGCCAGTAATCGTTTTGAGGCCAGTTGATAAGCGAGATATCAGAGAGGTACGCGCCGGGCTGGAAATTATTCCTGTCGGCGATGCGGCGGTAAAGCCAGAGGTTGGGCCCGGGCAGGGTGAACTTCAGAGTCGGGTCGAAGCCCATGTCGCGAGGCTTCAATGTGTGGGGGTGGCTCATCACCCAGCTTAGAAGTTTTCCCGGCCACGGAGGCCGCAGTTGCGGAACGTAGTCCCGCCAGAAGGCGTACTCTTCGGGCTTGTCAATGGTGTGATCTTGCCCTTCCAGATAATCGATGGCGAAGCAAACCGTGAAGGCTTGAATGTTGGCCGGCTGAGCCGTTTCCGGGGCGTGCGGCTCCCCGGTTTGCTTGCGCGACTCGAATCCGGTGACGTACTCGACCTTGGCGAGCGGCAGCAGGTCGCCTTGCTCGGTGGCGTCGATGAAGTAAGGCGCGGAGATGGTGTGCGTGCGCCCGGTGACCAGGCTGCGCACGGTGACTGCCCGGATGCGGTCGCCCGCAGTGTCGGCAGCCACGGGACGCGTGCGCTCGAGCACCAGCAGCTTGCCGCCGCTGACGTATGGAGCCAGCATGGCTTGGAGCACTTCCAGAGACACGCGCGGCTCGTGGGTGATGCGGGAGACGCTGCCGTTGCCGGGGTTGAGGTTGCGCCGGGAACGAGCCTCTTCGGTCAGCGGATAATGGCGGCGGTAATATCCCCGCACCGCCTCGCGATAGGAGCGGTAAAGCGCCGTCCCTCCAAACTGCTCGATCCAAGGGTGCTCGTCGGGCGGCACCATTTGCGCGGTAAGCTGCCCGCCAATCCACTCACATTCCTCCGTCATCACGACGCGCATGCCGTTGCGCAAGGCGGCGAGAGCGGCGGCGCATCCGCCTGTTCCTCCTCCGACCACCGCCACGTCGCACGAGAACTCGCGGGCGTATAATGCAGCCCCGGCGAGCTGACCGAGAAACATCCTGCGGCTGATCTGCATATGGCCATTATTGTAACCGGGCTTTTCGCGCCGCTCTGCCCGCCTCACTGCTACCATAACGAGTGAATGGGGTTGATCACGGTTTCCGGTGAAGCCGGGTGCCGCCACGAGGAAGTAGCCCGGCTGGCGGCAGGACGTCTCGGTTTTCAACTTCTGTTGGAGCCGGAGCTGCGCAGCATGATCGCCCAAGAGTTCGGCGCGGAAGCGGCTCTGCCGGATAAGGCGTACGTTCCGGTGGTGACCTCCATCCTCGCCCGCCTGGCTACCCAACACCATTTGGTTGTGTGCGCGCAGGGCATGGAATTCCTGTTCAAGAACCAGCCTTGGATCCTGCGGGTGCATATTGTGGCGCCGGAAAGCCGGCGCGTGGGCGCGTTGATGGTGGACCACAACCTGGAACGCGAGGCGGCGCGGCAGTTGCTCCGGCAAGTCGAATTTGAAGACCGGCGCAACCGCCGGCGCAAATTCCGCCGGGCGCGAGCGCCGCTCGAAGCTTTCGATCTGGTGCTGAGCGAGGAAGGCATGGACAGCGAGCCGATGGCGGGCATCATAGCAGCCGCAGCCCGAGCCAAGGGCATCGAAGAACAAGGTTTGCTCGCGCCCGCCGCCGAGGCGCACATGCAGTTTCAAATCCGGCTGCAACTTTCCAAGTACGGCATTTCGCCGCCCCGCGACGTCAGCTTACGGCGCGTCCCGTTCGCGCACCGCAGCGAGGAGATCTTCGCCAACCTGCTCGATTTCTACCGCATCGCCTGGCAGTATGAGCCGCGCAGTTTCGTCATTCAGTTCGACCGGGACGGCAAGCCGCTCGAATCCTTCACGCCCGACTTTTATCTGCCTGAATTTGACCTTTACGTGGAGCTCACCACCATGAAGCAAGCGCACGTGACGAAGAAAAACCGGAAAGTGAAGCTCCTCAAGAGCCTGTATCCTCACATCAACATTCAAGTGTTCTATCAGAAAGACTTCCAGAACCTGATTTTCAAGCACGGTCTTCCGGCGGAGGCGCCGTCATGATCAGCCCGCCCCCCGGAATGGAGAGGATTCTCTTTACCGAAGAAGAGATCCAGGCGCGCATCCGCGAGGTAGCGGCTGAGATTTCCGCCAAGTATCAAGGGCGTCCGTTGAAGCTCGTGGGGGTGCTCAAAGGATCGGTGTTCTTTCTGACGGCGCTCGCGCGGGAGATCACGATCCCGCACAAAATCGACTTCCTGGCCATTTCGAGCTTCACTTCGCGCTCGGGTCCGGGCGTGGTTCGCATCGCGAAGGACCTCGACGATCCCATCGAGGGAGAAGACGTGCTCCTGGTGGAGGATATCGTCGACACCGGCTTCACCGCGCGTTACCTCCTGCGGACGCTCGCCGGACGGGAACCGAACTCGCTGGCCATCTGCACGCTGCTGGACCGCACTTCCAGCCGGATTGTGCAAGTGCCGGTGGAATTCCGGTGTTTTGAGATTCCCGACCGGTTCGTGGTGGGATTCGGACTGGACTACAAGCAACTGTATCGGAATCTCAGCTACATCGGCGTTATGAACCCTGAGCTGGCGTCCTAAAGCCCCGGGGGCTCAGTAGCGGAAGTTGTCCGATTCCGGCGCAGCCAGCCACTCCTCCAGCGTACGCGCATGGGCGTCTTTGTTCGAAAGCAGCGGCTCGGCAACCGGCCAGCGGATGCCGATAGCCGGATCGTTCCAGCGGATGCCGGATTCGGCCTTGGGATTGTAAATGCCGGTGCACTTATACTGCACCTCGGCGAAGTCTGAAAGAACGCAAAACCCGCGGGCGAAGCCCGCCGGGGCGTAAACTTGCAGCTTGTTGTCAGCCGAACACTCAATCCCGAACCACTGCCCCAACGTCGGCGACCCTTTGCGGATGTCCACCGCCACCAGAAACGCCGCGCCGTATGTGACCCGCATCAATTTGGCCATGGGCGGGTCCCATTGAAAATGCAGCCCGCGCAGGACATTCCTCGCCGAGCGGGAGTGATTGTCCTGTACAAAGTTCACCGGCAGCCCGAACTCGGCGAACTGATCCGCACGGAAGGTCTCCATGAAGAAGCCCCGCGCGTCTTCGAATACGTCTGACTTTAAGACAACGACTCCATTGAGGTGGGTCGATTGAATCCGCAAAGGCATGATTCGCTACTTGGGGTCTTCACCGTACTTTTCGCGCCAAGCCTTCACTTGCGCTTCCACCCAAGGATAGGTCAACTGAATGCCTTCCTTGAGATAGATTTTCGGCCTCCAGCCGATAGAGTAGATCTTTTCATTGCTGAAGTTGCGGGACTGCACGCCCACCGGTCCGGGAACGTGCTTGATCTTGATCTTCTTGCCCGCCACCTCCGCCACCGTGCGAACCAGTTCGTCCACGTCCACATACTGCGGGCACCCGATGTTGACGGGTCCATGCAGATCCGACTGCATCAGGAGGTAGATGCCGTCCACCATGTCGTTCACGTGGGTGTAGGAACGGATGGCGGTGCCGTCGCCCCAAACTTCGACCTCGCCGCCGTCTTGAGCCACCGCGACTTTGCGGCACATCGCAGCCGGCGCCTTCTCGCGCCCGCCCCGCCATGTGCCCTCCGCGCCGTAACAGTTCTGGAAACGGGCGATGCGCACTTGCATGCCGTAGCGGCGCTCATAAGCCATGGCGACCCGCTCCGAATAGAGCTTCTCCCAGCCGTATTCATTGTCGGGATGAGCCGGGATCGCCTCTTCTTCGGTCATCTCGGGCTCGCCCGGCTTCATATCGCGATACACGCACACGGACGAGGAGAAAAAGTACCGGGGCACGCCCATCTCGGCTGCCAAATGCGTCATGTAGACGTTGATCAGCACGCTGTTGTGCATGATTTCGCACTCCGCCGAGTGGATGAAACCCATGCCGCCCATGTCCGCGGCGAGCTGATAGACTTCGTCGAATCCGCCGTCGGGCACCGTAAGCGCGGTGCGGCAGTTTTCTTCCTTGCGAAGATCGAGCAGCAGGAACTCGTCAGCCGCTGTCGGGGCGAATTCGTGCTCTTTGATGTCCACGCCGCGAACCCAATATCCTTCGCGCTTCAGTTTCTTAACCAGGTGGCCGCCGATGAAGCCCCCGGCGCCGCAGACCAGTGCTTTTTTCATACGTGAATTCTCATTCTAGCAACGTGCGAACCCGCAATCCGTCCATGGCGATGCGAAATTCGTAGGTCTTTCCGGCGGCTCGGCTAAGGTAACCCTTCATCGCGGCAGCCGCCTCCGGGCTGCGCGCCAACAGCATGAGAAAACCGCCGCCGCCCGCCCCCGCCAGCTTGGCGCCGGCGAGGTACGGCTCCAATTCGTGCAAGAGACGGTTGATGGGAGCGTTCGTCGTGTGCGGGTCGAGGATCTGGTTCAGCTCCCAGTGCCGGCGCATGAGGCGCCCGAGGTGGTCCCATTCCCCCTCGCGCATGGCGTAAGCCATCTCGACAGCCAGGGTCTTAATGCTGTGGAGCACTTGAATCGTGGCCACCTCCCGCGCCAGATAACGCCCCACCACCTGCGTCAGTAATCCTTTCGCAATCCGGCGGATGCCGGTGTAATGGAGGACGAAGTGAGAAGAGAATTCCGCTTGCTTCTCAGCGCTCCAATCGATCGGCTGCACCCGCAGCCGCTGATGCAGACCCGGTCCGGACGTGACCAGCTTCACGCCGGGAAAGATGCCTCCCGCCTGATCCTGCCAGCCGCCCCCGGTGGTCATGCGCTGCTCCAGACACATCACCTGATCGCTCAGTTCGCTGACGTCAAAGTCCAGCCCGTACAACTCCGACAACCCGCGCAGCACGGTGGCGGCGAGGATGCTGCTCGTGCCTAGCCCCGACCCCATGGGAAGCGCCACTTCCGTCGAGATCTCAAGACCGCATTCCGGCACGCCGAGCATCTGAAGCGCCACCCGGTGAATCGCGAACGGGCAGCCCGGCGAAGGGGGCGCCATCACCTCCTCGCGCGAATGGTACTCTGCTACGGCGCCGTCCGCGACGCAGCGCACAACCGGCTCATTGAGAACGCGGATGACCGTACGGATCGGATACTCTCCGTTCAGCTCCAGGGCGGCGTTCAGCACCGTACCGCCCCAATCGAAGCAGAATGGCGGCGTGTCAGACCACCCGCCGCCAAAATCAATGCGCGGCGGCGCCTCTACCCGCACTTCCCGCCAGCGCGGCTCCGGAAGCGCGGCACGAGCCGGGCGGGCGGCCAGCTCAACGCCCTTTTCGACCGCCAGACGGACGCAGCGAAAGGCCTCGGCGCGGCTCGATTCGGCTTCCTCGGCCAAGCCTGCCTGTCCGAGAAAGAGGCTGGCTTGATAAAAACGGCTTGCGGCTTCGGTTGGGTGCTCGTTCTCGATGGAACGCGCGTCGGCTGCCAGCGCGCGCCCGGTGGAAGCCAGGGCGGAGATGCCCGGGGAGAGAGCCAGCATCGGCCGCACGTCGGAGCCGTCCCGGGCGAGCGATAAAGCGGTCATCTGCCAGCCGGCGCGCATCCTCGCGACGCGGGCTTCGGCTAGCGCGCGAGTGTCCACCCACTGAGCGATGTCGGCCAGCGACAATCTCGGCATGCGGCGCCAATCCTGAGCGGAGAACGCGGGCGGTTGCAGCCCCATCAGCCAGCAGGCGCAAGTCCAGGCGGGTTCGGGCTCGCCCAACCCGAACAGGGTGGCGTTCCAAAGACAGCGGGCGCCGGAAGGGATGTCAGGCCACACTTGTTCGGCGGCCAGCCCTAGGTCCTCGAGCACCTTGAGAGCCGGCCGGCCGAACCAAGTGGCGTCGTCGCTCGTGACCGGAATCTTGGGATCGTCGTTCACGCCATAGACGGCCACCACGTAACCGCGCCGCCCGTCGGGCAAGGCGATCGGCGATTGGTGCGCGACCACGTCTTCGGGAACCACCACCGGCGCCTTGACTCCTGTGAGACCGTGCAGAATCGCCCCGCGGCCGGCGCGCACCGGGACTTCGAGGTTGCATTCGATGGCCACCGCGCCGCTGTCGAGCGAACATTCCGCGGAAAAAACACTGTCAATGATGACCCCGGCGGATTCCACTCCCGGCGGCGCCACGCTGCCCAAGCGCTTCTGCACCTCATACAACTGCGCCAAGCCAGACTCCTCGGTGAGCGCGCGCCGGAACGAACCGGTGGTGCCCAGGTGTTCGAAGCGTCCCTCGACTACCGAACACCGGAATGGCACGCCGGAAAGCGTTTGAGCAAGCTGTTGCAGCGCCACAGGCGAGTCGGGTTTGACCGACCATTGCCCGGTCAACGCCAGCGTGACATGCTGATATAGATCGATGAGCGGCCTTGCGCCCAGCCCCGGGTTGAGAATTCCTAAATCCGCAAGCCACCGCCCATAGGCGCGCCGCACTCCCGCCAGCTCCATCAGGCGCGCCGCCGTCGGACCATCAAAGGCCAGCAAGCCCGTGTCGACCGCCGCCTGCTCTCCATTCAGAATGGCGCCGGCCAAGCGCATATCCGCCACTGTGGGCTTGCGCAGAAAGGCGTACACGCGGCCGCTTTCGTCGATGGCGTAAACGCCGTGTTGCCCGGCGAGCTCAAGAGACTGGCGCGTCGCCACGGCGGTGACGCCGGGAAGGCCCCAATCAAGCTGAGCGGCGTCCAAAGCCAGGAGAACGTCGCCGGGAGAAATCACCATGCCGCAGGGCAGCCGGTCCACCCATGCGGTCGAAAGCGCGAGGATTTCATCGAAGACCGTGCTCACCTCGCCCCACATGGTCTTGATTGGCAGAGCGGCGAAGAGGCGGCCGGAGAGCGAATATTGCGGTAAGCGCCGCGGGTCGCCTCCGGCATGGATCATGAGCACGCGCTGGCTGCTCCACCATGCCTCCAGAGAATCTCCCTCCCACTGGTTGCGAATGAGGGTCTCTTCGGCTAGCATTCGCAGCGCATTGATAGTGGCGCCTCCGCTGCCCAAGCGTCCGTCTTCCGGATCCGGCGCCACAATGAAAGCGGTCCCGTCCGGCAGCTTGCCTTCCAGAAGGCGGCGCTGGATCTCGGTGCGGTAGTGCTCCGCCTGGCGCGGCGACCCTGCCGTCACCACCACCGCCGTCCACCACGGCCCCGTAGGTCCTGTGGAAACGATGCGAGCCACATACTGGCTACGGGCTGCCTCCGCGGCGGCGGACAACCCGTTGGAGCTGTCGCGCGGAATTCCGTCTTCCATTTTGGGCATGGGAACTTTCCTCATTGTAGGAAAGCGGAGGTGCGAAAATGGAGTCTTCGCGTTTCCCATGAAAGTCTTGTTGATCGGATACCGCGGCCAGCTTGGCTCCGACCTACGGCTGGCGTTCCAAGGCGAGGAGCTCGCGCTGGCTGGACGCGAGGAGGTTTTGGTTCAAGATGCGGCCCAAGTGGACGCTATCGTGGATGCCGTCCGCCCGCAGCTCATCTTGAACACTTCCGCCTTCCATGTCGTCGATGAGTGCGAAAGCAATCCGGACGCCGCTTTCGCCGTGAATTTGTTCGGAGTGGGCAATCTGGCCCGCGCCGCGCGGCGAGTGGACGCAACGCTGGTTCACTTCAGCACCGACTATGTATTTGACTCCCCGCGCCGGACGCCTTATGTGGAGACCGACGCGCCTTGCCCCAAATGCGTGTACGGCGTATCGAAGGCGGCAGGGGAGCTGCTCCTGGCGGCGCTTTGGGAGAAGCACTTCATCTTCCGGGTCAGCGGACTGTACGGTTACGCGGGTAGCCGCGAGAAGGGCACCAACTTTGTCGAGATGATGATCGAGCGGGCGCGGCAGGGAAAGCCTCTCCGCGTGGTCCACGATCAACGCACCACGCCGACGAGCACCCGCGACGCCGCCGCCGCGGTTCGCAAAGTCACGTCAACGCAAGCATGGGGGCTTTATCATCTCACTTGCGCCGGCGAGTGTAGCTGGTACGAATTCGCCTGCGCCATCTTCGAGTTAATGGGCATGCAGCCGGATATCACGCCGGTGGATTCGACCGCCTTTCCCACCAAGGCGCGCCGCCCGCAATACTCGGTTCTCGATAATCAGCGGCTGCGAAACGAAGGGTTCGACGACCTTCCGCACTGGCGGGAGTCGCTCGCGCGCTACATCGCCGGGCGGGCGGCAGCCGGGCGGATTTGACGCTACGGGAGCCGTGGAGTTTCGAAGATCGTGCCGGTGATGTCGATAATCTGTTTCGCCTCTTCGAGCGTCTTCATCCAACGGATGTTGTAGTAACGATCGTTGTCGAAATCCGTATAGCCGAATTCGCGGATCTTGTCGACAATTTGCCGCACCGAATCTTGAACGCTGATCTCCGGACGGAAGTTGAGGACCGTGAGCGCCTTGCGTCCAGAAACCCGGTAGTTGCGAATGCCTGTGTATTCGAACAGGCTCTTAATGTCGGCTTGGATGCCTGCGGCGGCCAAACCTTCCCGTGCGCGAAGAGCAAGTTCGGAGATGCGGAAGTTGCCTGCGACAATGTTGAAGATCTGACCCTTCACCACGGCTTCGGGGGCTTCGAGAGCCATGATGTAAGCGCGGGCTGCGTCCCGGACGTCGCACAGGGGGCGCCACATCTGGCCCGCATAATGCAGCGTCAGGTAACCCTTCTGCAAGGCGTCCTTGACGAAGGTATTGACGACCAGGTCGTAACGCATGCGCGGCGAAAAGCCGAACAGCGTGCCCATCCGCAGGATGACAGGCGAAAACGAATCGTCCATCAACGACAGAAGTTCCCGCTCGCCGGCCAGTTTTGAGATCCCGTACGCCGCCTTCGGCTGCACCTCGGCATCCTCGGTGAGCAGGATGTCCCTCTCCTCATCGATCACTCCGATGTCATACACGGAGCAGGAAGACGCATAGAGATAACGCCGGATGCCGTGGCGCTTGGCCGCTTCCCCGAGCGCGCGCGTGGCCAGCGTGTTCATTTGGTAATTCGCTTCGGGGTTGTACTCGGCGGTGGGGTCGTTCGACAAGCCGCCGAGGTTAATGATCGCTCCGGCGCGTTCGAAGACGGACGGAGGGACGGCGCGCATGTCGCCGGTGATCAGGCGTATCCGGTCCCGGAACGGGCGCAATCCGCGGTCGCCGAAAAACAGGCGGTCGAAAACCGTGACAGCGTAGCCGCGGCTCAGGAGTTCCTCTACCAGGACACAGCCCAGATATCCCGCTCCGCCAACAACCAATACGGATTTTGTTTCGAGCATGGCAAGGTACAGGCCGCTGTGCAGGCCGATGTTTCAGTGTAGCGCACGGGTGGGCGTGCCGTTCCCGGGCGTCATTCGCGCCACTCATTGCAGGCTTGCGCCACCGCTTGGAGCTCCTCGCCGGTCAGGAACGGATGCATCGGCAGGCTTACCTCCGATCGCGCGAGCCGCAAGGCGTTGTCGCACGCGCTGGCGAACTCCACGGGAACTCCTTCGAGCGCTTCCTGCTCAAAAATGCACAGCGGGTAGTGTTCTCCGGCGGCGATGCCTTTCGCTCGCAGATGCGCGAGAAACGATGGCTTCGACTCCGGCGCAACGAAAACCGGATAAAGATGCCGGCAAGGCTGCGCCGCCGGGGGCGCGGCGGGCACGCGGATACGGGGATTCCGTATCTCCCGGTCATAGAATTCACCGGCGCGCCGCCGCCGGTTCGTCCATTCGCCGAGGCGTGGGAGAATGGCGTCGCGGAGAATCGCCGCATGCAGTTCATCCAAGCGGCTATTCAGCCCTAACCTCGTGTGCCGGTACTTCGCGCTCTGCCCGTAATCCCTGAGCGCTGCGGCTTCGGCGGCGAGCGCCGCATCGGAGGTCAGCACCGCGCCGCCATCGCCCAACGCGCCGAGGTTCTTGGTGGGGTAGAAGCTCGTGGCTGCCATCGCGCCCGCCGTGCCTGTCGCCCGCCCGTTCCACGTCGCCAGCACAGACTGCGCGCAGTCTTCCACAATCGAAACCCCGAAGCGCTCGCGCAGACGGTCCAGCCAGTCCAAATCGAGCGGAAAGCCGTACAGGTGGACTGGAACGAAGAAGCGGATCGATGGATCCCGCTCCAAAGCCTGCTCCGCCAGATCGAGCCGGAGCAGCCCGAGGTCGTCGCAATCCACGAATACAGGCGCGCCGCCGGCGCGGATGATGGCGAGGGTGGTGGCGAAAGCGGAGAGCGGCGTCGTCAGCACCCTGTCGCCTCTCCGGCAGCCAAGAGCTCGCAGTGCGATCTCGATCGCGTCAAGCCCGTTCCCCGTCCCGACGGCGTGCGGAATGGGCCATGCGGCAGACAAGGCGGCTTCGAACGCCTGAACCTCCGCGCCCAGGATGTACCAGCCGGAAGCCCCCGTGCGCTCGACGGCGGCGAGCGCCGCGTCCGCAATCTCCCGCCACTGACGCCGGAAGTCGTTGGCCAGTATCATCGCTTCGCACAAAGGGCTTTGAATTCGTTGTAGTCGCGGATGTAATCCGCGGGATCATAAATGTCGGACGCGAGCACCAGAAGCACCCCGTCCCGGGAGTACTTGTACTGTACGCTCCACACCATTGGCGGGACATACAGTCCGAGATTCGGGCTGTTCAATTCGAACTCTTCCCGCTCCTCGCCATCGTCGACGATGATGCTGCACGAGCCGTGCACACAGACCAGAAACTGTTCAAGCTGCCGGTGAGCGTGCTCCCCGCGGATCTCCCTGCTCGCGACGTCGAACACCACGAAGTAGCGCTTCACCAGAAACGGCAGGTGCTGCCCGACTTCGCCGAAGGACAGGTACCCGCGCAGGTCCTCCACATACGGCAGGTTGTGCAAAGTGACGCCCCGCACCCGGCTGCGGTGGATTTCGAGCCCGCGCGGGGACTTGGTCCACACCGGAGCGGTAAGCGGCGGTACATCCACATACCCTGTGATGCGGGCAGGATTCCCGGTGACGATCGCGTGCGGCGGCACGTCTAATGTCACCACCGCGCCGGCGCACACTCTGGCGCCTTCGGCGATCGTCACCCCTTCCATCAGCACGGCTCCGGCGCCGATGGCGGCATTCCTCTGGATGGCGACGCGCGCAGGCTCCGCTGAAGCGCGCGCGCCCGGAAACCCCGGCACGGCAAAGGTGACGTTCGGACCGATGAAAACCCCATCGGCGATCAGCGTGCCCTTGGGTATCCTGACGCCGGACTGCACGGTCACGCCGTCGCCTAGCGCCGCTCCCTCCTCAATCTGCACGTAATCGCCGATCGTGCAATTCGCGCCGATCCGTGCGCCCGCGTGGACCCGGCAAAACGCGCCGATGCGGGCGCCCGTTCCCACTTGGGAAGTCTCTACAATCGAAGTCTCATGCCGCTCAAATGCCATGGGCAGTCGTGAACCTCATTCCCAAACGATACACTGTCGAGAGCAGACCCTCATGGTAGCGCAGATCAAGGTTCACGCTTTCACGAGCATCGCGGCGAACTACATCCCCAGGGCGCGCGCGCTCGCGGAGAGTTTGCGCGCCTTCCATCCGGATGTGCCCTTCCATGCCGTGCTGTGCGACGCTCTGCCGCCCGGCTTCGAACCGGAAAAGGAACCGTTCGCCTCCATCCTGACGCTGCCCGAACTGTTGCCCGGGCGGTGGCGGCAGTGGGTCTTCATGCACGATTTGGTGGAGGCGACCACCGGCGTCAAGGGGTTCGCGCTTGAGCGTTTGCTCGAGGATCCGGATTGCGAAGCGGCTCTGTATTTTGATCCGGACACCCTGATCTTGTCCCCGCTCGATGATTTAGCCGCGCGCTTCCGTAAGGCGTCGATCTTGCTCACACCCCACCTCACCGAACCGGAATCGGCGCCCGAAGCCGTGGCGGACAACGAGATCTCCGCTTTGCGGCACGGGGTTTTCAATCTCGGTTTCCTCGGCGTTAAGAAGAGCGACGAAGGCTTACGATTCGCGCGGTGGTGGGCTTCGCGCCTGGACCGCTTTTGCTACAAAGACATCCCCAACGGGTTGTTTACGGATCAGCGGTGGCTGGACCTCGCGCCGGCGTTTTTTGATGAAGTCGCCATCCTGAAGGACCCGCAGTATAACGTCTGCACCTGGAATCTGAGCCGGCGCCGGGTGATCGCGGACGCAAGTGGAACGCTTTACGCTAACGGGCGTCCCGTCGTTTTCTACCATTTCTCCGGACTCGACAGTGGAGCTCAAGAGCTCATGCTGCGAAAATACGGAGCGGGGATGCCGGCGCTGTTCGACTTGCGGGACTGGTACCTCGCCCGCTGCCGAGAGCTCGGACAGGAAGAGTTCGGACGCCTTCCCTGGGCGTTCGGCTGCTATGATGACGGCGAACCCGTGCGGGACGAGGAGCGGAGGTTTTACCGGCGGCGCGAGGACCTTCAGATCGCCTTTCCGGACCCCTTCCTGACTGAGCCGGCGGAGCAATCTTATCGGCATTGGTACCGCTCGAGGGTCGAGCTTGGACTTTGGAGTAGGGCGTAATGCAGGTTCAAGCTCCCCTATACCGCATCGTTCTGGCAGTCACCCGTGAAGGCTTGGATGCGGCGCGCGCCACCGCCGGGAGCCTCGTGCTTCATGCCTCGCCCGAGACAGAGTGGGTGGCGGCAGGAGAGCGCCGCGCGATGTCCGCTTTCCTCGAAAACGGCGAACTCGCCGGGCGTTTTTGGGCTTGGGATGTGGATACCGGAGATCCCCAAGAGATCTTTGGCGTCGCGTTGAGCAAGGCTCGTGATAAGGATTTCTTCTTTCTTCAGCCCGGCGTCATTCTCCCGCCGCTGGGAGACCTTCGCCTGTCATGGACGTCGCGGCGGCGGGAAGGGGTCGCCACGGTCTCCCCACTGTGCGAAAGCTTGGGGTTGGCCTCTTTAGACCGCCGCGACGCCCAGGAGACAGTCCCGCGAGAACATTGGAAAGACGTCGAGCAGATTGACCGCATCTGTTGCGAAGCAAGCCAGCGCGAGCTGTGCGAGATCCCGGGTTTCATCACGGAATGCGTTTATGTGACCGCCGGGGCAGCGAAAGCCGCCCTCGCCGAACTAAGCGGCCGGGGCAACCGGGGATGGTTCGAATTCTTCTTCGGCGTCACAACGCGCCTCCGGTTTGCGCATTTGCTCGCAGCGCACGTTTATGCGGGTTTGGCCGCAACGGCGCCCCTCCGGCAGCGCCCGCGCGAGGCAGTCTCATGGTTTGTCCGGGCGCCGGAAGCTCTCCCGGCTGTTCAGTCCGCCGTGGAAGCAATTCGCAACGGGTTGCCCGCTGCGGATCCGCCGCCGCGCTCCGTTCGCGCCCGCGCCATCCCGCGCCTGCTCCACATCACCCATAGCTGGGGCGGAGGAATCGAAAAGTGGGTCCGCGAGTTCGCCGCAGCCGACCTGCGAGCGCGCCACCTGGTCTTAAGTCCCCACGGCGCAGCTCCGTATCACGGCAGTGAACTCCGGCTGTTTCCGGACACCGAAGCCGACGCCCCCGCGGCCTCGTTCGCCCTCCGCCCGGCTATTCCGGCGACAGCCGTCGAACACGAAGGCTACCGCGCCGCGTTGGACGCCGTTATCCACCGGTATGGGGTGGAAGAGGTTGTAGTCTCGTCGCTCATAGGGCACTCGCTCGATGCGTTGCGCACCGGTCTTCCTACGCTCGTCGTTTGCCACGATTACTATCCCTACTGCCCGGCGCTAAACATCACCTTCGGCCAAACCTGCGAGTCGTGCGCTCCGGCGCGGCTTGAAGAGTGCACACGGGGCAATCCGCTGCACTGCCATTTCCCCTCCGTTCCGCCCTTTGCGTGGCTGGAACTGCGGCGCGCCTTCGCCGAGGCGACAGCTTCGCCTGGAATTCGCCTTGTTGCGCCGTCCCCTTCGGTCGTGGAGCATTTTGGGCGGCTGATGCCGGAACTCAGCGGACGCTTCATCCTTGAGCCGCACGGAACGCGGCGGATTTCTCCTCCGGCGCCGCCCCCTTCGCTCGACCCCGCTCAGCCGCTGCGCGTGCTGGTCCCCGGGTTGTTATCCACCCTCAAAGGCAAAGACTTACTGCTGGCGATGGCGAACAGCTTGGCCTGTTTTGCCGAGGTATTTCTTTTGGGCTGCGGCGGTTACGGCGAAGAATTCCGCGGGCTCCCGGGGTTTCACGTGATTCCGGCCTACGCTTGGGAGGACCTTCCGGCGCTTGTATCGCGCATTGCTCCGGACGTCGCGTTGCTGGCGTCCATCGCCCCGGAAACGTTCAGCTACACGCTTCAGGAAATGCTCGATCTCCAGATTCCGGTGCTCGCGACGCGCCTCGGCAGCTTCGCCGATTCCATCGAAGACGGGCGCAACGGATTCCTCGCGCCACCCGAGCCGCAAGCGATTCTCGAGCGCTTGCGGGAACTGTCGGCGTCGCGCGCCCGGTTGCTCGAAGTGCATGAGCGGCTCGCTCACCGGGCGCGGCGCACCCCGGTGGACATGGCGGCACGCTACCACGAACTGCTCCAGACGCCGGAGTTTTCGCCCCGCGCATACTTCGCTCCGGACAGCATCTCCCCGGCAGCTTCTGTCTTGCCCGTCAGCGCGCAACTGTTTTGGCGCTTGCCAGGCGCGGACTACGAAGAATCGGAAAGCACGCGTGTCTTCGTCATGTTGAAATCCTTCCGCCAGAGGGTCTCGCTTGCCATCCCGGCGTTGCGCGCCGCCCCGGATCAGTTGCGCCTCGATCCGGCGGATCGCCCCTGCTTCCTCACGTTTTCCGGTCTCCAGGTTCGCGACTCCACAGGAGCGGTGGTGTGGCGGTGGAACGGCGCCTTATCCGCTTTTGAAGGTCAGGTTTTGCACGACATCGTGTTCGCGGGGCGATGGAAGGGCGAATGCCTGTGGGCGATCACCGGCGGCGACCCTTTCCTCACGCTGCCGCTTTCACGCGAGGTTCTGGAACGCGTCCAAGGCGGAGGTGCGGTGGAGTTCGACACCGCCCTCTGCGCCGCCGAGGAAGCTGCGGCGGCGCTGCTCGATGCTCGCGCCGGCGCCAAGGACTGGCAAGGCGAACTCGAACAGCGCGACCGTCTGATCCGCAAACTCTTCCATGCTTTGGCGGAGGCGCAAGCCCGGCAGCGGGGCGGCGGCGCAATATCATAGAACTATAGGCCTTGAACGCCTTAATTCCAAACTGAAGTGGGGGATTCCATGGGAACGATCGCCGAACGGAAACTGGGGATCAATAGCTGGTTGGAAGAAGAGCTTTTCCAGGAATACATGCACAACCGCGGGTCGGTGGATGCCGAATGGAAAGGCGTCTTCGAAGCGGCGGCGCCGCCGGCGGCTGTCAAGGCGCCTGCTCCCCAACCTCCGGCGGAGCAAGGTCCCGACAGCTTGGTGCCCTTGCGCGGCGCGGCTCTGCGCATCGCCGAGAACATGATGCAGAGTCTTGCCATCCCCACGGCTACTTCGCAGCGGACGTTCACCGTAAAGGTGATCGACGAAAACCGGCGCATCATCAACCAGCACCGTGCGCTGCTCGGCAAGTCCAAGATCTCCTACACCCACATCATCGGATGGGCGATTATTCAGGCGCTGAAGAGCCACCCGGCGTTGAATAACGCATACGTGGAGCGCGATGGGCAGGCGTACCGCGAGGTCCGCAGCCGCATCAATTTGGGCATTGCAGTGGACGTGGCGGGCAAGGATGGAGGGCGGTCCCTTGTGGTCCCAAACATCAAGGACGCCGGTTCCCTGGATTTTCAGGCCTACCTCGCCGCTTACGACGACCTGGTGGACCGTGCCCGCACCGGCCGGCTGACGCTTTCTGATTTCCAGGGCACCACTGTTTCTCTCACCAACCCTGGCACGGTCGGCACCGTAGGGTCCATTCCGCGCCTGATGCCCGGTCAGGGATGCATCATTGCAACCGGCGCCATCGACTATCCCGCCGAATTCGTCGGCGTGACCCCGGAGATGCGGGCCATGCTCGGCTTGAGCAAGGTCATGACCATGACCTGCACTTACGATCACCGCGTGATCCAAGGCGTCGAATCGGGACTGTTTCTGGCCAAGGTCGAAGAACTGCTGCAAGGCGGCGACGGGTTTTACGAGAAGATTTTTGCGGACCTCAGGATGCCGCATCACCCGGCGCGATGGGAGCCGGACCGTCCCGCCGCCATGGGCCGCCAAGTCATAGGCGCCGCCGACCCCGCCAAGGTCGCGGCGGTCTTCCAACTCATCAACGCGTACCGGGTCCGCGGGCACCTGATCGCCGATTTGGACCCGCTCGGGACGGAGCCGAGCTACCATCCTGAACTCGATCCCTCCACCTACGGATTGACCATTTGGGATCTGGACCGCGAGTTTCTCACCGGTCCGCTCGGGCATGCCCTCGGCAGCGGCGAGCAGAAAGTGGCTACCCTGCGCGAGATCATCGAAACGCTCCGCTATGCGTACTGCGGCAAGATGGGCTGCGAGTACATGCACATCCAGCATCCCGAGCAGAAACGCTGGATCCAGGAGAAATTGGAGGTGAGGCCGGGCGGCTGGAAGCTTCCGTCCGAAAAACAGAAGCAGATCCTGCAACATCTGATCGAAGCGGAAGAATTCGAGCACTTCCTGCACGCCCGCTATGTCGGGCATAAGCGCTTCTCGATTGAAGGGGGCGAAACCGCCATCGCCATTCTCGACCATTTGCTCGATCTGGCGGCCGACCGCGGCGTCCACGAGGTGGTCATCGGCATGGCGCACCGCGGACGCATCAACGTGCTCGCCAACATCGTCGGCAAAAGCTTGAACCAGATCTTTTCGGAGTTCGAGGGCATTGACCCGCTGAACTCCTGGCAAGGTTCCGGCGATGTGAAATACCACCTCGGCGCCACCGGCACGCACAGATCCCACGCAGGCAATCACGTAGTGGTTTCCGTGTCCCCGAATCCCAGCCACCTGGAAGCCGTGAACCCGGTGGTGGAGGGGATTGTGCGCCCGAAGCAGGACCGTTTGGGCGACGTCAAGCGGGAACTCGTAATTCCGCTGTTGATACATGGGGACGCCGCATTCGCCGGGCAGGGCGTAGTGGCGGAGACGCTGAACCTGTCCCAACTCGACGGCTACCGCACCGGCGGCACCGTACATCTGGTGATCAACAATCAAATCGGCTTTACCACCGGACCTGCCGAAGCACGCTCCAGCCCCTACTGCACGGATGTCGCCCGCACCGTTCAGGCGCCGATTTTCCACGTCAATGGAGATGATCCCGAAGCCGCCATCCGCGCCGCCGAAATCGCCTTGGAGTACCGGCAAACGTTCAAGAAAGACGTCGTCATCGACATGATGTGCTACCGGCGTCACGGACACAACGAGGCGGACGACCCCAGCTACACGCAGCCCATCATGTACCGCAAGATTCGCCGCCAGCCTTCGGTCGCGACCCTTTACGCTGAGCGGCTCCTGCGCGATGGCGTGATGGCGCCGGACGAACTTGACGCCATGCGCAAACGCATCAGCGCCCGGCTGCGCGACGCTTTCGACGCCGTCAAGCGCAGCTCCGAGCAGTACGAGTTTCAGGAGCTAAGCGCCGTCGAGGAAGCCTCCATACCCACGGTCTGCCCGCGCACGGCGATCGACCTTGGAACGATCGAGCGCATCATCCGCGGGCTGACGACCTTCCCCGCCACCTTCCACCTCCACCCCAAACTGGGTGGTTTTATCGAGCGGCGCCGTCAAGTGCTGGACGGCGCGCCCGTGGATTGGGCGCTCGGCGAGGCGCTCGCCTTCGGCAGCCTCGTGCTCGAGGGCACGCCCGTGCGGCTGAGCGGGCAGGACTCGAGCCGGGGGACGTTCAGCCAGCGGCATTTGGAGTTCGTGGACTATGAGACCGGCGAGCCGTATGTGCCGATGAAGCACCTCTCGCCGGACCAGGCGCGCTTCGAAGTCTGGGACAGTTCGCTGAGCGAATATGCCGTGATGGGCTTCGAGTTCGGCTACAGCGTGGCGGATCCGCTGACCCTGGTGCTGTGGGAGGCGCAGTTCGGCGACTTCGCCAACGGGGCGCAGATCATGATTGATCAGTTCCTCGCGGCGGCGGAGTCCAAGTGGGGACAACCGAGCGGTCTGGTGCTGCTCTTGCCGCACGGCTACGAAGGTCAAGGACCGGAGCATTCGAGCGCCCGCATCGAGCGTTTCCTCCAGCTCTGCGCCGAAAACAACATGCAGGTGGCCAACTGCACCACGCCCGCTCAGTACTTCCATCTATTGCGCCGCCAGATGTACGGGGGCGCGGACCGGCGCGGCATGCGTAAGCCGCTCATCGTTTTCACTCCCAAGAGCCTCCTCCGGCACCTGCGCGCGGTTTCCCCGCTAGCGGATTTCACCGCCGGCACGTTCCGCCCCGTGCTGCCGGACGATCCCGGGGTGCGGAAAGACCGCGTCACCCGTGTTCTGCTGTGTTCAGGCAAGATCTATTACGAACTCGTTGAAGCCCGCGAGAAGCGCAGTGACAGCGCCACCGCCATTTTGCGCATCGAGCAGCTTTACCCGTTCCCGCTCGATGAGCTGCGCGACGAACTGCTGTCATACCCGCTCAGCGCGGAGCTGGTTTGGGTCCAGGAAGAACCGCGCAACATGGGACCATGGCGCTTCGTGCAAGAAAACATGCAGGAGTTGCTCGCGGACCCGCGCCGCGAGCTGCGCTACGCCGGGCGCCCCGCGAGCGCCAGCACAGCCGCAGGCTCGCTGCGCCGCCACATGGAAGAGCAAGCGGAGGTCATCGAGGAAGCCTTTGCGCGCGCCCTGCTGCCCAAGAAGCGCCGCTTGCGCCGTTGAGCAGCGAGCTGCCG
>FWPV01005640.1_pt1 | contig 24801 bp, 16 predicted proteins | sample 2228371 | NCBI WGS metagenome assembly FWPV01 (sample SAMEA103939776, study PRJEB20133) | metagenome | reverse complement strand
TCGCGGCGCGCGATGTACTTGCCGGAGGACTTCGAGATCAGCACCTTCTCCGCAGACTTGGCATTCACCGTCACTTCGATCACCGGCGACGTGAAGCCGCTGTCCGGGAACGAAGCCGCCGATAGCTCGCGCAGCCGGTCGATCAACGTCTGCACCCCCACCGGATCCACCGGCTTCAGCCCGTCCAGCCACTTCTCTCCGGACTTGCTGAGGCTGAGCTGCCGCTTCTCGCCACGGTATTCGATCTTCGACGGATCATCGAAGCCGAAATCAAACAGCTTCTTGTTCCGGAAATCCGCCATCGGCTTGTCCAGAGCCTTCGCGTCGAATTCCTGCACCAGATGGCTTCCGTCGACCACCGAACTCCGCGCGTAATACTTGTCCTTGTTCTGGCGCAATTCCAGTTTCTGCACGCCGGAGGCATCCGTCACGCTGACGGTCACCACCGGGGTCCCGCTGCGGAACTGCTTCTCGAGGTCCGCCTTCTGATCCGACGTCAGCAGCGGGTCGAGCTTCAGGTCCTGCAGCCGCCGGATGTAATCGTCCACGCTCCAGGAGTCGGCGCGGTACGTCTGCGGGCGGCTGATCACCCACGAGCCCTGCGCGTTCTTCGAAAATTCGAACGTCTCCTGCTTGCGGGCGATCTCCAGGCGCACGATCCTGTCGCGGTCGAAGGTCAGGATCCGCTTGTCGCGCAGGTCGACGGCAAGCTTGTCCAGTCCTCCCTTCACCCAGGAAGTCAGCAGGTAGACTTTGGGGTCGCCGTCCACCTGCGCGAATCCGCCTCCGCCCACGGGCGCGTCGTCGCCGAGGAGCACGGTGCGGGTTTTGCCGTCTTTCAGCGTGATCACGATGCGCGCGTGGGGCTCTTTCAGACCGAACGCGGCGAGATCCTCCGGCTTCTCTTCGACGACTTTATCGGCGTTGAGCGAAGCCGCAGAGGAGACGAGGCTTTCAATGGCGGACTTGTCTCCGGGCAGGGGTTCGGGCGAGGTGATGCGCCACGCGCCATCGCCGCTCTTTTCGATGCGCGTGGTTTCTCCCTCGCGCCGCTGAATTTCGATTTTCGTGATCTCGTCCTGCTTGAGGGACAGCAGCTTTGGTGAGGAGGCGTCCTCCGGCTCCTCCTTCTTCTGCCGGTTCGACCACCACACGGCCGCCGCCAGCGCGGCCAGCACCGCCGTCGCGATCAGCAGTCCCCTCGGCCGCATTCTGCTACCTCCTGCGCCACCAGACGACGACGCCGAGCGCGATCACGACCAGGGGAATCACGAACTGCGAAACCGTGCGCACGAGAGTCATCTGACTCCTCGTCAGCTGAATACGCCGGTCTTCCGGATCCTTGGGCCGGATCGAAATCAGGTCCTCGTCAGAGCTGAGCCAGTTCAGCATGTTCATCACGAGGTCCCGGTTTCCGCCGAAGCCCAGCGCGTAGTTGGCCGCAAAATCCGACGAGCCAACCACTACAAACCGGCCTTCCACCGTATTGCCGTCCCTCTCTTTGCCGGTCCGGTATGTCCCCGCCGCAGCCACGCAGTAAGACTGCGGCTCGCCTTTCGGCATCGCCAGCGAACCCGTGGCCAGGTTCAGGTTGGTGGCGGCGATCGAGTTGCGCGAGGTCGAAACCAGCTTCTCGACGGATGTCCTGTCGGTCGGCTTGGGCTCCATCGAACGGACGATCGGGAATGCCGTCGCGGTCCGTTTCATCTCGCGCACGATCGGGTGCGTTTCATATCTCGTCCCCAGCGCCGTCTCTGGTCCCAGCCCGTACAGTCCTCCGATGCCGGACGTATCAAGGATCAGGTCCTTGTTCAGCTTCACTCCCCAGTCCTCGAGAACTTTGGCCAGCGCGGCGTTTTCGGCAACGCTGTCCTTGGGCGTCTTCAGCGGCGGGTCCATCAGGAACAGCGCCCTGCCACCGTCCTCGACATATTTCTTCAGGGCGTCCACCACCGGCTGCGGATAATCCGTCCGCGGACCGGCGACGACGACGATCGTGCAGGCTTCAGGAATCTGGGGTTTCTCCAGCAGGTTGATCGTGTCCGTCTTGTAGTTGTTCTTCTCGATCAGCTCCTTCAGCGACGAGTAGGCTGGCGCCTCGCTTTCCTCGAGCGAGTGCTCTCCCGCACCCGTCGTGAAGCAGACCGTCTTCGTGCCCGATTTGAGCAGGCGGATCAGGGCGGAGGTGATCTCCTCTTCAGACACGCTGCGCGCTTCCTCGCGCTTTCCGGCAGTGGAAAGGATCACCGTGCCCGTGCGCGTCACGCCGTACTGCTTGGCCACGGTCGGCTTCTTGAAAGGATCGATGTAGGCCACCTTGAGCCGCGGCGACAGGTTGTTGTAGCGGTCAAGCAGGTCTTTGGCCCGTGCAAAATCCGATGTTTCGTCGAAGTACGCAATTTCGACGTCGGCTTTCAGCCCCTTCACGACCTTGATGGTCTGATCGGCCAGCGAGTACCGCTTGTTGGAAGTGGAATCGTAGGACTTGTTGTACCGGTTGGCCAGGAAATTCACCGTGACCAGAATGGCGAGCACGACAAGGATATAGGTGGATGCGTACGCCCCGTAACGGGCTTGGCGGGATCGCAGGAACGGCATCTTCATCTCTTACGCCCTCCACCGGAGCGACTCGAGGCTCCGCGATGTCAGAAAGATTCCGAGGAAGATCAGCGAGAGGAAATAGACGGCGTCTTTCGAGTCGATCACCCCTTTGGAAAACGGCTCGTAGTGGCGGACCACCGACATGTAGCCCATCACGGTCGCCCACGTGGCGGTCTCGTAGCCGGCCACCCATTCAAAGACCCACAACAGCAGGCAGGCGCCGAAGGTCACGGCGCCGGCGATGATCTGATTGCGCGTCGTCGTCGAGATGAAGGTGCCGATGGCCAGCAGACCGCCAGCCTGGAGCAGCAGCCCCAGATACCCGACCAGCATCGGCCGCCAGTCCGGCTTGCCGTAGGCGAACAGGAAGCCCATGTTCAGCAGGCTGATGCCCAGCAGGCAGGCGTAGAGAATCAGCGCCGCCAGCCACTTGCCGAGGATAACCTCCATGTCGCGGACGGGGGAGGTCATGAGCAGCTCAATCGTCCCCTGGCGCTTCTCCTCGGCAAACAGCCGCATCGAGATCAGCGGAATCAGAAACAGGCCGACTACCGACGTGTTCATCAGCAGGGGACGGATGATCATCTCGTTGACATCCATCGGGAAACTGCGTCCGAACATCGTCGACTGCATGCTGATGTTGACGAAATACCCGACTGCATTCCAGAAGAAAAAGCCGAAAATGACGGCATACATCGCCAGAAGAAGATAGGCGATGGGCGATGCGAAATACGATTTGAGCTCTTTCGTGCAGATCGTCCAGATGTTTCTCACTGCCGTCCTCCCTTGCCGTTTCCTTCAGCCGCCTTCTCGGATGCGGTGAGCTCCAGGAAGACCTGTTCGAGGCTCATGGAGAGCGAACGCAACTCGTGCAGGGACCACCCGTGTTCGACAACGCGCCGGGCGAGCGACGCCCGGACGTTCTGACCGGGAGCGGACTCGACTTCGAAGGAGTGGAGTCCGTCGCGCGACTCCCGGTGCGTGACACGCGCCACGCCGGAAAGCGCCGCCAGCGAGCTCCGGATCTCCTCCGCGCCAGCGCCCGCCACTTCCACCAGAACCGCCTCCTGCCCGAGCAGCCGCGACGTCAGGTTCTCCACCGTATCCTGCGCCACGATCCTGCCCCTGCTGATGATGATCACGTGGTCGCAGGTCTGTTCCACCTCTGGCAGGATGTGGGTCGAAAGAATGATGGTGTGCTCGCCGGCAAGCGAGCGGATCAGCTGGCGCGTCTCGTGAATCTGCTTCGGGTCCAGCCCCGCCGTGGGCTCGTCCAGAATCAGCACGTCCGGGTTGTGCAGGATCGCCTGCGCCAGTCCGACACGCTGCCGGTAGCCTTTGGACAGCTTCGAAATCAGTTTTCGCGAGACATCGTCCACGGCGCACCGCCGGCTGACCTCGGCCACCCTGCGGGCCACGTCGCCCTCGGGAATTCCCTTCAGGCGCGCGACGAACGCCAGGTATTCATGCACCTCCATCTCCGGGTACAGCGGCGGAGTCTCCGGCAGGTATCCGATGCGGCGCTTGACTTCGAGCGGCTGCTCCAGCACGTCGTAACCGGCAACGGTCGCGCGGCCGGAAGTGGGCGGCATGAAGCACGTCAGGATCCGCATGGTCGTCGTCTTGCCCGCGCCGTTCGGCCCCAGGAAGCCGACGATCTGCCCCTTCCCGACCTCGAAGCTGATGTCGTTGACGGCGACATTGCGGTCGTATCTCTTCGTCAGATTCTGGACGCTGATCATCGGATCATCCTCGATGCAGGAATCCGGGACCCGAGGTGTCCCGCCATCGGCAGCACGGACGCTGCCTTCCCTCAAGTGCTTGACGCTACATAGGATAGAAGAGCCAATTCACAGCTGTCAAACCGTTCGCCCGGCCCATTGCAGCCCGCCGCAGCGCTCCTCTATGATTGGAAGAGTTTGCCGGCGGCCCGCATCCGGCCTCCGGCCTCCCCCGGCGGGCCTGAACGACATGCGCCGATCCAATCTTGGTTTCGTGATCGCCGAACTCGTTCTGAAGGACTTTCGCGTCCGCTACCGCAACATGTCGCTTGGGGTGTTCTGGTCCCTGCTCAACCCGCTGACCATGATGGCCATCCTGACTTTCGTTTTCACGAAGGTCTTCGAGAGCCGGATTCCGAATTATCCGCTTTATGTGCTCTGCGGACTGATCCCCTACAACTTCTTCACCCTTTCCGCCGTCACCGGCACTCTTTCCATCACCGAAAATGCGCCGCTGGTGAAAAGAATTCCGTTCCAGTCCGCCCTGCTGCCCCTGGTTTCGGTTCTCGCGAACACGCTCCATCTGGGGATCCAGCTTCTGATTGTTTTCGCCCTCGTCCTCTGGTACGGCTTGCCGGTCACGTGGCATTACCTGTGGCTGCCGGTGATCTGGACGCTGGAATTGCTCTTCATTTACGGATTGACGCTTGCCTCCAGCAGCCTGCACGTGGTTGTCCGCGACGTACGCTACGTGATCGAGTCCGTCAACCTCGTGCTCTTCTGGCTGGTTCCGATCTCCTACAGCTTCGCCATGGTGCCCCAGCAATACAAGAGCCTGTATGAGTTCAACCCGGTAGCGGCTCTTGTTCTCGCGACACAGCATGTCATCCTCGGGCACCGCTCTCCTCCGCCCATGCTGATGTGGAAAATGGCCTTCGTGTCTGCTGTCTTTCTTCTCGTTGGCGGATTGATCTTTTCGCGGATGAAAAGCCGGTTTTACAGGTACCTTTAGGAATGAGCGAAGCCATCCGCGCCGAGAACATCTCCGTGATCTACCGCCCCCGTGGCAGCAAGAAGCTGCTGCGGCAGTACCTGCAGGACCGCCTGACAGGAAAGCAGGCGGAGGGGTTCTACGCCCTTCACGATGTCAGCTTCTCGCTCGCCCGGGGCGAAGGGTTGGCCGTCGTCGGCGCCAATGGCGCAGGCAAGAGCACTCTGCTGGCGGTCCTCGCAAGCTTGCTGAAGCCGGACAGCGGGCGCCTCATGGTCGACGGGCGGGTCAGCACGCTGATGGAGCTGGGCTCGGGTTTCCACCCGGATCTGACGGGTTGGGAAAATCTGCGCCTGTACGGCGCGATCCTCGGCCTGTCGCGCCGCGAGGTGCAGGAGCGCGCCGGAGACATCGCGGATTTCGCTGAACTCCACGGATACATGGATCAGCCGGTCCGCACGTTTTCTTCTGGAATGGTCCTCCGGCTGGCCTTTGCAGTCGCCGTCCACGCCCAGGGGGACATCATCCTGATCGACGAGATTCTCGCCGTCGGCGACGCCGCATTCCAGAAAAAATGCCACCGCCGCCTGTTGGAATTACGCGGGAAAGGCGCAACCCTCGTCTGCGTTTCGCACGTCTCGGACACGCTCGAATCACTCTGCCAGCGCGCCCTGTGGCTCCACCATGGCCGCGTGGTCCGCGACGGCGTGTATCAGGACGTCACGGCTGCGTACACCTCTTTCATGAACGGCGCCGACCGGCATCTCTGGGACGAACTCCCCGATGCGCCCGTGCGCGCTTCCGCCTGACTCTAGCGCGTCTCTGCCACGTTAAACCCTGATACGCGCACGGCGGGCCGCTCCCCGCGGCAATCCGCCTCCTGCACCTCAGTGCGGATGGAAAGCGACTCGCCCGGCATGAGCGTGACGTAATTGTCCGAGTACAGCGCTGGCAGGACCCGGTCTCCCGTCTTCTCCCGCACGGCTGTCAACCGCACCATCACCGCCGGCGCGCGTTCGGGATTGCGCAGCTTCGTTTCGAGAATCCAGATGCCGCCTTCCTTGCGGGCTTGCGCCGCCGCTTCCAGCCTGACCTTCGGCAGCGCCCTGAGCGCGGTGTAGTCTTCACCGGCAGCGCTCCGCCAGTACAGATTCGAGGACACCAGCTCGCTGCCCCGGCGCAGTTCCAGATGGATGAAATACACGGGCGCCGCATTGGCTGGAATCTCCAGCCTGAACGGCGTCAGAACGGAGTCTTCCCGGCTGTCCAGATTCGCGGCTTTCTCCCAGAGCGCCTCGCCCTTCAGCCCGAGAATTTTCGCCTTGACCGTCAGACCGGACACGTCGCCAGCGTGGTAGTTCACGACCTCGACGGAGTTGTCGAGAGGATTCCACTGCACATGGAGCGGCTCATTCGCTTTCTTTGCGCCAAAATACGCCGCTGTGGGCTCGAGATAGTAGTCGTAGGTCTGCCACACGAACGATGGCCACGCCGGATGGCTCATCCAGATCAGCAGCCCCATCCGGTTGCGGCTCTGCGCTTCAAACATCGCGCGGTAACCTTCGTAATTCAGAAACTGCGCCAGCTCGACCCACTCGCGCGCGTCGCGCGCGCTGCCGAAGCGCCTGTCGATCAGCTCGCGGAACGACTCGCCTCCCTGCGCGCCAGTCAGGCAGAAGTCGTGCAAACCCCAGAGCCTTCCTTGCGGCCACGCCTGGTCCTCCGGAATGAACTCGCGCAGGCTCTCCCACGTCACGATGTTCGGCATTCCCATTTCGCTGTGGAATTTTGGCGTGGCGCGCTCCCTGAAGTAATACTCGAGCGGCATCGCCCGGTATGGCCCGTGCCCGCTCACCACCTCGTCTGCCGAGCTGCTGATGTAGTGCATGCCGGGATGCAGCTCCGCAACCAGGCGGCGGAGCTCCCGGTCCAGTGGCGCGGGAGGAAAGCCCTCGTTGCGTCCGCAGTACAGCCCGATGGATGCGTGACGCCGGATGCGCGCGATCAGATCCCGCGCGTTGTCGAGGAACATCCTGTGGTCGTCCGGATCGGGTCCGTCCCACGGATTCGCCAGCCAGAAGTCCTGCCAGACCACGATTCCGTGCCGGTCGCAGGCATCGTAAAACTCCTGCTCCCCGATCATGCCCACCCAGTTGCGGATCATCGTGAAGTTCTGATCCTTGTGGTAGCGCACCGCCGCGTCATACTCCCTGCCGCGGTAGCGCAGCATCGATTCGCTGAATCCCCAGTTGCCGCCCCGCGGGATGAAGCGCCGTCCGTTGATCCACATCCGCAGCGCTCCGCCCTCTTCACTGAAGGTGAACTCCCGGACGCCTGCATGAAATGACAGTTCGTCCGTCGCGCGCCCGCCTGTCTCAAACCTCGCCTTCACCGGATGCAGGTAAGGCTCTCCATAGCCATTGGGCCACCACAGGCGGGGCTTTTCCAGCCGGAATTCAACGGGCACGGCGCGGGTTTCGCCAGGATTCAGCCGGACCGGGCTGGAAAAGTCCCGGTCGCCGAACTGTCCGCGCACCACCCCTTCCACGGTCCGGCTTCCATGATTCTGAACGAGAAACTCCAGCCGGACATCCGCGGTTGTGCGGTCCGGGCTCACCCGGCTCGCCACCAATGGATCAGTGATGGTCACTTCGCCTGTCGACGACAGAAACACGCGGTTCCAGATCCCGGCGTTTCGTCCCCGGATAGTAGGGATCCAGTCCCAGCCGATGGAGGCATGGAAGGTTGGATTGTCCGCTCCCAGCGCGCCTCCGTTCTTGTCCGGGTTTTCGAACGTCTTCTCCTTGACGCTGCCTGGCGTGGCGTTCTTCTCCACGAGCACGGCGAGGGCGTTCTTCTCACCCAGCCGCGCCTTCCCCGTGACGTCGAACCGTCCCCGCCGGAAAGCTCCATCGATGCGCCCGAGGAGCTCTCCATTCAGCCACACCTGCGCCTTCCAGTTCACCCCCTCAAAGTTCAACCACAATCTTTCGTTCTTCAGCACAGGCGGAACCACGAATTCATTGCGGTACCAGAAATCCGAGTGGAAAAACGAGTCGGAAATCATCAGCTGATTGTCCGCATGGTTGGGGTCTGGAATGGCTCCGACGTTCAGGTAGGAAACCAGAACAGTGCCCGGTACCGTGGCCGGGATCCAGTCTCCATCTGCAAATCCTGTCCTGCTGAGCGCCTCGCCGCGCGCGGAAACCAGGCTGGCGCGCTGCAGCCTCCAGCCTCCGCCCGAGAGCAGCATTTTTCCGCCCTCTGCAGCCGGTTGCGGCTTTGGCGCCCAGACCGGTCCGCCGCGCCCGTACACTTCAAACTCGGAGAGGATGTAGCCCTCTTCCCTCGCAGGCTTTGTCATCAGCACGCGCGCATAGCGCGCTTTCACGGGCGAGGGCAGCTTGATCTCATCGCGTAGAGCTTCATGCGTCGGCAGCGCGGCGGCATCCCTCCACTGCTTTGCGTCGGACGAAAACTCAATCCGGCCTTCGGAAGGCCGCCAGATCCAGGAAAGCGCGACGCGGTCAACCACGCATTCGGCGCCCAGATCCACCATCACCCATTCCGTGCCCGATCCGGCGCTCTTCCAGGCGCTGGTGAACTGATGCGGTCCGCTGAGCAGCAGTTTTCTGCCAGCGAACCAGGGCGTGATCTCTCCAACCCGCCACATGGTCACTGCGGGTGCGTCAAACTCCACCCGGAACCACCGTCCGACAACGGCGGGCGACAGCGCGATGCTGGCCTGAAATTCGTGCTTCGGCCGCTCGCGGCTCTCCATCCGGCCCGCCTCGCGCCAGCTGACGCCGTCGTCGGAGACGCGCACACGGATCGTCCAGCCTGCGCTCCCTTCCTTCCCGAGATTCAGCCGGGCTTCGATGTCGATCCGGTCTGCCTGCACGGGTCCGTCGCCGCCCAGAAATCCGGCCTGTACCCATCCGCGCGGACCCTTCACGTCCACCGTCGTCACCCAGTTTCCATCCAGCAGCCACTCGCGCTCGTTCTTATCGAGCACGGCCTTTTCACTGCTTCCCGTGACGATCCACCGTGGCAGCTGCTGCTCGCGGATTCCGTCCGTCACCAGTTGGGCCGTGAGGTTGTAGTCGTAACTGGACGAATGCCACGCCGCGCGGTTCAAGGCGAGATTCCGGTACGTGGTGCCGTCCACCCTGGAGACCGGCGCGAAGTCCTCGCGCGGATCGCCAGGATAAACCCCGGCGCCCCGTGTCTGTATCTGAGCCATGGCGCACCCCGCGGACAGGATCAGAATAAGGGCGGAATTCCGCATGCGAGCCTCCCGGAAACAGCGATCATACACCCGCGGTGCACGGGAGTCCCTCTTTTGCCGAGGGCGGCTTTATTTCGGATCGCCTTCTTCCACCCAGGCGAGGTTGAACTGCGCGTAGCGGATCGTCTTTCGCGGCTGCCCCTCGGGGAGATGGTTCAGGAAAACGCTGTAGCTGGCGTGAATCGTCCCGTCCGGCGCCTGCAGGATCGACGGATAGTGGAACGAGCCGGGGCGGTCCGCACGCGTATCGAGCTCGAGATGCCGCTTCCATTTCCACGTCGCGCCTTCATCGTCGGAGATGGTGATCGCCAGCGAGTGCCTCCCCTTTTCCGTATCGTTGTTGACCATCAGCCAGCGCCCGTCGCGCAGGTTGATGACTTCGAGTCCTGTGCCTGAATTCGGAATCCCGGTGTCCTCGGCGAACGTCCACGTCTCGCCCTGATCTTTCGAGTAGCTCACCTGCACCCGCTTCGGCGGCGGACCATTGTCCCGCAGATAAGCGGCGATTGTCCCGTCTTTCTTCAGAGCGAACGTGGGCTGAATGCCCGCCACGCTCAGCATGGGCTGCGAGCCGCGCCATGTCAGCCCGCCATCGTCGCTGATCGCCACAAGGGAGAAATCAAAACCATCGGAGTACATCGGCAGGAGGATGCGCCCGGAAGGCAACTGCACGGGATGCGCCCGCGTCATCCATCCAAGCCGCGTGGTCAGCTTGTCCTTTGCCATTCCGGCGATCCGCGCCGCCATCTTTTCCCAATCGGTTCCGCGCGCGCGCCGTTCCAGCTCCGCCGCTGCTTCTTCGATCTTGACGGGCTTGGGCAGCACCAGCCCTGCGCGGTCCCAACGCGGCACGCCACGCCCGTCATACTTTTCCGCCATGCGGAAGTTCGTCACCGCGCTCTCCCACAGATTGGCGAGAATCGTCTGCCAGAACAGCCACAGCCGCCCCTGGCGGTCCACAAACAGCACGGGGTTCGTGTCCGGATAGCCGGGCTCGTCGGCCAGAACAAAAGGCACCGACCATGTTTTCGCCCCGCGCGGCTTCACTGCGCCCATGATCTGCACGTCATCGGCGGTTCTTTCCCCCGAGCCGCGGTACCAGCACACCATCAGCCCGCCGTCCGGCAACCGCACGATCGCCGAGGCGTGGTTGTGCTTCGCATCCAGAGGGAAGATGTCCTCCTTCACCAGGAACGGCTTGTCCGCAGCCGCAGCATGGAACAGGGAGAAAAGAAGCAGGAGAGCAGGTTTCAGCCGCATCGCTCAGACTATTCTTCCACGCGCCGCCGCACGAACGGCAGCGCCAGCAGGCCGAATACTGCTACGGCCACCGCCTCGCCCGTCAGGATGTACCACGGCCACGGCCCCATGTAATCAAGGAGCGACGGAGCATGCGGCTTGCCGCACAGGTACATGTAGTTCGTGTTGAAGATCAGATTGAACGCCCCCACAAACGCCGCCCAGGCGTGAAGCACGAGCATCGCCCGCCAGAAGGCATGCCGCCGCGGGCGCGCCATGCCCGACCATGCGAGAAAGATGAGCGAGGCGATGACGCCTCCGTGAGCCGTGAAAAAGTACATCGTCGGATAGGACCAGAACGGCGCCCACAGTTCCGGCGTCAGCACGGCCATCGATGCCCCGCCGATGCCCACAAACCACGTGGCGTCGAACAGCCATCGGTTCAGCGTCAGCAGCGTGAACACGGTGAGCCACAGCGACAGGTCGCACAGATTCAGCGGCAGGGCTTCGGGGAATCGCACGCCCTCCGTATAAAGCCGGTAGCCGTACCAGACGAGCTCATTCACCGCGAGAAATACCCCCGTGGCCAGGCGGACCGTGCGCCCGCGCTCCGCTCCGCGCCCTGCGGCCACGCGCAGCAGCGCAGCCGCGAGCGGGATCGCCAGGATCACGCCCCAGTGGCGCGCGCTGAACAGGACGAAATCGGTTTGCACGGAATCAGCGCAGTTTCACCGGCGCGCCGCCAGCCTCCCGGCTGCGCTGGGCGGCGTCCATGAAAGCAAACATTTCCAGCGTTTCCTGTTCCGGCACCGGCGGCATCCGGGACTGGAAGAACAGGACGATCTGCTCCACCAGGCCGCGATAGCCCGTGTACAGGTCTTTCTGGGATTGACGGATCTCCTTCCCGGAGAACGCCACGGCGCCGTAGCCGCCATACGGCCGCGACAGCCGGATCGCCGCCACGCGTCCGTCCTTCCATCGCCCCGTGACGACCTCCGCATCGGGCGCGTACGTGCGGGTCACTTCCTCGCACCCCGTCCCCATCAGCGTGTACAGGATCTCCACAGCGTGAATCCCGTACCAGGACAGATCCAGCTGGTGCGTTGCCTCCAGCGGTCCCGGTCCCCAGACGAGCGCCCCGTCCACCCGATCTTTCTTCAGTTCCGGCAGCAGAGACGAATACCGCAGAGCCGATGAACTGAACCACCGCACGCCGTATTTCCGGGCAATGGCCGCAATCTCCCGCGCATCTTCCAGCGTCGAAGCCAGCGGCTTGTCGATGAACACGGGCTTCCCGGATCGCGCGATCTCCCTGAACTGGGCCAGATGCACCCTACCATCCACGCTTTCCAGCAGCACGGCGTCCACTTTGCCCAGCAGCGTGGCAATGTCCGGCACGATCTCCACGCCGAACTTCGATTGAAGCTCCGCCGCGTACTTCTCCACCCGGTCCCAACTCGAAGGCAGGTCCGGGCTGCCGCCCTTGTAAGCCGCCACCACGCGCGCGCCGGCGATATGGTCCTTGTGATTCGGGTCGTTCAGAATGGTGGTAAACGCGATGACGTGCGACGTGTCCGTGCCGACGATGCCCAGCCGCAGATCCGCGGCTGAGCCCGCCAGCACAGCCACGGCGAAGAGAGCGAAAAGCTTCATGGGCGCATTCTATCCGGATCGCGTCCGCAGGTGAACGAGGGGGGCCGTGCTCGACATTGTCAAAGTCACTTTCTCGGTGACTTGCGAATCGCTGGAAGAGGGCTACCGGACCGGAATCTTCCCAATGGGCCACGAAGGCGAGCGCGCCTTCACATGGCACAGGCCGGATCCGCGCTGCATCATCCCGCTCGATTCATTCCACGTGCCGGCTTCGCTGCGCCGCACTCTGCGCCGCGGGAGGTTTACGATCACGACAGACAGGGCGTTTTCCGAAGTCGTGCAGGCATGCGCGTCCCGCCCCGGCGTCTGGATCACGCCGAAGCTGCGCGCCGTCTACGAGGAGATGCACCGCATGGGGAGGGCTCACTCGCTGGAAGTGTGGGTGAACGATCAACTCGCCGGCGGCATCTTTGGCGTCCATCTCGGCGGGGCGTTTTTCGCAGAGTCGAAGTTCCACCGCGTGACGGATATGTCTAAAGTCGCGCTCGTCACCCTGCTCGAGCGCCTTCGCGCCGCCGGCTTCACGCTCTTCGACGTGCAGTACTGGACGCCCCATCTGGCGCAGTTCGGCGCGCGGGAAATCTCCGCGCGGGAGTACGAGCATCTCCTGCAACATGCCCTGTCGTCACCTGCGCCATTTCCCGGCTGACCACTGACGCCTCCTCCGAAAGCTCGTCTGGCTCCGTGCTAGCATAAAAATTCACGCTCAAAGTTAGTAGGCACGCTCTATTTAAGTGCCTGAGTTCCTCCCGATGCGCGGATTCGATTGTTCCTGCGTTTTTTCCCACTCGTGTCTCGTTCTCGCCATGCTGGCCGAGGCCGCAATGGCGCAGGTTCCGCTCACGCTGCGGGACGCCCTCGAGCTTGCAGAGAAAAGCAACCCAGCGCTGACTGCAGCCGCGGCTGTGGTGAACGCTGCAGAAGCGGGAATCACGACAGCTCGGGCTTACCCCAACCCGTTCGCCAGCACGCAAACCGGCCGTCAGATGGTGCGCATACCAGGCAATGTCACGGGCATGGTGCAAATCCTGAGTTTCCAGCAGCCGCTGGAGCTGGGCTCCCTGCGCCCGTCGCGGATCGGCCTGGCCGAGCGGAACAGGGAAGTGGCGGAGCTGCAGCGCCAGGTCCGCCGCATCGCCGTGCTCAGCCAGGTGCGAAGAACCTTCTACGAAGTCCTGCGGCGGGATGCGGAACTGGCGTTGCTTCAGGAAAACCTCGCGCTCGTTGAGTCGTTGCGGAAACGCGTGGCTGTCCAGGTGGAGGTCGGAGAAGCGGCGCGGCTGGAGCTGGTGCGCGCCGATGCCGAAATTGCCAGCGCCCGCGCCCAGGTGAATGCGGCGCGGATCCGGCGTGTTTCAGCTCTGGCCGCTTTCCGGGCTGCCGTCGGAGCTCCTCTGGATGGAGAAATCAGTCTTTCCGGAGAGCCAGAGCCGGTCGCCCTTTTGCCCGCGCTGGACAAAATCAGCGCTGACGCAGTTCAGGATCACCCCGTCCTGCGCCTGGCCCGCAGCGAGAAAACCCGGGCGGAATCGCGAATCTCGTTTGAAAAGTCGTTGCGCCTCCCGCAGCCTACAGTGCGGACGGATTATGAACGGTATCCGGACGTGCCGAATTTCCGCGTCGGCATTGATATTCCGATCCCTCTCTGGAACCGCCGGGAAGGCCCGATCGCGGAAGCTCAGGCTGCCCTCAGGGAAGCCGCGGCGAACGAGGAATTGCGGCGCATCGAATTGCTGGCGGCTCTCGAGGGAGCCTACCGGCGTCTGGAGGAAGCTGAAGAACAGATCCGAGCTTATGAGAAGGGCGTTCTTCCGCAAGCTGAGGCCGCACTGAAAGCGGCTCAGACGGCCTTTCAGTTAGGCGAGCGCGGGATTCTCGAGGTGCTCGACGCCCAGCGGCTGCTGCGGTCCGCCCGTGTGGAGCTACTGAATGCGCGGTTCGACCGTCAGGCGGCGCTCGTTGACCTCGATGAATTCCGCGGAATCGATCCCACGACTCTGTACAGGAAGTGACTTCCGGCTGATGAGACCTTTGTTGCCTGTTTTTCTGATCGCTGCCGCCGTTCTGAACACGGGCTGCTCGAAGGACGCCCGCCCGTCCGCGCCATCGCCCCAGTCTGCGGCCGCTGCGGATCCGAACAGTATTGTGCTCGACGACGCTCTCCGGCAGAGAATCCGCATCGGACAACCTGAATATCGCGATGTCGCCGCCGATCTCTCCGTCTCCGCACGGGTGGAAGTGGATGCGACGCGCACCAGCCGCATCGGATCTCCCGTCCTTGGCAGAATCACGGAAGTCCTCGTCGAGGAAGGCCAGGATGTGCGCCAGGGGCAGCGGCTGGCGTTGCTCTACAGCACAGGATTGAACGAAGCGCAACTCGAGCTGCTGAAGGCTCTGTCACAGAGGATGGTCGCCGAGCGCGCTGTCGCTCGCGCGAAAACACTGCTCCAGGCCGATGTCATCGGCGCAGCCGAGCTTCAGCGCCGGGAAGCCGAGCTGGCGCAGGCCACCGCTGAGCTGGAAGCCGCCCGCGAGGAGCTGGCTCTCCTCGGGATGCCGCCCGAGGCCATCAAGGAGCTTGAAAAGACGCGAGCCCTGAAATCCCTGGCGGTCGTCACTTCCAACCGCGACGGCACAGTGCTCGGCCGGCGCGCCGCAGTCGGACAGGTCGTCCAGCCGGCGGACACCATCTTCGAGATCACCGATCTGAGCCAGGTCTGGGTTGTGGCCGATGTTCCGGAGAAGGAGATCGGCCATGTCTCGGTGGGCCTTCCCGTCACGGTCGAATTCGATGCGTTGCCCGGCAGGCGCTTTTCTTCCCGCATTTCCTTTGTCAGCCCTCTCGTGAATCCCGAGACACGCACGGTCGTCGTGCGCGTGGAGCTGCCGAATCCCAACAAGCTGTTCAAGCCCGCCATGCTGGCCACGATGACCCTGCACGGACACCCGCAGCAGCGGCTCTGCCTGCCTCAGGAAGCGTTTGTTCGCGAGGGCGGCGAGGAGTTCGTTTTCGTCCGGGCGGATGCGGACCGATTCGTGCTTACGCCCGTGGTCACGGAGCCTGCAGGGCGTTTCGGGCGCGCTGTCGTCGAGCCCGACCTTGCAGGAAAGGATGTTGTGATCGCTGGCGCATTCCACCTGAACAATGAACGGCGCCGGCGCAACATCCGCGGTTCGGACTGAGGCCTCGCCATGCTCAAACCGGTTGTCAGCGCCGCTCTGCGTCACCGGGCCGTCGTCATCGTCATTTCTCTCGGTCTGCTCGGCCTGAGCATCGACGCCTTCCGCAAGCTCCCGGTCGACGCCTTCCCTGACGTCACCAACGTTCAGGTGCAGGTCGCAACGGTTGTACCGGGCCGCTCTCCGGACGAAGTGGAGAGGCTGGCCACCATTCCGATCGAAATCGGCATGACCGGCCTGCCGGGCATGACAGAGATGCGCTCGCAGAATGAGCCGGGACTGTCCATCATCACTCTGGTCTTCACTGACGATACGCCTGTCTACTTCGCCCGGCAGCTCGTCTCGGAGCGTCTCGACGAAGTCCGTTCCCGCCTGCCTGCAGGCGTGAATCCCGTGCTCGGGCCCGTGGCGACCGCGCTCAGCGAGGTCTACCAGTACACGCTCGAAAAGCCCGGCGACGGCGAGCGGGCCCTGACGAAGGAAGAACTGATGGAACGCCGCACCATCCAGGACTGGGTCGTGCGGCCGCTGCTGCGCTCCGTCGCGGGCGTCGCCGAGATCAACAGCACTGGCGGCTACGTACGCCAGTACCAGGTGCTCGTCGATCCCGTCAAAATGCGCTACTACGGCGTCACCATCGCCGACGTCCACCGGGCGCTGAGCCGCAACAACGAGAACACGAGCGGCGGCATTCTGCCGCAGGGCCCGGAAGTCTTCCTCGTCCGCGGCCTCGGCCTGCTGCGCAACATCGAAGACATCCGCTCCATCGTCATCAAGGAATTCCGCAATACACCCGTCTACCTGCGCGACCTGGCGGAAGTCCGGATCGGCGAGGAAGTCCGCTACGGCGCCATGCTCAAAGGCGGCTACACGGAAGCCGTCGGCGGCATTGTCTCGATGATCGCTGGCGGCAACGCCAAGGAGATCGTCAGCCGCATCAAGGAGCGCGTCGAGCAGATCAACAGGAACAACATGCTGCCGGACGGTCTGCAGATTGTTCCCTACTACGACCGCTCGGAGCTGGTCGACGCGGCGCTGGCCACCATCGCCCGAGTCCTGCAGGAAGGCATCGTGCTGGTCATTATCGTGCTGTTCCTGTTCCTGGGCGACCTCCGATCCTCCATCATCGTGATCGCCACCCTCATCCTGACGCCCGCCGTCACGTTCCTTGTAATGGAGCGCACCGGAATGAGCGCCAATCTCATGTCGCTGGGCGGATTGGCCATCGCCATCGGGCTGATGGTGGACGGCTCTGTCGTCATCGTCGAAAACGTCTTCGCGCAATTGGGCCACAGGAAAGACGAGCCGAAATCGCGCGTCATTCTCGATTCCGTGATGGAAGTCGGCACGCCCGTCATCTTCGGCATCACGGTCATCATCGTCGTGTTTCTGCCGTTGATGACTCTGCAGGGCATGGAGGGGAAGATGTTTTCCCCGCTCGCATACACGATCGCCATCGCGCTGGCTGTCTCTCTTGTCGTTTCGCTGGTGCTTTCTCCCGTGCTCTGCTCGTTCATCCTCAAAGGCGGCGCCGAGCACGAGACCTTTTTTGTCCGCTGGAGCAAACGCTTCTATCTGGTTCTGGCGACGCGCGCACTCCGCAATCCGGTCATCACCGCGTCCGTTGCCGTCCTGCTCTTCGCGGGCTCGCTCGCGCTGGTTCCTTTCCTCGGCACGTCCTTCATTCCGGAATTCAAAGAGGGCACCATCTCGCCCAACATGGACCGCGCGCCGAACATCAGCCTGGACGAGTCCCTGCAGATGGAAGCTGAAGCCGTGCGCGAGATCCGCAAGATCCCCGGCGTCAAACACGTCGTGTCCCGCCTCGGCCGCGGCGAATCGCCCGTCGACCCTGCCGGCTACAACGAAACCGACATGATGATTCAGCTCCTGCCGCTCAAGGAGCGTCCCGGCATCACGCAGGAGATGATCGAAGACAAGGTCCGCGAAATCCTGAATCGTTTCCCGGGCGTCAACGTTGTCATGGCGCAGCCAATCTCGGACCGCGTGGATGAGATGGTCACGGGCGTCCGCGCCGACGTTGCTGTGAAAATCTTCGGAGACGATCTCGATCAGTTGCTGAAAGCCGCCCGCGAGACGGCCCGCGTCGCGCTCCGCATCCGCGGCACGGGCGACGTCAAGATCGACCGCGTGGCCGGCCAGATGAACATCGACGCCACAATCGACCGCGCCGCCATCGCCCGCTACGGTTTGAACATTGAAGACGTCAACGACGTCATCGCCGCCGCCGTCGGCGGCAAGCCCGCGACGGAGATCTACGAGGGCGAGCGGCGTTTTGAAGCCGTGGTCCGCTATCCGGAACGCTTCCGCAATTCCGTGGAAAGCATCCGCTCCATCCTTCTGGAAACCCCCACCGGCGCGGATGTGCCGCTTTCCGCTCTCGCCGATATCCGCATTCAGGAAGGCCTCTCGCAGGTGCGGCGCGAAGGAGGGCGGCGCCGGGTGGTGGTCGGCATCAACATCCGCGACCGCGACCTCGGCGGCTATGTGGCGGAGCTGCAGAGCGCTCTGCGCGAACGGGTCCCGTTGCCTTCCGGCTACTACTTCGAATTCGGCGGCCAGTTCGAGAATCTCGAACGCGCCCGCGGCCACCTCATGATTATCGTGCCCGTCACGATCGGCATCATTTACTTCCTGCTGTTCCTCCTGTTCCAGTCTCTGCGTCCGGCGTTTCTCATCATCTCCGTGCTGCCGTTCGCCTCCATCGGCGGCGTCGTGGCGCTCTACCTGACGGGCATGTATCTCTCGGTGCCCGCCTCCGTGGGCTTCATCGCCCTCTGGGGCATCGCAGTGCTGAATGGCGTTGTGCTCGTGAGCCAGATCCGCAGCCTGCGCGAAACCGGGCTCGACGTAGCCGAGGCCGTCATGCGCGGCGCCTCACAACGGTTCCGCCCGGTGATGATGACAGCCACCATCGCCGCTCTGGGCCTCATTCCTTTCCTGTTCGCCACCGGACCCGGCTCGGAAGTCCAGAAACCACTCGCCGTCGTTGTCATCGGCGGTCTGATCTCCTCCACCGCGCTGACATTGGTGGTTCTGCCCGCCATCTATCGCTGGTTCGACGATATCGCCTGACGCCCGCCGCGGCTTCCCCTTCAGCGCGATTCGGGTCTCAGCCATTTGTCGAGCCACGCAAAGGCGTCTTCCTGCATCGGAACATCGAAGCGGTGCTGTCCGTCGTAGAAGTGCGCCGTGAAGAGCTCTTTCGCGCCAGCCTTTGCATACACGGCTTCGATCCTGTCAACGGAAGCCTGCATCCCCTCCGGCGGGAACAGCGCGTCTCCGCGGCATTGCAGCACCATCAGCGGCTTCCCGGCGCGCAGACCGGCCACGTCCGGCAGGTCCATCTGCCGGTGCAGTCCGGGCACGAAGTGCACAAAAGAGTGCGTGTCCATGTGCGCCCTCATCATCGGCCGCACCGTGGACATGAACCCCGCGATGCAGCAGGCGCGGATCCGTTCATCCAGCGCGCCGAGGAAGAGCGAGCGCCATCCGCCGAAAGAAACGCCCACGCAGCCGATGCGCCTGGCGTCCACTTCCGGACGCGTACAGAGATAGTCGACCGTGCGGATGTCGTCCCACGCAGTGACGCCCGGCCACGTGAGACCCGCATAGGCCAGCGTCTTCACGATCGTCGATTCCTTCGCGCGGCACTGCGCGTTCAGTCTGTTCACGTCCTCCAGGCTGAGCTTCGCACGGTCCCATCCGCCGGGCAACTCGCCCGGCGCAACATAGCGGCGCTCGCCGAAGGGGAAGGCGTCGATCGTGATCACCACGTAGCCGCGGCGCGCGAGTTCAGTGGCAGTCGGCCGGCCGCCGTAGTTCACTTTGTGATATTCGTGCATCGCCGGGTGGTTCTCGCCGAAATCGATGACCTTCTCTTTGCCGAATAGGAACATCCCCCCGTGCGAGTGCAGATCGACAATCGCCGGCGCGGGCGTTTGCAGGTCCCTTCGCCGCAGCAGATACGCTGGCGCGAGCACTCCAGGCGCGGTGGAGAACAGGATCTTCTCGAACACGAGGCCGCGCTCTTCAAAACGCGCCACCGTCTTCGCCTGCGGCGCAACGGGAGCGGGCGCGGGGCCAAGCGCGGCAAGCACGGCTGCCCGCGCCTCCCTGCGCCATTCATCCACATTCCGGAACCGCGGCTGAAGGAACGAGAGCGGGTACTCCGCCGGCGGCGCAAGCGCCTCGATCGTCGAGAACAGATTGCCTGAGTCCGCCTTGACACCATCGGGCGTGCCGGCGTCCGGCGGCATTTCCGCAGAGACAGCCAGGGCTGCGCCAAGATGAATCAGTCCGCGGCGGGTGACGCGTGCATCCGGCATCTCTCCATTGTGCCCTGCATGCCAGGAAACAGAATGCTGCCTTGCCGGGTTGGCAGTTTCTCCTCTGAAAGAAAAATGCCCCGGCATCCGGCGGAATTCGCTGGTTCTGCCGGATGCCGGGGCTTTTTTCGGAAACGGGAGAAACGCGCGGTTCTAGGTCGACATCGACGCAAGGAACTCGGCGTTGTTGCGCGTCTTGGCGAGCTTGTCGAGCAGCAGTTCGATCGACTCGACCGGCGACAGCGGCGCCAGCACCTTGCGCAGGATCCAGATGCGGTTGAGCTCCTCGCGCGGGATCAGCAGTTCGTCCTTGCGCGTGCCGCTCTTGTTGATGTCGATGGCGGGGAAGATGCGCTTGTCCACCAGACGGCGGTCGAGGTGCACTTCCATGTTGCCGGTGCCTTTGAACTCTTCGAAGATCACGTCGTCCATGCGCGAACCGGTGTCGATCAGTGCCGTGGCGATGATCGTCAGCGAGCCGCCTTCCTCGATGTTGCGCGCCGCGCCGAAGAACCGCTTCGGGCGCTGCAGCGCGTTCGAGTCGACGCCGCCCGAAAGCACTTTGCCCGACGGCGGCACAACGGTGTTGTAGGCGCGCGCCAGGCGCGTGATCGAGTCGAGCAGGATCACCACGTCGCGCTTGTGCTCCACCAGCCGCTTGGCCTTCTCGATCACCATCTCGGCCACCTGCACGTGGCGCTGCGCCGGCTCGTCGAAGGTCGAGCTGATCACTTCGCCCTTCACTGAGCGCTGCATGTCGGTGACTTCTTCAGGGCGCTCGTCGATCAGCAGAACAATCAGGATGATCTCCGGATGGTTGGCCGCAATCGAGTGCGCGATCGACTGCAGCATCATCGTCTTGCCCGTGCGCGGCGGGCTGACGATGAGGCCGCGCTGGCCCTTGCCGATGGGCGTCAGCATGTCCATGATGCGGCCCGTGTAGTTGTCGCGCGTCGTCTCCAGACGGATCCGCTCCATCGGATAGAGCGGCGTCAGGTTGTCGAAGAAGATCTTGTTGCGCGCCTGCTCGGGCGGCTCGAAGTTGATCGCGTCCACCTTGATGAGGGCGAAGTAGCGCTCGCCTTCCTTCGGCGGACGGATCTGGCCGCTCACCGTGTCGCCGGTGCGCAGGTCGAAGCGGCGGATCTGCGACGGCGAGACGTAGACGTCGTCCGGACCGGGCAGGTAGTTGTACTCGGGCGCGCGCAGGAAGCCGAAGCCGTCCGGCAGGCACTCGATCACGCCTTCCGAGAAGATGAGGCCGGCCTTCTCGGCCTGCGCCTGAAGGATCTTGAAGATCAGCTCCTGCTTGCGCATGCCGGCGACGCCGGGGATCTCAAGCTCGCGCGCGATCTGATTCAGGCGCGAGATCGACATCTCCTTCAGCTCGCCAAGGTCGAGGTTGCCGCGCTTGTTCAGCGCGCCCTGCCGCGGAGCTTCTTCCTGCTGCGCTTCGCGGGGCTCTTCGGCGCGCTCTGCCGGACGCTCCGCAGGCTCGGCCGCCTTCGGCTCGGCCTCGTTGTTCTTGGCCGTCTGGCCGTTGCCCTTCGTCTTGCCCTCCGGCATCTTGCGGCGCGTGGGCGTCCCTTCGCGCGGAGCGGTTTCAGCGGGGCGGGACTCCGCCGCCTGCGTCTTTTCCTCGGTGACGGGGTCCTGGTTCACCGGGTTGTTTTTTTCCAGATCGTTTGCCAAATCTCTTTCACTCCTTGGCCTGTCAGGCCCGAAAACCAGAACAGGTCCCCGTCCGGGTATGGCCCGCGGATGGCTTTCTGGCTTTCGTTTCGTTCTTTCTGGTTCAACTTGTCCGTCTTCGTCGCCACGACGGCGTACGGCCGGGCGTGCGCCTCCAGCCACTCCTTGAGCTGGAGATCGCTCTCCATCCAGCCGCGCCGCGCATCGAGCAGCACGAAGCACAGCGCCAAACTCTCGCGGTGGAGCAGGTAGCTTTCGGCGAGCCCCTGCCAGCCCCTCTTCACCGCTTTCGGGGCCTCTGCATATCCGTAGCCGGGCAGATCGGCGAAGATCACCCGGCCGTCCACTTCGAAGAAATTGACGGCCTGCGTCCTGCCGGGCGTATTGGAAGTGCGGGCCAGTTTCTGCCCCAGGAGGCAGTTCAGCAGGGTCGACTTCCCTACATTGCTGCGCCCCAGGAACGCCACCTCGGGCAGGCCGGGCGGCGGAAACTGCCGCGCGTCCGTCGCGCTCAGCAGGAATCTGGCTTGCGGACGCACGTCTCCGACGCTCCGCCGGCGCCCTCAGTGGGCCCGGTTCTCGTCCACGGGCATCTCCGGCGCCACCTCGAGAGGATGGGCCGGAGGCCGCGCGGCCAGCGCCTCCAGATCGCCCGCCAGGGCGATTTTCAGCACCTCGTCCATCGATTCGACGAAGTGGATTTTCATCTCGTTCCGGATGTTTTCCGGAACGTCGGCCAGATCTTTCTCATTATCCCGCGGCAGCACCACTTCGAAAATGCCGTGCCGGTGCGCTGCCAGCAACTTTTCTTTCACCCCGCCGATGGGCAGCACGCGCCCGCGCAGCGTGATTTCGCCTGTCATTGCGAGATCGCCGCGCACGGGAATGCGCGTCAGCGCCGATGCGAGCGTCGTGGCGATCGTGATGCCCGCCGACGGGCCGTCTTTCGGAATTGCGCCCTCGGGCACATGCACGTGAATGTCGAGGTGCCGGTAGAAGTCCCGCGGCAGTCCGAGCATCGCAGCACGCGAACGGATGAAGCTCATCGCCGCCTGAGCCGACTCCTGCATCACGTCGCCCAGCTTGCCCGTGATGGTCAGCCGCCCGCGGCCCTCCATGATCGTCGCTTCCGTCGTGAGCACCTGCCCGCCGACTTCCGTCCATGCGAGCCCGGTGGCCATGCCCACCTCCGGCTTCTTCTCGGTGCCGAGATCGCGGAATCGCGGCGGTCCCAGCAGCTGCTGCACCTTCGGCCCGTCCACGACCATCTTCACGTGCTCGACAGCCTGCTCCTCTTTCTTTCCGCCCTTTTTCGCGCTCTTCTCCTCGGCGGCGGATTCCGCCATGACGATCTGCCGCGCCACTTTGCGGCACACGTTGCCGATCTCGCGTTCAAGGTTCCGCACGCCGGCCTCGCGCGTGTAGTTCTGGATCAGCGTCATCAGGCCGGCGTCCTGAAACTCGAGGTGCTCGGGAGCCAGCCCCGTGGCCTTCATCTGCTTCGGGACCAGGAACCGCCGCGCGATCTCCATCTTTTCGAATTCGGTGTAGCCGGACAGCCGGATCACTTCCATGCGGTCCTGCAGCGCGGGCGGGATCGTATGCAGGACGTTCGCCGTCGCGATGAAGAACACCTCGCTCAGGTCGTATTCGACGTCGAGGTAGTGATCCATGAACATGTAGTTCTGCTCGGGGTCGAGCACTTCCAGCAGCGCCGCGGACGGGTCTCCGCGGAAATCGGTGGACATCTTGTCCACTTCATCGAGCATGAACACCGGATTCCGCGTGCCGGCCTTCTTCATCATCTGGATGATTTGGCCCGGCAGCGCGCCAATATAGGTGCGGCGGTGGCCGCGGATCTCGGCCTCATCGCGCACGCCGCCCAGCGACATCCGCACGAAGTTCCGTCCGGTCGCCTTGGCGATGCTCATGCCGAGCGACGTCTTGCCCACGCCCGGAGGACCGACGAAGCAGAGGATCGACCCCTTGGGATTCTTCACCAGCCGGCGGACAGCCAGAAATTCGAGGATCCGCTCCTTGATCTTTTCCAGCCCGTAATGGTCGGCGTTCAGCACTTCCTCGGCGTAGCGGAGGTCCCGGATCTCCTTGGACTTCTTCTTCCACGGCACCGAGAGCATCCACTCGAGGTAGTTGCGGGACACCGTGGATTCGGCCGACATCGGCGGCATCTGCTCCAGCCGCCGCAGTTCGGCCAGCGCCTTTTCGCGGGCGTCGCCCGTCATGCCGGACTCGTCGATGCGCTTGCGCAGTTCGTCGAACTCGCTCTTCTCGCCGCGGCCAAGCTCTTTCTGGATCGCCTTGATCTTCTCGTTGAGGTAGTACTCTTTCTGCGCCTTCTCCATCTGGCGCTTCACGCGCCCCTGGATGGTGCGGTCGACATTGAGCTTCTCGATCTCGATGTCGAGCATGTCGGCGATCCGCGTCAGCCGGTCCACCGGATCGAAAATCTCGAGCAGCTCCTGCTTCTCTTCGATCGTCAGCTGAAGATTCGCGCCGATGGTGTCAGCCAGCTTGCCCGGATCGTCCACCCGCACGGCGGCGATCATCGTTTCGTAGTTGACGTTCTGGCTGAGCTTGACGTACTGCTCGAACAGCGAAGTCACCCGCGCCGTCAGGCTCTCCAGCAGCGGGCTCGGCTCCACCTTCTGCGGGACAGTCCGCACGAGCACCCGGAAGAAACCTTCTTCGTCGGAGACCGAGACGATCTTGCCCCGCTCGACGCCCTCCACGAGCACCTTGATATTGCCGTCGGGCATGCGGACGGACTGCACGATGCTGGCCACCGTGCCCACCTGGTAAATGTCCTCGGGACGCGGGTCGTCCACCGTGGCGTCGTGCTGCGTGGCCAGAAAAATCTTCTTGTCCGTGGCCAGCGCCTCTTCCAGCGCGCGCACGCTGGACTCCCGCCCGACCACGAACGGCGTCATCATGTGCGGGAAGATCACCACGTCCCGGATGGGCATCATGGGGAGCCGCCGCGCGTCCAACTTCTCTTTCGAGCTGCTCATGGGTTGATGATTGGCTTTCCGGACAATCTTTCTTTCAGGGAACCCGGGCCGCCCGGCG
>FWPV01005639.1_pt1 | contig 24812 bp, 28 predicted proteins | sample 2228371 | NCBI WGS metagenome assembly FWPV01 (sample SAMEA103939776, study PRJEB20133) | metagenome | reverse complement strand
CGATCAGATGAATCATAACACCAAACGGATTGAAGATCTGAGCTCCGCATCCGCCGAGGTGAGCGAGCGGACTGAAGTGGCGGTGGAAGCGTTGGCGAACACGGTAGAAGCGATTGAAAAACTCTCGCATGATAGTGAAGAAAATGCCCGGACAACGGCATCAATCATGCTAAAAATCGACGGGATCAACGAGCTTTCCACCTCTAATGCGCGTAGTGTCGAAGAGATTGCGGCAGCGGCGGAACATTTGCATAAAATGACCGATCAACTGACCGCAAAAATCGCTGTATTTAAAACTTAAGTATGATAAATATTCCCTTTGTCTGTTCGTAAAGGGGTGAACATCTCGCGAGATTGGAGATGATCGTCGGCATGACCGATGATCAGGTAACCGTTTAGATGTTCTTTAAAACGCGTTAAAAGCTCTCTGTTCTTCTCTTTATCAAAGTAGATCATCATATTACGGCTAAAGATGACATCGAATCGTCCAAGTTGATTCCATAAAGCGATATCAAATACATTACCTGCTTGGAATCGCACATCCACCCCATGTAACGGAAGAATACGATAATCCCGCTCTTCGTGGATAAAATAGCGTGAGACGATTTGCGGGGAAAGGGCGTGTATGGAACGTTGAGAATAGCGTCCGACTCTCGCTTTGTCAATGACCTCTTCAGAGATATCGATACCGATGACTTCGATGGAACGTACAAAACGTCGGGAATGTTCCATGATCCGTAATGCGATGCTGTAGGCTTCTTCGCCGCTTGAACAGGGAGCACATAAAATACGGATTGCAGAAGAAGAAGCCTCATTATCCAATTCGGGAAAAATGGTATTGAGCAGATAATCAAAATGGTGAGATTCACGTTCGAAATAGGTCTCATTCGTAGTGACAAGCGTGATCAACTCAGAAGGTAAAGGGCGGTCTTTCGAGGGAAGAACCCCTCCGTTTTCGAGATAACGCGCTACACGGTCATGATCGCTTTGACGCGAAAGGACGATCCCGATTTCCTTTCCGATCCGTTTGAGCAGCTCCGTGACGGTCGCATCGCTGATCATTGGCCGAATCCTTGAATCACTTGGATGATCGCTTCGGGGGGAAGTATCAGTTTTGCCCCTCCGCGCTCGATCGCACGTGCAGGCATGCCAAATACGGGTGAGCTTCTTTCGTCTTGACAGATGCTCATCCCGCCCAGCGAAGTGATTTTGGCCATTCCTCTCGCTCCGTCATCTCCGATACCTGTCAATAATATGGCTAAAATGGATGTGGGGACGACCTCTTCGGAAGCACTCAGCATCATCTCATCGACGCTGGGGACGAAATCGTTGCGTACACCGTGGGAAGCATGTCGAATAAAAAGATTCCCGGTAGTATCACTTTTAAATCCGATATGGACACCTCCATGTCCGACAACGATCATCGAACTTTGGAGTTGAAGACCATCATGTGATTCGAGAACGAGATTAGAGGTACACGTTTGCAGACGGGCTACAAAAGAGTGGGTCAATTCGGCCGGAAAATGTTGGATAACACAGATCGGATGAGGATAACGTTCGGGAAGAGAGCTGATTAGCTTTTCAATGATTCCTGGTCCTCCCGTCGAAGCACCGATGAGTACTATTTTGCGTGATGTCACGTATCTTTTGCTACCAATTTTTCTAAAATATAAAGATGAATGTTTTTATGCGGAATCTCTTTGTCCAAGGCTTCGGAATAAATTTTAGCTACTTCAGCGGCATGAAGAGTGTAATCAAAATGGGGAAAATGGTTGGTCCACCCTTTTTTGATAATGGAGAGTGCTACGGTATCGATCAGATACTCTTTAAAAATGGCGTAGGTGGCAAAAAACATACCGGTAAATAAAATCGCCATAACGATAAGGATATGGCAATCGATTTTAGCCAATCCTTGGTGGAAAAAAGCCGATGGGGGAAGGACGATCAGATGCCATAATCCGATAAAAACAAGATAGCTTCGGCCGATGCTCAGTCGAAAACCGGGTATTTTTCCCTCTAATTTCAAGCCGTCTTGATACATTTTGTTAGCGATCAAAAGATCGCGAAGGAGCATCGGGGCATCACTTCGGGTAAAAATATAGGGGATGATTTTGGTTTCGGTAAAACGGTTCCATTGCGAAGAGATCCATGAGCTGATTCGAGTCATATTATTGTTCCTTTATGATGGCGCTGACGCGAGCGGCACTGCCGTGGCCGAGGAGATTGCGCAGTGACGTTGCATCTTCAAAAAATTGTTGTTTATCGATCGTCAGATACGCATTATACAAGTTTTCCACCGTAACATCGTTCTGGATTAGTTCGCGATGAAGCGGACGCTGAAACGCTTTGAAAAAAAGGAGGTTTCCAAGGCCGAGGTAGTTGAGTTTTACCAGTGCTTTGGCAATGGTATAATCGAGCTTTTTAGCGATATAGACAAGGACAAAAGGGGTTCGGATCAGTGAAGCCTCCAAGGTTGCCGTACCGCTGCAGATAAACGCAAAATCGGAGTTGGCCAAGCTCTGGTGAGCCTCATGCGTCACCTCAAAACCGCTGATATCGCCATAAAGGGTATTAATTTCTTCAGGACTAAAATGGGGCGGGATAACGAGCATGGCTTTTTCGGGAAGTCGTTTGCGTACTTCAATAAAATGAGGCATGAGCCGCTTAATTTCTCCCGGACGGCTTCCGGGCATGAAGGTGACGATCCCTGTCGGAGCCATAAACGCTTTGACATGGGTGATTTCATCGAGCAGCGGATGACCGACGTATTCGATTGGAGCAAGGGGAGAGTAGTAGGAAGGTTCGAATGGTAAGATCGATAGCAAATGATTGATGGTTTTTTCGAGAATCGGTATCCTTTTCTTTTTCCATGCCCATGCTTGGGGGAGAATATAATAGATGATCTCTTTGTTCGGATAGCGTTTGCGAATCGCACGAGCCAAGGGAAGATTGAAGCCCGAGGAATCGATCAGCAATACTTTATCGGCCTCATCGGCGAGTGAAACCATTTGATCTTTGAGCCGAAAAAAGAAAGGGAGTTTGCTAATCACATCGACAAACCCCATGATGGAGGTTGAGCGCAGATCGACGATGCTTTCCCCCAGTGAACGGTCAAAAATCCCGATGAGTTCCACTTCCTCGCCTAAATGCTTTTTCAAATGGTTCAAATGGATATTGGCCGAATGCTCGAGCGCGGATACCAATAGTTTCATGATCCTCCGTCTCCGCGTGTGGTATGGTCTTGTTTGTATTGGCTTTTTTCTTCACGGTATTCGGAAAAATAGGTTGTGAGCGCATCGATTTGACGATCGCTGAGTTGCTGGGCGAAAGGGACCATCATTTCGGCTTGTTGAGTCGGAGCGATCTTTTTACGATATTGGTGGAGTTTATTGCTGAGGAAAGCTTTACGTCGATAGGCTAGCGAAGGGTAAGCTGAAGAGCCTTTGGCATCCACACCGTGACACCCGTTGCACCCTTTTGCAAAATAGATCTTTTTACCTTCATCGTATAAGTTCGGCGATCCGTAAACGCTCAAAACTGATACCCATAAAAGCAATACCAGATGCATTTCACCCCTTTTTTTAAACGTTCTTAGACTACAATAATACCATTATAGCAAAAATGGGAGACCCCGCATGGTTATTAGCAATGCGATTGTGTGTGATATTCATGGAGAACGACTCGTCGATGTACGCATCACGGAGGGAATGATTACCGAAATGGGATCATCTCTCAATGATGATGAGATGATTGATGGAAGCGGGTGTTATCTTCTTCCGGGTCTTTTTGATTCCAACGTATCCCTTAAAGATCTTCAGTTGAGCGGCAAGCACATGGAATCTCTCTCGCGTGAAGCGATGAGAGGAGGGGTGTCGCATCTGGTGCTCAGCGGAGAAATTTCCCCAAAAGTCGATAACGAGATCACGTTGGAATTTGTCAAAAAACATCGCGAGCATCCGCAAGGTGCTCTGATCGAGTGTGCCATCAGCGCGTTGAATGATGCCGGAGCATTGAGTAATATTGCGATATTGCTTAAAAATGGAGGAGCGGCTCTTTATACGAAGAGTTTACACGATTATAATCTTATCATGCGTATTGCCCAGTACCTTCAGATGTCGGATAAGCCACTCTTTTATTTTGCACAGGATCGGAGTCTGTTCGAGAGCGGCGTGATGAGCGATGGTGCGGTTGCCGCCTCGCTTGGATTGCCGGGTATTTCACCGATTGCGGAAGTAGCCCATATCGCTTCCATGATCGAGGTTGCACGCCAATACGGTATCTCGATCGTCTTTAAAAGCGTGACGGAACCCAGATCGATACGCTTGATCGCACAAGCCCGTGCTGAGGGGGTAAATGTGGAGTGTGAAGTGTCGATTCATCATTTGATTCGATCCGATGAAGCGTGCAGAGGGTATGACACCGATGCCAAAATTAATCCTCCATTGGTGAGCGAAGCAAAACGTGAGGTTTTACTCGGCGCTTTGAAAGCAGGCGATATTAATTCATTAAGCGCACTTCATCAGCCTAACTCCGATGTGCAAAAAGATATCACCTTTTATGATGCGGCGTATGGAACCACTTCGATTGGCGAATATCTCCCTTTAATCTATACCTATCTTGTTAAGACGGAGATTCTTTCGATGAGCGATGCGGTGAAATTGGCTAGCTTCGTGCCTGCACGGCAATTAAAGATGAGGGGTGGAGAGATTCGTGTAGGAGAGAGAATGAATGCTATCCTCTTCAACCCGAGCGTACAAACCCACGTGACGCATCACCATTCGCTCTACAAAAATGAGGTATTGGAGGGAAAAGTCACCCTTGCGGTTCAAGGGGAGAGCGTGATCCGTTTTTAGCTTCTGCTATAGCGATTTGGCGTTGCGAAATTCGGCAATCTCTGCCTCAACCATCTCATCAATCATGATGGTGTAGAGGCGGTTGAGAAGATTGGGTGAAACCCCCAGTTCCATTGCTTTGGATCGGACTCGGTCCATAACGTAATCGAGTCGGTCTTGCGCTTTGATTTCATCGAGAGAGTGTTTAAATTGTGCGGCTTGCTTGACGTAGGCGTTGCGTGCGGCGATCAGTTCGACAAGTTTAGTGTCGATTTCATCGATAGAATGGCGAACCTCTTCCAGGGAGGTACAGCTTTTTATACTCATCATTCGATATCCTTCATAAAACGTTTCGAATATCATAACATCTTCTTGATCATCACATTCTTATCACAGAAAAATTATAATTAAACATTATTATAATTACTCTCTTATATTTTTGAATTTCTTATATATATTTAAGAAATAGTTCTCTAAGATGACTCCAGCGAATAATGTAATTTCGCAAGCAATACTAACAGGGGATGGATCAATGAATATTTCGAGACGTGACTTATTTAAATTTGCCGGTTTAGGTGCTGCCGCGGCAGTGGTCAGTGGATGTAGTACGACAGTTGGTGCCGCACCATCAGCTTCGATGCCAGCTGCGAAGATGCTTGGAAAACATCAAGTGGTCATTATCGGCGGAGGATGGGGTGGCCTGAGCGTTGCGAAAGAGTTGAAAAAAATGGATTCTGCATTTGATGTTGCTGTTATTGAAAAAAATGACAGTTTTATGTCATGCCCGTTTTCAAATGCTAATCTTGGTGGGCTAAAAGGGATAAGCCTTAGTACCTTAAGTCATGATTACGCTCAGGTAGTTGAAAAATACGGTTATCAGATGATTACGGCGGTGGTAACGGGGATTGATCGTGCCGCTAAAGTCGTTCATACATCACAAGGGAGTGTAGCATACGACATTCTAGTGTTAGCCCCGGGTATCGATTACAACTATAAAGAGCAGTTCCCGGCATGGTCGGATGCCAAAATCGCAAAAGCTAAACGCGCCGCGCCTGCCGCTTTAGTACCGGGAGGAGAGCACGTCGCGTTGGATCGACTGGTCAAAAATATGGAAGATGGCGATGTCGTTATTACCGTTCCAAAAGGGAAATACCGATGTCCTCCCGCACCGTTTGAGCGTGCCAGCATGATCGCCAATTACATGAAAAAAGAGGGAATCAGCGGTAAGGTGATCATCTTGAATGAAACCGCCGAGATCGCCAAAGCGGCCGCGTTTAAAGAGTGCTGGAAAGATTTGAACAGCGGCGTGGTAGAGCATCGTGACCATTGCCGCATTTTGGATGTCGATTTTGACAAAAAAGAGATCACGTACGAACAAACGGTATTCAAAGATCAAGAAGATACGGCCGGAACCAAATCCACCCATACGATCAAATACGGTGTTTTCAATTTGATTCCGCACAATATGTCCAATCCGGTTGTCGAAATGGCAGGGGTGGCAACAACACCTGATGCCTTCAAAAAAGTGAAAATGGCGAGCAGTCCCGAAAAACCTGTCTCGTTTCAGACTGCTACGGATACGAGTGTGTATGCGATTGGCGATGTAGTTGGGCATGCGATTCCGCCAAGCGGACAAGCCGCCATTTGGTCGGGTAAAGAGTGTGCTAAAGAGATAGCGCATACCTTGCACGGTAAATCGTACAGCGTCGCATCGGTTCTTCCGTACAAAAGTGCCAATGTTTGTTATTCGATGGTCGGTGAAAATCCAGAAGAAGCGATTATGGTCAATCACGAGTTTATGGTGGCCGGTCCGGTGATCGGAAGCAAAGGGAGCGTTCCAAAGGGGAATGAAGCGGCGAATAAGTTTCGTTCTACCGGCTTGGCGAAAGCAACGCATGACTGGTATAAAGGTGCGATGCGCGATTTATTTAACTGATGAACTTTTTACTGGGGTAATAAAGATATGGAAAGAAGAACATTTTTAAAAGTATTAGGTTCCGGAGCCGCAGTTATTGCGATCAATCCTTCTCTCATAGGGGGAAGACTCTATGCGGTTGATGGTCGGCTGTATGTCGCGTATGAAAAAACTCAACTCGTGGATGCGGCAGGCAAACCGATCAAAGCGTCACGTTTGGAAGTGGAAACGAATTATGTGTTCAACTATCCTTACGCTTCTACGCCGTGTATGTTGATCAATCTGGGCGAATCCACGTCGCAAGAGGTGGAACTCACTTCGGAGAGCGGTGAAAAATATATATGGCAAAGCGGTGTGGGAGCTAAACGTACCATCGTAGCATATTCGGCGATTTGTTCCCATCAGCTGACCCATCCGACGCCGAATGACAGTTTTATTCAGTATGTCCCTAAAGCGAAAAAAACGATGGCCTATGAAAAAAGCGGTATCATCGTCTGTTCCTCTCATCTCTCATCGTTTGATGCCAAAGCGGGTGCCAAAGTACTCGGCGGTGCCGCGACACAGCCTCTCGCTGCAATCGTTTTAGAAGTAGCCGCTGATGACACCATTTGGGCTGTGGGAGTTCTAGGATCCGATAAGTTTCAAGACTATTTCAAAGCATTCCGTCCCGAGTTAAAAGAGTTTTACGGTGGTCCGGCGGAAGCAAAGAAATTGGTTTCCATATCGGCTAAAACAGTAAAATTGACGGAATTCAGTAAAGATATTATCCAATATTAAGGAATTGCAATGAAAAAAATCTTCATCATATTAGGTATGTCTCTCTCCTTGATGGGAGGTCAAAAAGTTGCCGGAACAGAACATCGTAGCATGCTGATGAAAGATATGCGTACGATGCTCGAAGCGATGGAACAGATACAGCGTGGCGGATTTTACAGTTCCAAAGAGGAGATGAAAGCGGGGGTAAAAAAACTTCAAGGGACCTTGAAAACATTGGAAAGCGAAGATGTGAAGTGGATTTTACCGAAAGATCAAAAGTATGCGTACCAGTTTGCCCAAAAAAGTGCGAGTATGCTTCGGATCTATTCGGATGACATGCTTCATGCGATCGATGAAGGTAAAATGGATACAGCGCTCGAAGATTATAGCCAACTCTTAAACCAATGCACCTCGTGTCATCTTCGGATGCGCAACTGGTGATTCTCCTCAAGCGGGAGAAGATTATTTACACGTTTTCTTCGTTTTTATCTCAAATCCTATCTCAACATCCTGCCATGTTTTTCCGGCATGGAGATCAAAACACGCTTTGTTAATGGACTGGAGGGAAGGGAGCATTCCAAAATCGGCTAGATCAATCACCCCTTTGGCTATAATCGTTTCGTCATCGCTGATGGTATAAGACATCGGAATCGTCTTCGTAATGCCGTTCATAGAAAGATCAATGAGCGCCTTCCCTCCAGTCGCCGATTTGGTTTTAGCGACAATGAGTTTGACGTTTTGAGCTTGGAAAAAAGCGGCATTGATGGTGGCATCACGCCCGCTGTTACCGGTATTGACACTTTTCGTCTCGATAATGACGTCGGCAGAAGCGAGTAATTGGTCGAGCGTTGAAGCTTTTGGGATCATAAATGATGCTTGATCGAATGATCCTCCGACACCCGCTTTTTCATAGGTTTTAAATGCTTTCCAATTGACTTTGGTGCTCTCTTTTTGAAATTCGCAATCTGCCAGTAGGGATGACGCGAGCAAAAGAGAACTGATGAGAAGGGTTTTCATAACGGTTTCCTTTACAAAAAATTGTGATAATAGTTATACCGAAAGTCGCTTCGATTGTCGCTTAGGCGTAACGGTATGTTCATTGGTTTTAGTTTGTTCATTACTTTTTTGACGCAGAAAGAAGGGGATGGTTTTAGAGGGTCGCTGACTGAGATCGTCTGAGAGACAGGCTTCAACCGTTTCGGTTGGATGCGTCAAAATCAAATAGGCATGGATCAGGGAGATTTGACGTTCCAGCGAGATTTTCCAAGTGGAGAGGGTCTGTGTATAGATCCATTCACTGAAAGCATAAAATCCCTCAAAAACACTACCATCCCCCCAAATAAGAGGGACGGTTTTCGTAAAGCTTCCGCTGTTATAAAAGATATCCCAGAAACGGGCAAACCGTTTCATCTTCTGGATTTGTTCGAAACTGAGAAGGTTATTTTGAAGGATATCATAGGGGGGAATGTCGCTGTAGATCATCCCGTGCTCTCGATCGTGCCTTGATAGGGTGGTGCCGGAGAGGTTTTTAAGGATTCCGATCTGAATCTCACTGTGAGTGAGAGAGACGAGCTGATCAAGATTACGCCCGAATCCTTCGATACTTTCCCCCGGAAGTCCGACGATAAGATCCAGATGCATATGAGCCGAAGTCTCGTTTTCCAAAAAGCGGATATTCTCATAGATCTTTTCGAGTTTCAACGGCCGGTTGATCCCTTTGGCCACCTCGGGATCGAGGGTTTGAATCCCGATTTCGAGCTGAAGCGATCCGGGAGGGAAGAGGGCTATTTTTTCTTTGAGCACATCGGGAAAATGATCGGGGATCACTTCAAAATGGGCGAAATAAGGGGGCTCTTTGGAGAGAAAAAAGTCTAAAATTTGACTGGCAAATTTCATATTGAGATTAAAAGTACGGTCGATAAATTTGAAATTACGAGCGCCTCGCTGCCAAAGAATCTCAAATTCTTCAAGCAATGTATCGAGAGGGAAGTTACGTACTTTTTCATCGATGGAAGAGAGACAAAATTCACACTCAAAAGGGCACCCGCGGGAGGCTTCGACATAAATGTAGCGGTGGGCGACATCTTCATCGCTGTAAGCACCATAGGGGAGGATAGTGGTTTTAAGATCCGGCATCGGCGCTTTGATAAAATAGGGGCTTTGTACCGGCGCAGGGCTCAATAACTCTTTGCAGAGTTCATAAAAAGCGATTTCCCCTTCACCGCTGATGATGTGGTCCGCTTTGGAAAAATCGACACGGTGGGGAAGATATCCTGCTTCAGGACCGCCAAGGATGATCTTAGTAGAGGGAGAGACTTTTTTGATAATCTCGATGACCTGTGCGGTTTCAGTGGCATTCCAGATATAGATACTCATCCCGATAATCTTGGGGGAGTGTTTGAGAATATCTTCGGCGATGGTCTGGATCTGATCATTGATCGTGAATTCGACGATACGAGCCTCATCTTGCAATTCATGGAGATTGGCATAGAGATAACGGAGCCCCAATGCGGTGTGGGTGTAACGGGCATTAAGGGTTGTCAGAAGAATCGTGGCCACTGTGATATCCATACATGTTTAAAATAGGGAATTATACCCCTATAATATTATTTTATGCTATTCTTAGAAGAACAAGATAAGGAAGGGGATTCTATGGAGTTTATCCGCAGATTTGAGACGCTGAACCTTCAAGATATACCTTTGGTAGGTGGGAAAAATGCTTCGCTTGGTGAAATGACCCGTTCGCTCAAGTCGCTGGGGGTCAAAGTACCCGATGGATTTGCAGTAACGGCCGATGGGTATCGGGCTTTTATCGATGAAAACGCTTTTGAAACTCAGATCCGTAGAATCTTAACGGGGGCAGATCTTGGCAATGTCGAGGTCTTGAACCGATGCGGTCAGGAGATACGGACATTAATGCTCTCCGGTACTCTCCCCCAAATCCTTCAGACTCAAATCAGCCAAGCCTATCGGAAGATGGAAGAGGAATATCCACAGCCTTTGGACGTTGCGATTCGTTCCTCTGCGACGGCAGAAGACCTTCCCGAAGCGAGTTTTGCCGGTCAGCAGGAGAGTTACCTCAATATCCGAGGGGAGGCGATGCTGCTGGAACATGTGAAGCGGTGCTTCGCCTCTCTCTTCACCGATCGTGCCATCAGCTATCGTCACAGCCGTGGGTATGATCACTTCTCCATTGCCCTCTCCGTAGGGGTGCAAAAGATGGTACGTAGTGATCTGGCTAGCAGCGGAATCATGTTTACGATCGATACGGAAAATGGTTCGGACAATCTCATATTAATTAATTCTATTTGGGGGCTGGGGGAAAACATCGTCGGCGGACGGGTCAATCCCGATGAGTTTTATGTCTTCAAACCGACATTGAAACAAGGGGTGCTCAGCATCCTCAAACGTCAACTTGGAAGCAAAGCGCTGACGATGGGATACGATGATCGGCATACGACCATCAATCTTTCGACGACTCTGCGACAGCAGAACACTTTTTCGATCACCGATGATGAAGTAACACTGTTGGCTAAATACGCGCTGATCATCGAAGAGCATTACACTTCTTTGGCCGGTGAATACCGTCCGATGGACATCGAATGGGCAAAAGACGGTATCAGCGGAGAGATTTACATCGTTCAAGCCCGTCCTGAAACTGTCAAAAGTCGCATAAAAGACGAAGATAAGATCGTTCAGTATCGCCTGATCCATTCAGAAGCTGACAACAAAGTGTTGAGCGGCAAAGCTATCGGCGAAAAAATAGGTATGGGAAGGGTGAAAATTATCCGTTCACCGAGTGAACATGAGTATTTCAGCCCCGGTGATGTGTTGGTCGCCGACATCACCGATCCTGATTGGGAACCGATCATGAAAAAAGCCTCTGCCGTGATCACGAACCGCGGAGGACGTACCTGCCATGCGGCGATTGTCGCCCGTGAGATCGGCGTGCCCGCGATTGTCGGGACGATCAATGCCACCGAATTGCTTAAGGACGGAGAGGAAGTAAGCGTATCGTGCGCCGAGGGGGAAGTGGGGAATGTCTATAGAGGAATTGTCAACTATGAGATCGAAACGATTGATGCGGGTGAGTTGGCTCCGTTGAAAACCAAACTGTTTGTCAATGTCGGCAATCCGGCATTAGCCTTTAAAACGGCAAAACTCCCGTGTCAAGGGGTGGGGCTGGCCCGGATGGAGTTCATCATCAGCAATTATGTCAAAGTACACCCTATGGCATTAGTCGAACGATCCAAAGGGATCACCTGCGACGAAGATAAATCGCTTGCTCAGGCGATGCTCGGGTATGAGGATTCCGAGCACTTTTTTATCGATAAGATCTCCGAGGGGATCGGGATGATCGCTGCGGCGTTTTATCCTCGAGAGGTGATCGTCCGCACCAGCGATTTTAAATCGAATGAATACAAGCATATGATCGGCGGAAAAAGGTATGAAAAAGATGAAGAGAATCCGATGATCGGGTTTCGGGGAGCAAGCCGATACGCATCGATCGAGTATAAAGAGGCATTTATCTGGGAATGCAGAGCACTCAAAAGGGTGAGAGATGAGATGGGGCTTACGAATGTGACGGTGATGCTCCCCTTCGTCCGTACCCCTGATGAGGGGAAACGTGCGATCGAGGTGATGAATGAAGCGGGACTGGTACAAGGAAAAAACGGTCTGAAAATCTACGCGATGTGCGAGATACCGTCCAATGTCATACTGGCGGATAAGTTTTTGGAGATCTTTGATGGATACAGTATCGGTTCGAATGATCTCACACAGCTCGTCTTGGGAGTCGATCGTGACAGCGCACTGGTCGCTTCGGTATTCGATGAACGGAATGAGGCGGTACGCCGGATGCTCTCCATGGCGATACGCGCGTGCAAAGAACGGGGAAAATACATCGGCATCTGCGGACAGGCGCCATCGGATTACCCGGAGATCACCGAGTTCTTGGTCGAAGAGGGGATCGATTCGATCTCGCTGAATCCCGATTCACTTTTAAAAATGCGTCAGGTGGTCGGAGCGCTGGAGGCTAAGCGCTCGGAGCGGCGTTGAAGTATTTTCCATCGGTTGTGAAAAGTTTTAATATTTTTTGATATTCACTGTACGCTTGGCGGTACAGATGCTGGTTTTGTTTCGTAGAAGCGTAGAGTTCAGAGGCACTAAGGCCTGATTCAAGCGCATTTTTTAGCAGCTTCGTGCGGCGCAGATAGGTGAACGCGAGATTCGGGAAATGTTCATGGATCTTTTCTCGGATGATGGCGGCATCATTGGGATTATCGATCATGTTGGCGAAGACGAGAATCGTTTTTTCCTTATAGTTTTTGATGAAAATAAGGCTTTTCATGATGGCATTGAGATCGTTCGTTGTCGGGAGCAAGATGATGTCCGACTGGCGCAATATCTCATTGGCGTGTGGCGCTTCAAACCCTCCGAAATCATAAACCGTGTCTTCGTACAGCGGTATCTTGTTCGGGTAATAGCGGGCATTTTTGTATTTGTTCAGTACGACCGACATGTCATTGGTCGCGTATCGGTATCCGAGATCTTTTGCCAGAGAGAAGGCGAGAGAGGTTTTACCCACTCCCCCTTTGGTCGATGCGATAGAGATGATGGCCATAGGACTCTTTCGTAATTTTTTAAGAATGGTAGCATAAATGGTCGGTTTGGGTAAAATATCCCAATTTACAACGACAAAGAGATCTTATGAACCTATTATCCAAAAATGCTTCACTGGAAGAATCGATTTCCAAGATGGAAGCGGTCCTCTCGGATGTGGGGTGCGAAGCGACGTTTTCCGATGAGAAACATCCGCTGGAACACTGCTATTCGGTCAATCTCGCTTCGATCGAAGCGCCTCGCCACATCTACTCGAACGGAAAAGGGGTCTATTCGGACGCTTCCAAGGCCAGTGCACTGGGAGAGTATATCGAGCGTCTTCAGACGAACAACTTCTTCATCGACTTTTATCTACCTGAGCGCAAATACTATCCCGATGAGGTGGCGTTTGAGTTTGACGGTGACTACTTGAACGAAGAGCTGTGGAAAATCTACGATCCGAACGGAGAATTGACTGCCCAAGAACTGATCGATTACAATAGCGATTATGAGGACAAGGTGGTATGTTTGCCGTTTAAACGCTATACGACGCAAGAGACGACCTATATCCCGATCAATATCCTTAGCAACCTCTATGTCAGTAACGGTCTTGCAACGGGAAATACGGCGCGCGAAGCTCAGGTACAGGCGCTCAGTGAGATCTTCGAGCGGTATGCCAAAAACGAGATTATCCGTAACGGCTATGCCCTTCCGAAGTATCCCGATGAGGTGCTTCAACAATATGAGCGGGTATACAAGGATGTAAACGATCTGCGAGCCGAAGGGTTTATCGTGGAGGTGCTGGACGCATCGCTGGGGGGGCAATTTCCGGTCACAGCGATATCACTGATCAATCCTGCCAATTCGACTTTGTTTGTATCCTTCGGTGCCCATCCAATTTTGCAAGTGTCGCTGGAGCGAACGATGACCGAACTCATGCAGGGGCGTGGGCTAGAGAATCTGGATGCGTTTGAAGTACCGACGTTTGACATGAGTGTGGTGAGTGACAGCTTTAACCTCGAATCGCATTTCATCGATAGCAACGGCAAACTTGGTTTTCCATTCCTCTCAGCTAAGAAAAGCTTTGCCTATACCCCATGGCATTATACGGGTGAGGGGAGTGAAGCGGAGTTTGAGTTTCTAATCGGGATACTCAAGGATATGAATAAAGAGATGTATCTGCGCGAATACAGCTATCTTGGATTCTATTCATGCCAGATGATCGTCCCTAGCGTATCAGAAGTTTATCCGATCGATGATTTGATATTTAATAATAAAAACAATGGCAAGATTATCCGAGATATGGTCTTAAACTTCGATGAATACGATCCGGATGATATCTTGGAAGTGATCGAATCACTCGAAGATACCCTCAATGTCGAGAAATATATCGGGGTGATCTTTCAGACCAACTTCACGATGGCGGAGCTCAAAGCGCAGTGTCATCTGATGATGGATAACATGGAAGAGACACTGACACTGCTCGAATACGGCAGCGATGCGATGGGGCATATGGTGGCGGAGCTGATCCGTCTGCGTGAGATGGACCTGGAGTGGGATGACTACGAAGAGGCACTGTGCAACGTCTATGGCAGAGAGAAAGTGGAAAAAGCTCTGAAAATACTCGGGGGTGAAGAATATCTGATCGATGTGACGCTGCATCAGGACTACCGTAACATGCTTCGGATGTATGATCGTCTTGAAGTGAAAAAGGCATTAATGTAATGCATTTGGATTTGACGCAAGGGGAGATTAGAAGCCATATCAAGACCGTCGCGGTTCCCGCCAGTGTCGGATTCTTTTTTCATACGATGTACAACGTCACCGACACCTATTTTGCCGGGATGATCTCTACTGAAGCACTAGGGGCTTTGACGCTCTCGTTTTCGGTCTTTTTTATGATTATTGCGATTGCTGAGGGGATGAGTGAAGCGGTGACGGCACTGGTAGGGAATGCGCTGGGGGAGAAGAATACTCCTCAGGCTGTCCATATCGCCTACAACGCTCTCCTATTTGCATTGATCCTCTCTATCGTATTAAGTTTTATCGGGGTGCTCAGTGTTCCTTATCTTATGAAGTTTTTGGGGGCTAAGGGGAGCTATTTGGTCACCTCCTTGAGCTATATTAATATTATCATATATGGAATATGTTTCTTTGTCTTTACTTTCTTTTTTAATGCCTTGCTGAATGCTCTAGGGGATACAAAATCGTTTCGCAATATCTTGATCGTGACGGCTTTTTTAAATATGGTATTGGATTACTGGTTTGTGGTCGGCGGATGGGGAATCGATGCAATGGGGGTACGCGGAATCGCTATGGCAACCGTGATGACGGAAGCAATTGCTATGCTCTATTTAGGGTATAAGTTGACTCGTACGCCGTTGTATCGCAACCATGAGACGTTTAGGATTGATAAGCAGCTTTATAAGCTTTTCTTGATGCAAGGGATGCCTCCGAGTATCAATATGATCTTGGTCGCAACAGGGATTTTTATCATTACCTATTTTGCTTCACCTTACGGTCATGAAGTAGTCGCCGCTTTCGGTATCGGTATGCGGATTGAACAGATTATTTTAATGCCGATGATCGGGCTGAATGTAGCTGTTTTGGCGATCGTGTCTCAAAACAATGGCGCGAAACTGTATGCGCGGATAGACGAAACGTTAAGACAATCGATCTTTTATGGTGCAATCATTTCTGCGGTTGGGATGATGGCATTGCTGGTCGGTGCGGAACAATTAATGGGATGGTTCAGTAATGATCCCAAGGTTATTTATGAAGGGGCACGATATCTTCGTGTCGAAGCCTTTGTGTTATTCCCGTTTGCGGTGATTTTCATCTATCTTCCGATGCTGCAGGGGATTGAACAGCCTCAATTTATTGCCTATCTGTCGATTATGCGGCAAATTATTGTCCCTTTGGCGGTTTTGTGGTTTTTATCGATGTTGGAGGTCGGTGTGTTGTGGATTTGGATAGCGATTGCGCTGATCGTTATCCTCTCGGCTCTTGTAACATGGATATATGCCAAAAGAAAGCTCCATCGTGTGGCCGGAAACCGATAGGAGTATAGATTATTCTTTATCTTCTTTCGGTTTGAGAGATTTCACATTAATACGGCGCGGAGGACGTGCAGGTACAGTATCCGTTTTTTTTGCTACGGGTTTATCGAATGATTTTTTGCCATCATAAGATTTTTTTTCACCGTAGGGTTTCTTCTCTCCGTATGGTTTTCCGCCGTCTTTACTTTTTGGTTTATCTCCAAACGGCTTCTTAGTCTTATCATAGGGTTTTTTATCGTTTGAAAACCCTTTTTTATCCCCGTATTCTTTTTTCTCTTTGTCAAAACCGTTTTTCTTATCTGCATCCGATCCGAAAAATTTTGGTTTACTTTTGTAGCGGGTTTGGGTTGCTTTTTCTTCTGCTGTTCGAGGGGTACCGTCGATGTAGTGGTTTCGTTCGCGCGTTTTACCATCAAAAATCGGTTTGCCGTTCTCATCTTTACCGATGAAACGAGGTTTAGCATGCTGCTGTTTTTTGGCACTGAACCCGTCATCTTTTGGTTTAAATGGACGTTTTTCGCCACGCTCATTGCGCCGTGGAGCAGCAGAAGCCGCTTCTTGTGCTTCACGCTCGGTACGGCGGGCTTTTCTCTCCTCTTTTTGTTGATTTTCTACCGCGATGCCGAAATCGGGTTCAAACCCGTTTACAACCTCTTGGATCACGGTTCGTCCGAGCAACAGTTCGATCGGATAAAGCCGTTTTTGATCTTCCGCATCGAGTACGACTAAAGCGTATTCGGTTGCTTGCGCCAAACGAGCCATATAAACGATCGCTTTTTCCGGAAGATCGTAACTGATAATGACATCGTATTGTGTTTTTGCTGTAGCCATTTCTTCATCGTTGAGGACGGTGACATTCGGGGTATTGATGGCTTCTTTGAGCACTTTGGTATCGTTTGCCGTTATGAGCGCAATCGTTTTGCCGTTGTTGCGCTCGATCAAAAATTGGGCAAGTTCGAGTTTACGAGGGGAATTACAGGGGTGAATACGATGGTTTTGACGTTTGATGGTTACTGACATGAAAGGGTCCTTGAATAGTTAGACCTCTGTGAAGAGGGGAGATAAACGGTCTCTGAGCAGATGATCGCGTTGACCGAAGACGCATATATTAAGCGTATTATAGCGTAGTTAGACTGTGCACTCCTCATCCATTTTTCCAGTACGCAGATAGAGGTGCAGATTATCGACGCTAATGGCAAGAATACGATCCATTGCTTCGGCCGTATTGTAAGCATTATGGGGAGAAAGGATGACATTCGGAGCCTGAAGAATTGAGAAAGCAAGCATCGCTTTTTGAAGCTGTATGGCCGATAGAGCATCATTTTTTAGGTATTTTTCTTCAATCCAGATATCTTCGGATTCGAAGGTGTCCATTCCGACCCCCCCTCTGAGATTTCCTTTATGGAGCTCATCGACGATAGCCTCGATATCGACAACTGCACCGCGTGCGGTATTAATCAGCATAGCTGAGGGTTTAAGCAGGGTGATATTCTCTTTATTGATCATATGATAGGTGGAGGGATCGGCCGGGACATGAAGGGTCACTATGTCACTTTGCTGCAGTATCTCATGAAGGGTCACATATTTGACATTTGGCAATGAAGCGAGTGAGGGGTCTTCATGGTGTGCGTGGCATAGTACGTTCATGCCGAATCCTCGTGCGATATGGACGACGTGGGAACCGATTTTTCCCGTTCCGATGACACCGATGGTTTTTCCATGCAAGTCGAATCCCTGAAGCCCTTGACGGCAAAATAGCCCTTTGGTAAGGCGCTCGACCATCGGTTTAATCTGACGGCTGAGAGCAAGAATCAGGGCAAAGGCGTATTCAGCCACGGTATTTTGACCGTAACTTGGGACATTAGCTACGGTAATTCCCCGTTTTTTACACGCATCGATATTGATGTGATCGGTTCCCGTCGAGCGGGTGATAATCGCTTTGAGGTTCGGGAGCTGATCTAAAAAGTGTTCATCGATGATGGAGTGAATAAAAACGGATAGAACAGTTGCATCACTAAAGTGTTCATAGTTTTGGAGGGTTGCGCTCTCTTCATAAAAACGGATGGAGGGATGAAATTCAGGATCGATCAGATCACGTAGTGTACGCTGATCTTGTACGTTGGTTTCGGCAAAAATAATCATGGACGGCATCTCCCCCGCTTTTAAACAAGTATAACATAACCCTTATTTAACGATAGGGTTTGAGCCCCAGCAGTTCGTCGAGCCGTTTAAAAGTATAGCCTTGTTCTTTTAACTGAGTAATGATATGGGGGAGCGCTCCGACACTCGCAGGTGTTCGGTGCATCAGGATGATATCTCCGTTACGGATGTTCTTCACCACATTTTCGACAATAGCATTGGGGTCTTTAAGGGTCCAGTCGAGTGAATCGAGCGACCATAGGACGGCGGTCATGCCGTGAGCGTTGATGGTGTCGATGACCTGTGTATTGATCGAGCCGTAGGGCGGACGCATGAGGATGGGGTAATGCGCTGTGATCGATTCGATCCGCTCAGCGGCTTTTTCGAGCTGTTCATGGATGCCGGTGACATTCAGATCGGTAAGACGGGGATGATTGAAGGTGTGGTTGAGGACGAGATGATCTTCCTTGAACGCCCGTTCTACGACGGTAATATTATCGTCTTTCATCGTTCCGCCGATCATAAAAAAAGCGGCTTTGACATGATGCTCTTTGAGTACGTCCAGAAGACCATAGGTGTTGATCTCATCAGGAGAATCGTCAAACGTGAGGGTGATCTCTTTTTTCGTGGTGTCGCCGTTGACGATCACGTTTTTATAGGTTCCGTGCTGGATGGGGGTGATGGTAGCGGTGCGCCAGTTGCCTAAAAACAGGGTCATGTTCTCATCGAGCAGCCATGAGTTCCCGCGTATATCGTAGATGGTATGAGACGCTGCATGCGCCAAGGCTGAGAGGGTTAACACCATCCATACTAATTTTTTCATTGATCCGTTTCTCCTAAGTGTCCTGCTAAGTATCCGCTGGCGAACGACCATTGAAGGTTATAGCCGCCGCATGGGCCATCGAGATTCACCACTTCGCCGCAAAAATACAATCCATTGAGAATTTTGCTCTCCAATGTTTCTGGGACGATCTCTTTGAGTGACACGCCTCCACGGGTGATCATCGCCATTTTAAATCCGTCATGACCAGTGACGGTGAGCGGTGTCCAGGCGAGCAGTTTGATTAATTGATCGCGTATTCTACCGTCGAGTTTATTAAATCCGACATCCGGATTGGCACCGGCTAAAATACAGAGTTCGCGGCAGACCGATTCGGGAAGGAGCGTCATCATATGGGTCAATATTGACTGCTCAGGATTGTGATGGATTTGTTGTCTGAGGTGCTTTAAAATCTGGTTTTCATTGAGTCCTTTGGTGAAATTACAGAGTAAAGGGACTTCTTTATATTCTTTCAAAAAAGGATTGATTTCCCGTGCGGCATCCAGCACAACCGGGCCGCGTATCCCATGTTGGGTAAAGATCAAATCCCCTTTAAGGCGAATTTTTTTGGCTTTGGGCAGATCGATCTTGATTTCAACTTTTGGGAGCGTATCGGCACGGCAGTTGGCAACCCAGCTCTCTTTCGTATGCAGAGGCATCATAGCGGGATAGAGTTCGGTGACTTTATGCCCGATGGAGGATGCCATAGCATAACCGTCCCCCTCCGCACCGAGTTGCGGATATCCTAGCCCTCCGGTGGCGATGATGATGGCGTGAGCATGATAGGTGGCATCTTGGGTGGAGACACCGCATATCCGTTCGCCGTCATGTTCGATCGTAGTGACACGTGCGGATGTTATAAGGGTAAGACCCAGTTTATCCATTTCATCCGTGAGTGCAGTGATAATCGTAACAGCACTATGAGACGTGGGAAATACCCGATATCCGTCAGGAGCATGGCTCTCCACTCCGATACCGCGGAAAAAATCGATCACACCTTTATAGTCCATGGCTTTGAGCGCCGGGGTCATAAATCGCCCATCCCGACCAAATCGTGCCATAAACTCTTCATTGGAGAGGGTATTGGTCATGTTGCACCGTCCGCCTCCGGTCGCTTTGAGTTTTGCGGCGATTTGGGAGAGTTTTTCGAGTAGCAATACTTTTTTTCCCCTACGTGCGGCGGTGATGGCGGCCATGATCCCTGCGGCACCGCCACCGACAACAATAAGATCAAAATGGCTGGAAGAGTTTTGCATTAATGTAGAAACTTTTGGTCTTGATAAATTTTCATCCCTTCGATGTAAGCGAAGTCCTTGACGTTATACGTCCAAAGCGGAAGATCATAAATCAGACAGGAAGCGGCGATCAGAGCATCGGCAAGTTTCAATGAATGAGAAAGGGCATAACGAACAATGAGTTCTTTGGCTAAGATGCTGATTTCTTGCGGCATGGGTAAGGTATCGAATGAGACTAATAGTTTCTTGGCTTTTTCCATCTCAATTTTGTTTTTTACCCCTTGAAGCAGTTCGATGGCAATGACATCGGTGACATACGCGTATTGCGTGTCGAGAGTGATTTTGCCTTTCAAAACATCGATGAGAATACAAGTGTCAATAATAACGGACATTACTCTTTGCTTCCTCGCGGCAGCGAACGAATGTGACGCACATACGCGGCAGGATCTTCGCACCATTCATAAGGTTTAGTCGTTTGAGCCTCTTCAGATGCCAACAATTCTTCATCAATAGTATAGGTTGACTTGACAAGGTGATCTCGATAGTCAAGCTTTTTATAGACGAGTTTCCCCTCTTGGACAGGTTCTTCCAGCTTTTTGAGTTTTTCGTAGAGGTCGATATTGATTAACGCGGCAACAGGGCGACCATGTTTTTGGATGACGATCTCTTCACCTCCGAATTCGGCCATATTGATGTATTTGGAGAGATGGGCTTTGGTTTCAGCGATATTAACTTTGGTCATAATAGATCCTTTAGATGATCAATATGACCATATTGTATCATAAAGTAGTCATAAGTTTGGCCACTTTTTCGGCTAATGACCAGTGCGTTGTCAGTTTACCGCCGAAGACATGGATAAGACGGGTTTGATCGATATCATGTACATCAAGCTGATATTCACGAGAGGTTTTTGTCATGCTTTTTTTGGAGTGGATGAGCGGACGCACGCCGATGTAGCTTTCACAGACATCATCGCGGGTGAGAGGGGTATGCAAGAAGCGGTTGGTTTCATGTAGCAGATAGCGGATATCCTCTTCATTGACCATTACGCTATCGACGGTAGCATGCTCAAGCCGCTCGGTTGTCCCGATCGTTGTTTGAGAGGCGGTAAGATCGGGAAGGATAAAAAAGATTCGCCCATGATCAGTTTGCATAAACATCGGTGTATCGGCGAGGAGTTTGGGGATGATGATATGGATACCGCTTACTTTATTGATCGTGTAGCGGGATGGGAGATGGAAGCGATAGTTGACTTCGTCGATCCATGGTCCCGTTGCATTGATAAGGGTGCGACTTTTGAATATCTCTTCGTCCGTGTGAACCTCATAAAACGCCGGTTGATGCTTGAGGTGGGTGATAGGTGTCGATTCGAAAAATTGTGCTCCATTGCTTTTGGCTTCATCGGCTATGCGTCGTGTGAGGGAGAGATCATCGGTACAGGCGTCATAATAGACGAAAGCCTTTTCGAGTTGATCGTGCTGAAAGAGCGGATAATGTTCACGGTACCATGCAATAGGCATACTTTGATGGGGAGCCACAAATTTGGAGAACAGATCATAAAGAAACAAGGCGCTTTTGATCATCCACCATGAACGCCCGTAATGGGTATAGACGGGTAGGGTAAAAGGGCAAAGCCGCACTAAATCGGGATAGTGTTTGCACAGTCGCGTCCGATCGTACAAGGCTTCTTTGACCAGTCCGAAATCGGCGTGTTCGAGATAGCGGAGTCCTCCATGGATGAGGCGAGAAGACTTCGATGAAGTACCGCTTCCGATCGTTGATTTATCGATGATGGCTACGCTCTTGCCGGATGCCGAAATTTCCCGAGCAATCGCGCATCCGTTGATCCCCGCACCGAGTATAAGAACATCGTACTCCATAAAAACTCCTGATATAATAGTGTATCAAAAAAAGGGTTCAAATGCATATCATCGCGCATCGAGGATACAGTGCGTCCTTTCCTGAAAATACACTGCTGGCATTTCAAGAGGCGATTAAAGCCGGCGCATGGATGATCGAAACCGACGTTCGGCTGAGTGCCGATGAGGTACCGATGATTTTCCACGATTCGTCGTTAAGACGGGTATGCGGCAGACATGAGGGGATAGAAGAACTCTCCAGTACGATTTTGGGAACCATCGATGTAAGCCGCTACTTCGACCCGAAGCTTTCGACACAGTTTTTGCCGACGTTGGAGGAGATGCTTTTGGCCATTCACGGCAAAATAGGGATAATTTTAGAGATCAAACATCATCCTTTGACGTGTGAAAAAATTGCTTCGATTGTCGAACCGATGATTCGCGATCGATTGGATTGGCTGGAGGTTTCGAGTTTTGATGATGGGATATTGGAACATTTTTATGCGTTGAATCCCTTGATTCGTCTCCATAAGCTGATCGAAGAGGCACAAGTGTTTGAGAGAGAGGATTTTGAGGAGGTGTATGGGTATGTTTATGCGTTTGATATCGATATTGCGCTTGTATCTCATCCCAAAACACAGCAGTTATTGAATACAAAAAAAGTGATTTTTTGGACGGTTGAGAAGGAAAATCCAAAAGAGTTGGAAAAAGCGTATGCTCTCATGAGTAACGATCCAACGGCATTGAGAGAATCCTGCCAAAGAGCAGGATTGAGTTAGTGGGCCAACGAAGTACGATTGTGTTTTAAATAGTACCAACTACGGTGATAGACATGACTCATTTTAGTATAAGAGACAAGGAAAAGGGCGACAAAAATCGTGACCGATATCGCTTTGTAAACGTCATTTTCCCCGAAAATAAGATACCCGATAAACAAAAGTTCTAACACTCCCGTCATCTCGAGCAGCATAAAAAACAGCGGTGCAAACCGTCGATAGGTACGACGATCTTTTGAAGCTGATGGACGCATAACTGACTCCTTTTCGTATGAAACATACTGCAATAGATTCGCTCTGCATAAAAAATAATTATAGAACTATGCTTCTTAAATCAAGCTTGCCAAAACAAAGTACACCTTAAGTCTATGGAGATAGGCGTGTATGTAAGTTTATGATTATTATAATACAGATAGAATAATGCAAAGTATAAGAAGGGAGACAATTATGTCCAAAAAACTTATGGTAACGATGCTGTTGGGCATCTCGTTTTCAGCCGCGGTTCATGCCGCCACTCCGGCAGAAGTGTATAAATGGATCGGTGCATTAGAAGGGGATTGGAAACTCTCTAAAACCGTCCCTTCACAAGGGAGCTGTTCGTTCGAAGATCCGGAAGAAGTCGATATCGGAATCTCGTTTAAATCGATTGCGCGTGATAGTACGATCCAAGAAGATTTATTGCCGAATACGGACAGACGAATGGTGACGATGTACCATTGTAAAGATATCGCGTGCAGTAACATCGCAGGACAGCATTACTGCGTTAAGATGAATCAGCCTCGTTATTTGGCCAATTTGCAAGAGAGCACTGCAAATAAGATTGTGATGGAATGTGATATGAGTACAGAATTGTGTAATTCTAATGAAAACTATGTTTTTAAAGTGATTCATGAACTCTCACCGGACGGTAAACGTCTGAAAAGTTCGTATCTCAGTAAAAAAGATAAAAAACCGATTCCAAGTACGATTTGTAACTTCGAAAAATAATCCATCTTCCATTCTCCCTTATTACGGGAGAACGCTTACCCTCGTGCTGTTACTTCAAGCAGATGATATCCGAATTGCGTTTTGATCGGTCCATAGAGGACACCTACATCTCCGTTAAAGACAGCTTGATCGAATTCATGAACCATTTGACCGGGGCTAAAGCGACCTAAATCTCCCCCTTTGCGTCCGGATGGACATTTAGAATTTTCAATCGCCGCTTCTTCGAAGCTAAGACCGTTTTCGATTTGTGTTTTAAGTGTATTGCACTCTTCTTCCGTGGGAACAAGTATATGTCGTGCGGTTGCCCATGCCATGTGTTACTTCCTCAATGATATTTTTAGCATTATACTCTATCTAATGTGTAGTTTCAGGATTCGGAGCTCGTATCTTGTGCTGGGCGACGATGCCAATAGTTTGAGATCAGTGCGCCTGAAATATTGTGCCAAATGCTAAAAAGTGCCCCCGGCAGAGCGCTCAGGGATGAAAAGTGTTGGAGTGCCAAGGCGACGGCCAGACCTGAGTTTTGCATCCCCACTTCGATGGCAACGGTACGTCTGGTTTTTTCATCGTATCCCAAAAAGGCGGTGGCGGCATAACCGCTCGCTAATCCAATCGTATTATGGACGATCACGGCAGACATGATAAGGAAGCCCGTTTCATGAAGATTATCACGGTTGAGCGCGACGACAATGGCAATGATGATGAGGATAAATAGCATTGAGAGGGTTGTCAGTACCGATTCGTTTTCTCGGCGTAATGAAAAAAACGGGAGGCTAAATTATCGTTTTTTATTATAGTTATCTAGATATTCATCAATCAGTTTTACTTTCCTT
>FWPV01005638.1_pt1 | contig 24813 bp, 28 predicted proteins | sample 2228371 | NCBI WGS metagenome assembly FWPV01 (sample SAMEA103939776, study PRJEB20133) | metagenome | reverse complement strand
CCCGGCGGGTGGCCCGGACCGCCGGCCGGCTGCGTGTGGAGCCGGCCGGGCCGCCGCCGGCCGGTCCCCGGTAGGGTCGGCGGCCGTGGACCCGGTCGACCGAGCCGACGCCGACGCTCACGCCGACGCCGCCGATGACGCGGACGTCGGCGAGGTGCTCGTGTCCGAAGTCGACCTGCGGCGCCGCGTCGGCGAGCTGGGGGCGGCCATCACCCGTGACTACGCCGGGCGCCCACCGCTGCTGGTCGGCGTGCTGAAGGGCGCGTTCGTGTTCATGAGCGATCTCGCCCGGGCGATCGACCTGCCCGTCGAGCTGGACTTCATGGCCGTGTCGTCGTACGGCTCGTCCACCAAGACCAGCGGGGTCGTCCGGATCGTCAAGGACCTCGACGTCGATCTCACCGGCCGGCACGTGCTGCTGGTGGAGGACATCGTGGACTCCGGGCTCACGCTCAGCTATCTGCGCCGCAACCTGCTCGCCCGCCACCCGGCCTCCCTCGAGGTGTGCGCGCTGCTGGTGCGCGAGGACTGCCCGCCCGAGACCCTGGCCGGGCTCCGGTACGTGGGGTTCCGGATCCCGGGGGACTGGGTGGTGGGCTACGGCCTCGACGTGGCCGAGCGGTGGCGGCACCTGCGTGACATCCGGGTGTGGCGGGGCACGAGCCGCTGACCGGCCCCGGCGACGTTGCTAGCCTTGGGCGGGATGCCGTCGCTCGTCATGGGGGTCGTGAACGTCACCCCTGACTCGTTCAGCGACGGCGGCCGGTTCTTCGACCCGGACGCCGCGGTCGCCCACGGGCTCGCCCTGTTCGACGAGGGTGCGGATGTCGTCGACGTGGGCGGTGAGTCCACCCGCCCAGGCTTCACCGAGGTCGACCCGGTCGAGGAGGCCCGCCGCGTCCTTCCGGTGGTGGCCGAGCTCGCCAAGCGGGGACGGGTGTCGATCGACACCCGTCACCGTGACGTGGCCGAAGCGGCGGTCGAGGCCGGCGCCACGATCGTCAACGACGTGTCGGCCACCCTCTGGCCGGTGGCCGCCGCCGCCGGGGTGGCCTGGGTGGCCGGGCACTGCCCGGGGGTGCCCGGCGCCGCCGCCCCAGCGCTCGCCGCCGGCGTCGACGTGGTCGCCCAGATCCGGGCGTTCCTCCGCGACGTCGCCGCCCGGGCGCTCGAGGGTGGGGTGGACGAGGTGTGGGTCGACCCGGGGATCGGGTTCGGCAAGGACGCCGCCCAGAGCCTCGGGGTCATCGCCCGGATCGACGAGCTGGTGGCCGACGGCACCCCGGTGCTGCTCGGGGCCAGCCGCAAGAGCTTCATCGGCCGGTTGCTGTGGGCATCGGACGCAGGGGCGTCGGCCCCTCCGCTGCCGGGCATGGCTCGCCGCCTGGTCGGGTGGGACCACGCCGAGCAGGTGCCCACCGACGACCGGATCGAAGGCTCGCTCGCCGTGGCCACCTGGGCGGCGATGATGGGGGTCGGCATGGTGCGGGTGCACGACGTCCGCCACACCGTGCACGCAGTGACGCTGGTGGGCGATCCCGCCCGGGGGGCCGAGATCGGGGGACGGGCATGACGGTCAAGCTCCGGGGCAAGTGGGCCCAGGGCATCCAGCCGCGAAACTTCGTGTGGGTGATCAAGGGCCGCCTCGCAGTGTGCGAGCGGCCCGGGGGGTATGGGGCCAGCCACCGGCGGGTGCGGCGCCAGGAGGAGATCATCTGGATCCGCGAGCAGGGCTTCGGCATGGTCATCTCGCTGATCCCGTCGCCCCACAACCTGCACAACTACGAAGAGCTCGGGGTGCCCTTCCTGCACCGGCCGTTCGCCGCCCAGGACGACCCCCGACGGGTGCTCGGCCAGCTCTACCCGGAGCTGCACGACCTGCTGGCCGCCAGGGTGAAGGTGATCGTCCACGCCGAGGAGGTCGGTGACCGGGTGGCAGGCGTGGTCGGGGGCTACCTGCGGTGGTCGGGCATGGTCCCCGAGACCCCGCACGCCATCGCCGTCATCGAGACCATCACCGGTCGCCAGCTCGACCCCGCCGGCCGGGCGGTGGTGGCCCTCGCCGGAGAGCTGGATCGGACCGATCGGCCCGAGCGGGCTGATGGCCGGGCCGCTCCGCCGGGCTGACCGGTGGGCCGCTACGGTCGGCACGGTGAGCGACGTCATCGAGGTCCGGGGCCTGCGCGTCCTCGGTGTGATCGGCGTGTGCCCGGAAGAGCGGGTGCGGGCCCAACCGTTCGAGGTCGACCTGGACATCCACCTCGACCTCAAGGCGGCGGGCCGCAGCGACGACCTCGCCGACACCGTCGACTACGGCGCCGTGGTCGCCGCTGCCGAGGCGGTGGTCGGTCGCGAGTCCCACCTGCTGTTGGAACGGGTGGCGCACCGGCTGAGCGAGGTCGTGCTCGGCCACGATCCGCGCATCGAGGCGGTCCGGGTGACCATCCGCAAGCTCCGCCCCCCGCTGCCCCACGACGTGGCCACCACCGCGGTCACCATCACCCGGCGGCGGCCGGCGTGAGCGCCCGGCGGGCGTTCCTTGCGCTCGGGTCGAACCTGGGCGACCGGGCGGCCCACCTGCGCCGGGCGGTGGCCGACGTCCCCGACCTCGTCGCCGTGTCACCGGTGTACGAGACCGACCCGGTCGGCGGGCCCGAAGGCCAGGGGCCGTACCTGAACCTCGTGGTCGAGCTGCGCACCGAGCTCACCGCACGGGAGCTGCTCGGCTGGTGCGTCAAGCTCGAGCGTGACGCAGGGCGGGAACGCCTGCAGCGGTGGGGTCCGCGCACCCTGGACGTCGACGTGCTGTGGGTGGACGGCGAGACCGTCGACGACGACGACCTCCACGTGCCGCACCCCCGCATGTTCGAGCGCCCGTTCGTGCTCGCCCCTCTCGAACACCTGGCCCCGGACCTGGTCGGCCCGGCCTGGCGGGAGCGCTTCGACCACCTCGGGGTCTGGCTGCTCGGCGACCTCGACGCCATCCCGTGACCCGGGTGCGGATCGTCGGTCCCGGCCGGGCCGGCGGTGCGCTGGCGGCTGCCCTCGGTGCCGCCGGCTGGGAGGTGCTGCCGGCCGTGCGGCGGGGCGACGACCCGGCCGGGGCCGGCGTCGGTGCCGACCTGGTGGTCATCGCCACCCCCGACGACACGGTCGCCTCGGTGGCGGCGGCCATCCGGCCGTCGGCCGAGGTCGTGGTCGCCCATCTCGCCGGCTCGCTCACCCTCGAGGTGCTCGCCCCGCATCCCCGGCGGGCGTCGGTGCACCCGCTGGTGGCCCTGCCCTCGGCCGAGGTCGGCGCCGTCCGACTGCAGGGCGCCTGGTTCGCGGTGGCCGGCGACCCCATGGCCACCGCCGTGGTCCGGGCCCTCGGCGGCCGCGCCGTGGAGGTACCCGACGAGCACCGGGCCGTCTACCACGCCGCCGCGGTGATCGCGTCGAACCACCTGGTGGCCCTCCTCGGCCAGGTCGAGCGGGTCGCCCGGCCCGCCGGGGTGCCGCTGGCCGCCTACCTCGACCTGGTCCGGGGCACGGTGGAGAACGTGGCCGCTCTCGGCCCCGCCGCGGCGCTCACCGGGCCGGTGTCCCGCGGCGACTGGGACACCGTCGCCCGCCACCTTGCGGCGCTCGAGCCGGTCGAACGACCGGCCTATCAGGTGATGGCACGGCTGGCCGCCCGACTGGCAGCATCCGGCGCGCCATGAAGGTCACCACCACCATCGCCGAGGTCCGCTCGCTGCTCGACGAGGCCCGCCGGGCCGGCGGCACGGTCGGGTTCGTGCCCACCATGGGCTACCTGCACGACGGTCATGAGTCGCTGGTGCGGCGGGCCGTGGCCGAATGCGACACGGTCGCGGTCAGCATCTTCGTGAACCCGCTGCAGTTCGGCGCCGGCGAGGACCTGGCCAGCTATCCCCGTGACCTCGACCGGGACCTGGCCCGCTGCCGGGCCGCCGGTGCCGGGGTGGTGTTCGCCCCGTCGGTGGAGGAGATGTACCCGGTGCCGGTGCTCACCACGGTCACCGTGGCCGAGGTGTCGGCGCGGATGGAGGGCGCGGCCCGGCCCCACCACTTCGCCGGGGTGGCGACCGTGGTCGCCAAGCTGTTCGCCATCGTCGGCGCCGGGCGCGCCTACTTCGGGGAGAAGGACTGGCAGCAGCTCGCCGTGGTCCGGCGCATGGCCGCCGACCTGTCGTTCCCGGTCGAGGTGATCGGCTGTCCGACCGTCAGGGAGCCTGACGGCCTTGCCATGAGCAGCCGGAATGTCTACCTCAGCCCCGAGGAACGGCGGCGGGCGCCGGTGCTGTACCGGGCCCTGCGGGCCGGCGCCGAAGCGATCGAGCGGGGCGAACGCGACCCGGCGGCGGTGCGGGCCCTGATGGCGGGCATGATCGAGCCCGAGGCGGACCGGCTCGACTACGCCGAGGTGGTCGACGCCGCCACCCTCCAGCGGTGCGACCCGCTCGAAGGCGAACTGCGGCTGCTGGTGGCGGCCCGTTTCGGCCGTGCCCGCCTGATCGACAACCTCGGGGTATGGGCCCGGTGAGCGACGGCCCTCCGCCGGCGGGCCCCGAGGAGGAACTCGACCTCCTGGTGGTCGGCAGCGGCGTGGCCGGACTGTCTGCGGCCGTGCGGGCCGCCGAGGGCGTGGGGCTCCGAGTCGGGGTGCTGACCAAGGCCGAGCTGCACCAGACCGCCACCCGCTGGGCGCAGGGCGGGGTGGCTGCCGTGCTCGGGGGCGACCCCGACTCCACCGACCTCCACCTCGCCGACACCCTCCTGGCCGGCGCCGACCTGTGCGACGTGGACGCCGTGCGGGTGCTCGTCGACGAGGGGCCGGCCCGGGTGCACGAGCTGATCGCCATGGGCGCGGTGTTCGACCGCGACCACGAGGGCCGCCTCCAGCTGGCCCGGGAGGGCGGACACTCCCTGCCCCGGGTGGTGCACGCCGGCGGCGCGGCCACCGGCGCAGAGATCGAACGGGCCCTCGTCGACGAGGTGCGCGCCACCGCCGCCCAGGTGTGGGAGCGCTGGTTCGCCACCGACCTGGTCGTCCGCCACGGCCGCTGCGCCGGGGTGCACGCCATCGACGCGCAGGGCCGGGGTCTGGTGATCGGTGCCCGCCACGTGCTGCTGGCCACCGGGGGCTGCGGCCAGGTGTTCGCCGCCACCACCAACCCGGTGGAGTCCACTGGCGACGGGCTGGCCATGTGCCTGCGGGCCGGGGTCCCGGTCGCCGACGTCGAGTTCGTGCAGTTCCACCCCACCGCGCTCATGAGCCCCCGCATGCCCCGCCCGCTGCTGTCGGAGGCGCTGCGGGGCCACGGCGCGCTGATCCGCGACGCCAACGGCGAGCGGTTCGTCGACGAACTGCAACCCCGCGACGTGGTGGCCCGGGCCATGACCGCCCGCATGATCGACCAGCAGGTGGACCACCTGTGGCTCGACGCCACCGGACTGGCCCGGTTCGAGGAGCGGTTCCCGACCATCGCCGCCGACCTGCGGGCCGCCGGCCTCGACCCGGCCACCGACTGGCTGCCGGTGGCCCCGGCCGCCCACTACCAGTGCGGCGGGGTGGTCACCGACCTCGACGGGGCCACCGCCCTGCCCGGCCTGTGGGCCGCTGGTGAGGTGGCCTGCACCGGGGTGCACGGCGCCAACCGCCTGGCGTCGAACTCGCTGCTCGAGGGGATGGTCTTCGGCCCCCGGGTGATCGAGGCGATCGCCCGGGGCAAGGACGCCCCCGACGCCACCGGGGCGATGCGGGCCGTGCTGCTCGGGGAGGCCGTCCCGGCCGGGGTGATCGGCGGCCGGTGGGTGCCGGCCCGCACGACGCCGTCGGGTGCCGCCCCGGCGTCACCGGACCGTCTCCCCGGCGCCCGTTCGGCACTGCAGCGGGCCATGACCTTCGGTGCCGGGGTGGTGCGCAGCGCGGCGTCGCTCGAGCAGGCCGCCGCCACCGTGGATGCCGTAGCCGGCTGGGTGGCCGACCGTCCCGTCACCCCCGACCGGGAGGAGGTCAGGAACCTGGCGGCGGTGGCCGGCGCCGTGCTCACCGCCGCCCTGGCCCGGGAGGAGAGCCGGGGCTGTCACACCCGCGACGACTTCCCGGACCGGCGCGACACCTTCCGGGTCCGCCTGCTGCTCGGACGGTGACGGCCGGCGCCCCCAGCGGGCAGGCTGGTGGGGTGCACGGCCCCCACGACCCGCCCCCCGCCGCGGTCCGCGACGCGGTCGCCCGCGCCCTGGCCGAGGACCACGGCCCGCTAGGCGACCTCACCGCCGCCCTCGTCCCCCCGGGCACGCCGGTGCGGGCCTGGTTCCGGGCCCGCCGTGCCGGTCTGCTCGCCGGCACGGCGTGCGCCACCGAGGCCGCCCGGCAGGTGGATCCGGCCATCGTCATCACCTGGCAGCGGGTCGACGGCGAGGCGGTGGGGGCCGGTGAGGCGATCGCCCGGGTCGACGGCCCGCTCGCCTCGGTGCTGACCGCGGAGCGCACCATGCTCAACTTCCTGTGCCATCTCAGCGGGGTCGCCACCCTCACCCGGCGCTTCGTCGACGCCGCCAGCCGGGCGAACCCCGCCACCCGGATCTGGGACACCCGCAAGACCCTGCCCGGGCTGCGGGCTCTGGAGAAGGCGGCGGTGCGGGCCGGCGGCGGCGTCAACCACCGGGGGTCGCTGTCGGACTTCGTGCTGGTCAAGGACAACCACCTCGCCGGTCTGTCGATCACCGACGCGGTCCGTCTCGCGGCGCAGCGGTGGCCGGCCCGCACCGTCGAGGTGGAGTGCGACCGGCTCGAGCAGGTCCGCGAGGCCGTCGCCGCCGGCGCCGGCCTGGTGCTGCTCGACAACATGAGCCCGGCCGAGGTGCGGGCGTGCGTCGCCGAGGTGGCCGGCCGGGCCCTGGTGGAGGTGTCCGGTGGGGTCACCCTCGAGACGGTGGCCGACTACGCCGCCGCAGGGGCCGATCTCATCTCGACCAGCGTGATCACCCAGTCGGCGCCGGCGTTCGACATCGGCCTCGACCTCGAGGAGCCCGGCCGGCACGGCCACCTGACGACCGACCGGGAGTAGCGTCTCGCAGCGTGCTCCTGGCCATCGACGTCGGCAACACCCAGACGGTGATCGGCCTGTACAGCGCGGCCCGGGGAGCCAAGGCGGCTGACGACGAGTTGATCGACCACTGGCGCATCGCCACCAACGCCGACCGCACCTCGGACGAGTACGCCCTGCTCATGCAGGAGTTCCTGGCCTTCCACGGGTTCTCGTTCGACGAGGACATCGGGGGCATGGCGGTGTCCAGCGTCGTGCCCCGGGTGACGGCCGCCCTTCGGCAGATGACCGAGAAGTACTTCGGGTTCTCACCGATGGTCATCGAGCCGGGCGTCCGCACCGGCATGCCGATCCTCTACGACGACCCCAAGGAGGTGGGCGCCGACCGGATCGCCAACGCCGTGGGTGCCTTCGACCTGTACGGCGGACCCACGATCGTGGTCGACTTCGGCACCGCCACCACGCTCGACGCGGTCTCGGCCAGGGGCGAGTACCTGGGGGGCGCGATCATGCCCGGCATCGAGATCAGCCTCGACGCGCTGTTCGAGAAGGCAGCCGGCCTTCGGCGGGTGGAGCTGGCCCCGCCCCGGCACGTCATCGGCCGCTCGACCGCCGACTCGATCCGGTCCGGGGCGGTCCACGGCTACGCGGCGATGGTCGACGGGCTGTGCGAGCGGTTCTGCGAGGATCTGGGCACCCCGTGCGCCGTCGTGGCCACCGGTGGCCTGGCGGCCTTCCTCCAGCCCCACACCCGTACGATCCAGTACCACGAACCGTGGCTGACGTTGCACGGTCTGCGGCTGATCTACGACCGGAACCGCCGCTGAGCTCACCCGTCCCGGCCGGCACGGCGCGCGTCGGTGCCGAGGGTGCCGCCGGTGTCGCTGGGTGCCGGAGAACGGGCCGAACGAACCCCGCCCGCCGGCCCATGGGCCCCCTGTGATGCCCAGCGCCCGCAGGTATGGTGACCACGTGCGGGTCTTGATCAGCGGCATGGGTGGCGAGTTGGGCACCCGCGTCGCGCTGCTGCTCGAGGAGCAGCCGTGGGTGAGCGCGATCTCGGGGATGGACGTCGAGCCGCCCCGCCGCCGCCTGCGGCGCAGCGAGTTCCACCGGATCGATCCCCGCGACCGCCGCCGGACCGTCGGCGTCGTGCGGGAGTTCGAGCCCGAGGCCGTGCTCCACCTCGGCGTGTACGAACCGAACGCCCGCTCCTCCCCGCGCAGCGCCGCAGAGCGCACGGCCGCCGCTGCGATCCACGTGCTCGGGGCCGCCGCCGAAGTCCCCGGGCTGCGGGCGATCGTCATGCGCTCCGGGATCGAGATCTACGGCCGGGGCCGGGGCGCGCCCACCCTGCCCGACGAGCACGCCCCGCTCGCCCCCACCAGTCCGTTCGGGAGGTCGCTTGCGGCCGCCGAGGACGTGGCCCGCACCGCCGGCCGGGTGGCCGGGGTGCCGGTGACGATGCTGCGCTTCGCCCCGCTGGTCGGCCCCCACTTCCCCAGCCCGCTCGGCCGGTACCTGCGCCTGCCGGTGGTGCCGGTGAGCCTGCTCGCCGACCCGCCGTTCTCCCTGCTCCACCAGGAGGACGCCGCCGTGGCCCTGGTGGCCGCCCTGCGGTCGGGGTGGGACGGGCCGGTGAACGTGACCGGCCGTGGGGCGGTCACGGCCTTCCAGGCGGTCCGGCTCGGCGGCCGGATCCCGGTGCCGCTCATCGGCCCCGACTGGTGGGTCGGCCGCCGCCTCGCCGACCTGCTCGGCGCTCCGGTGCCGCCCCACCTGCTCGAGTTGCTGCACCGGGGTCGCACCGCCGACGGTGGCGCCTGCCAGGGCATCCTCGGCGTGTCCCCCCGCACCACCACCCTCGAGGTGGTCAAGGACCTCTACGAGTGGGCCAGCGTGACCCACCTGCGACCGGCGGCGACGGTGGCGGCATGACCCCGCCGCTCGAGCTCGTGCGCCGCCGGCTCGTCGGGTCGTTCACCGTCGACGAGTGGGGCCTCGACCGTGACCTGGTCGAGATGGCCGACGACGTGCTGCGCCTGCGGTTCTCGGTCTCGGTCGACGAGCTGGGTCCGGAGATCCCGGAGGGTCCGGCGCTGCTGGTCACCAACCGGCGGTTCGGCTGGTCCGAACCGATCGTGGTGGCGCAGGCGGTCCGCCGGGTCTGGGGCCGGTCGGCCCGGTTCGCCGGGATCCCCGACATCGCCCCGTTCGGCCCCGCCCTGCGCCGGCTCGGTGGCGTGCTCGCCCGGCCCGACGAGGTGGCCGGCCTGCTGCGGGCCGGGCACACCGTGCTCATCGGCTGCGACCGCATGCCCCGCCGGCCCGAGCGTGCCGGCGAGGTGTCGCCTGCGCTGGTGGCTCCGGCGGTCGAACTCGACGTGCCGGTGGTGCCGGTCGCGTGCTGTCACTCACCACCATCAGAGTAGACCATTCCGGCCAGTATGTCAACGCGGGGCGGGAGTGGGGGCGGGCCTGGCGGGTCGTGCTCGGCCTGCCGCTGCCACCGGCTCGGGCCAAGAGCCCATTGGCGGTGGTCGAACACGCCGAGGCCACCCGCGCCGCGGTGCAGGAACTCCTCGACGAGCAGGCCCCACCCCGCTGGCCGTTCTGAGGCCGGGCACGGTACGGTCGCACGCCGATGCCCTACACCGAGGGGTCCGACGGCACCCGAATCTTCTACGAGGTGTTCGGCCGCCCGGGGGCACCGCCGCTGCTGATGATCCAGGGGCTGGGCGCGGACCGCAACGGCTGGGCCCTCCAGCGGTTCGCCTTCGCCCCACGGTTCCGGACGATCGTGTTCGACAACCGCGGGGTGGGCCGCAGCGACAAGCCGTTCGCCCGCTACTCGCTCGAACAGATGGCCGCCGACGCCGTGGCGGTGCTGGACGCGGTGGGCGTGAGCTCCGCCCACGTGATGGGTGCCTCGATGGGCGGGGCCATCTCCCAGATCCTCGCCCTCGAGTACCCCGAGCGGGTGCGGTCGCTGGTGCTGGCCTGCACCGCCTGCCGCCACCACCCGTGGCGTCGGGAACTGCTGGCCGAGTGGGCGACCGTGGCCACCGAACAGGGCATGCGGGCACTCACCCGGGAGGCCATGCCCTGGCTCGTCGGCCCCCGCTCGCTGCGCCGCTTCTGGCCGGCGCTCGGCCTGCTCGGCCCGCTCGCGCTGAGTGCGCCACCGCATGCCTTCGTCAGCCAGGTGCGCGCCATCCTCGACATGGACGACTCGGTGGCCATGACCGCCCTGCCCGGGGTGAAGGTGCCCACGCTGGTCACGGTGGGCAGTCAGGACATCCTCACCCCCCGGGGTGACAGCGAGGAGATCGCCGAACTGATCCCCGGCGCCGACCTGGTCGTCATCGCCCGGGCGGCCCACGGGTTCATGGTCGAGCACGCCAGCACCTTCAACCGGGTGGCGCTGGAGTTCCTCGAACGCGTGGCCCACGAGCAGGCCGTCGCCTGACCCATGCGTGTCGTGGTCGTGGGCGCCGGCCTGGCCGGGCTGGTCTGCGCCCGACGGCTGGTCGACGCCGGGCACGACGTGGTGCTGTTCGACAAGGGCCGCTCGGTCGGCGGCCGGCTCGCCACCCGCCGGATCGCCGGCGGGGTGGTGGACCACGGCGCGCAGTTCTTCACCGTCCGCTCGGAGGCGTTCGCCGCCGTCGTCGACGGCTGGCGGGCCGCCGGCCTCGTGCGGGAGTGGCACCGGGGTCTGGGCGGCTCCCCCGACGGCCATCCCCGCTACGTGTGCCCGCGGGGCATGAACGCGCTCGGCAAGCACCTCGCCGCAGGGCTGTCCGTGCGCGCCGGCAGCCTGGTGTTCGCCATCCGCCCCGGCAGCCCGCCCGACCCGTGGGTGGTGACCACCGACGACGGCGTGGGTACCCCTGCCGACGCGGTCGTGGTCACCTGCCCGGTGCCCCAGACCCTGTCGCTGGTGATCGACGCCGGCGTCGAGGTGCCCGACCCGCTGCGCACCCTCGACTACGACCGCACGCTCGCGCTGCTCGCGGTGCTCGACCGGCCGCCGGCTGTCCCCGGTCCAGGGGCGGTGCAGGACGGCGACCCGGTGTTCTCGTTCATCGCCGACAACCAGGCCAAGGGGGTGTCCCCGGTGCCGGCGGTCACCCTGCACGCCAGCCCGGCGTGGTCGCTGGCGGCCTGGGACCGGGAACCGGCCGAGGTGCTGGCCGACCTCACGGCGGCCGCCCGGCCGTGGCTGGGCGGGGCCCGGATCGTGGAGGCGCAGGTCAAGCGGTGGCGGTTCGCCACCCCCCAGCACGTCTGGCCGGCGCCGTCGCTGCGCCTCGACGGCCCGGGCGGCGCCCCGCTGGTGCTGGCCGGCGACGCGTTCGGCGGGCCCCGGGTGGAGGGCGCAGCCTGCAGTGGGCTGGCCGCCGCCGAGGACGTCAGCCGCTTAGCAGCTCAGCCCAGGCCGAGAGCGTCGATGAGGGCGTGACCGGCGACGGCCAGGGCGTCGGCGGCCACCGACGGTGGCAGGGTGCGTGCCGCAGCGGTGGCGGCATCGGCGTGGCTGCGGGCCGCGGCCACCGCAGCGGCGATGCCGCCGTTGGAGCGCACGATGGCCAGGGCCTTCTCCCGCTCGATCCCGTCGAGCGGCCGGCCGAGCAGGTCGCGCAGCTCGTCGGCGGCCACGGTGCGGCCGGCCAGGGTGTGGATCACCGGCAGCGTGTAGACGCCCTCGACCAGGTCGTGACCGGCCGGTTTGCCCAGCTCGGCGTCGGTGGCGGTCAGGTCGAGCAGGTCGTCGACGATCTGGAACACCAGCCCGAGCTGGGTGCCGTACTCGGTGAGGGCGTCGACCGTGGGCCGGTCGAGGTGGCTGACCAGCGCCCCGATCCGGCACGCCGCCGAGAACAGCGAGGCGGTCTTGCCGTCGATCGAGGCGAAGTACGACTCGACCGTGCGGGCCGGGTCGTAGGCGTGGCGCAGTTCGAGGATCTGCCCCTCGCACAGCCGGCCGATGGTCCGGGCCAGCAGCGCCGCCACCTCGACGCCCAGCGACGCGGCGATCTCCGAGGCCCGGGCGAGCAGGAAGTCGCCGGCCAGGATGGCCTTGAGGTTCCCCCACTTGGCGTTGACCGAGGGCACCTGTCGGCGCATCTCGGCTTCGTCCATCACGTCGTCGTGGTAGAGCGATCCGAGGTGGACCAGCTCGACCGACACCGAGCCCATGACCACCTCGTCGGTGACGCTGCCCCCGCCGGCGACAGCGGCGGCCATGGCCATCACCGGGCGGAGCCGCTTGCCGCCGGCCAGGATCAGGTGCGAGGCGATCTCGGTGAGGAACTCGTCGGGGGTGCGGACCGCCTCCCGGAGGGCCGCTTCGACCCGGTCGAGCCCGTCCGCCATGAACGGCAACGAGAGCACGGGGTTGGCGGCCATCACCGAAACGGTAGGCCACCGGATGTGGTCGTCAGGAATCCTTCGCGCCCGTTCTCCCCTAGGGTGTTCCCCTGCACTCCACCCGGGCGTCCCGCCGCCGACCGAAGAGGGGACGGAGCAGGTTTCGCCGGGGTACCCGGTTAGACTCCAACTACCTTCCACCGCCCCCATCGGGTCTTGACCCAAAGGTGGTCACCTTGTTCGAACGCTTCACCGACCGGGCCCGCCGAGTGGTGGTGCTGGCGCAGGAGGAAGCACGCCTCCTGAACCACAACTACATCGGCACCGAGCACATCCTCCTCGGCCTCATCCACGAGGGTGAGGGCGTGGCGGCCAAGGCCCTCGAGTCGTTGAACATCAGCCTCGAGGCCGTCCGTCAGCAGGTCGAGGAGATCATCGGTCAGGGCGGGTCGTCCCCCAGCGGCCACATCCCGTTCACCCCACGCGCCAAGAAGGTGCTCGAGCTGAGCCTGCGCGAGGCGCTGCAGCTCGGGCACAACTACATCGGCACCGAGCACATCCTGCTCGGGCTGATCCGCGAGGGCGAGGGTGTGGCCGCGCAGGTGCTGGTGAAGCTCGGGGCCGACCTCAGCCGGGTGCGCCAGCAGGTCATCCAGCTGCTGTCGGGCTACAGCGGCCCCCAGGGCGGCAAGGAGACCACCAGCACCGGCGGTGGCACCGGCTCGTCCCAGCAGCAGGAGTCCAGCGGTCAGGGGGGCTCGCTCGTGCTCGACCAGTTCGGGCGCAACCTCACTCAGCTCGCCCGGGAGAAGAAGCTCGACCCGGTCATCGGCCGCCACCGCGAGCTCGAGCGGGTGATGCAGGTGCTGTCCCGGCGCACCAAGAACAATCCGGTGCTCATCGGCGAGCCCGGCGTGGGCAAGACGGCCGTCGTCGAGGGGCTGGCCCAGAAGATCGTGGCCAACGACGTCCCCGAGACGCTCAAGGGCAAGCAGCTCTACACCCTCGACCTCGGGGCGCTCGTCGCCGGGTCCCGCTACCGGGGCGACTTCGAGGAGCGCCTGAAGAAGGTGCTCAAGGAGATCCGCACCCGCGGCGACATCATCCTGTTCATCGACGAGATCCACACCCTGGTCGGCGCCGGTGCTGCCGAAGGCGCGATCGACGCCGCCAGCATCCTCAAGCCGATGCTCGCCCGGGGTGAGCTGCAGACGATCGGTGCCACCACCCTCGACGAGTACCGCAAGCACCTCGAGAAGGACGCGGCGCTCGAGCGGCGGTTCCAGCCGATCCGGGTGGAGGAACCGTCGGTGGCGCACACCATCGAGATCCTCAAGGGCCTGCGTGACCGGTACGAGACCCACCACCGGGTCACGATCACCGACCAGGCGCTGGTGGCCGCAGCCAACCTGGCCGACCGCTACATCAGCGACCGCCACCTGCCCGACAAGGCCATCGACCTCATCGACGAAGCCGGCAGCCGGCTGCGCATCAAGCGCATGCAGACGCCCCCCGACTTCAAGGAGCTCGAGAACCGGATCGCCCAGGTCCAGCAGGCCAAGAAGGAGGCCGTCGAGGCACAGCGCTTCGAGGAGGCCGGCCGCCTGCGCGACCAGGAGAAGACGCTGCTGGCCGAGAAAGAGGCCAAAGAACGCGAGATCAAGGCCTCGGGGGTCGACCTGTTCGACGAGGTCGACGAGGAGGCCATCGCCGAGGTGCTGTCCATCTGGACCGGCATCCCCGTGTACAAGCTCACCGAGGAGGAGACCGCGAAGCTCCTCCGCATGGAGGAGGAGCTGCACAAGCGGGTGATCGGCCAGGACCAGGCCATCAAGGCGGTCAGCCAGGCCATCCGCCGCACCCGGGCCGGTCTGAAGGACCCGAAGCGTCCCAGCGGGTCGTTCATCTTCCTCGGGCCCACCGGCGTGGGGAAGACCGAGCTGGCCAAGACGCTGGCCGAGTTCCTGTTCGGTGACGACCAGGCGCTCATCGCCCTCGACATGTCCGAGTACATGGAGAAGCACACGGTCAGCCGGCTGGTCGGCTCCCCGCCGGGCTACGTCGGCTACGAGGAGGGCGGTCAGCTCACCGAGGCGGTGCGGCGCAAGCCGTTCAGCGTGGTGCTGTTCGACGAGATCGAAAAGGCCCACCCCGATGTGTTCAACACCCTCCTGCAGATCCTGGAGGAGGGTCGGCTCACCGACAGCCAGGGCCGCTCGGTCGACTTCCGCAACACCGTGCTGATCATGACCTCGAACCTCGGCACGCAGGACCTGCGCAAGGCCAGCCTGGGGTTCACCAAGGCCGACGAGGCGGTCACCTACGAGCGGATGAAGGAGAAGGTCAACGAGGCCCTCAAGGCCCACTTCCGGCCCGAGTTCCTCAACCGCATCGACGAGGTGATCGTCTTCCACGAGCTGACCAAGGCCGAGGTCACCCAGATGGTCGACTTCATGACCCGCCGGCTGCTCGCCCAGCTCGAGGGTCAGGGCCTGGGCCTCGAGCTCACCCAGGCGGCCAAGGAGTACCTGGCCGAGAAGGGCTACGACCCGACGCTGGGCGCCCGGCCGCTGCGCCGTGCGCTACAGCGCCTGGTGGAGGACCCGCTGTCCGAGCGGCTGCTCAACAAGCAGTTCAAGGCGGGCGAGATCGTCGTCGTCGACGTCGAGGATGATCCCGAGTCCCCGGGCGACAAGCGGATCGTGTTCCGGGCCGTCGAGGGCTTCGAACCGCCGACCGGCGTCGAGCTCGCCGGGAGCGGTCCGTCCGAGTAGCACCGCTCCGGTGGGACCGGCCGTCCACCGCCGCAGGGGCGCTCCTTGCGCGTCGGCCGTGGTGGCCCTGGCCATGGTGCTGGGCGTGGTGGCCACCGGGTGCCGGCTCGACACCGTGGTCACCGTCGACGTGGGCGCCGACGGGGCGGGCACCGTCACCGTCGTGGTCAGCGCCGACCCGGCGCTGCTCGCACAGCTCCCGGGTGGCCTCGACGACGTCCGGCTCGACGACCTTCGGGCCGGCGGCTGGGTGGTCGACGGCCCGTCGGGCAGGGCGGCCGGCGGTGCCGAGCTGCGGCTGACCAAACCCTTCGGCTCCTTCGAGCAGGCCGGTGAGGTGCTCGGCGAGCTGAGCGGCCCCGACGGCCCGCTCGGACGGTTCACCGTCCGGCGTGACCGTTCCGAGGACCGCACCGTCACCTGGCGGGTGCAGGGCTCGGGCGGGCTGCCCGGCGGCCTGGCCGGGTTGAGCGACCCGGCGCTCGCCGAGGCGTTCGGCGGCGCAGTGCCGTTCACCGACGTACCGGTAGGGGACACCCTCACCGTGGAGGTGCGCGTCCGCCTGCCCGGGGAGGTCACCGCGACGGGCGCCGACGTCACCGGCGACGGCACCGTGGTGTTCCGTCCCGACCTGGGGTCGGGGGCGGTCACCAGCTTCACCGCCACCGGATCGGTCCGTGACGACGCCGCCCGGGAGGCCGCCCGGGAGGCCATGGGGTGGTGGCGGGCCGTGGCCGTGTACCTGGTGGTCGCGGCCGTCGCCGCCGAGGTGGTCCTGGTCGGGGTGTGGCTGCACCGCAGGCGCCAGCGCAGCCAACGCTGACCGCAGCCCCGGTCCGCGAACCCTGTGACACCCCACCCGTAGCGTGGGTGCATGGCCCGCCACAAGACCATCCACCGGTGCACCGAGTGCGGCACGGCGGCCCCGAAGTGGGCCGGCCGGTGTGCCAGCTGTGGCGGGTGGAACACCCTGGTCGAAGAGGTGGAGTGCCCGGCTCCCCTGACCGCGGTCGGCCCGCCGGCCACCCCGGTGCCCATCGCCAGTGTCGACCTCCACCGGGCCCGCCCCCGCCCGACCGGCGTGCCCGAGGTCGACCGGGTGCTCGGCGGCGGTCTGGTCCCGGGGTCGGTCACGCTGCTCGGCGGCGAGCCGGGCATCGGCAAGTCGACCCTGCTCACCACCGTCGCCGGGCAGTGGGCGGCGGCGGGGCAGCGGGTGCTCTACGTGTCGGCCGAGGAGTCGGCGCACCAGGTCCGGGTCCGGGCCGGCAGGCTCGGCGCGCTGCCCGACGACCTGTGGGTGCTGTCCGAGACGGTGCTGCCCCACCTGCTCGCCGCGCTCGACACCGTCGGGCCCGAGCTGGTGGTGGTCGACTCGATCCAGACGGTCCACGACCCGGCGCTCGGGTCCGGGCCGGGCACGGTCGTGCAGGTGCGCGAGTGCGCCCACCGGCTGGTGCGCGAGGCCAAGGCGCGCAGCATCACGGTGGTGCTCGTCGGGCACGTCACCAAGGACGGCACCCTCGCCGGGCCCAGGGTGCTCGAGCACGTGGTCGACACCGTGCTCGCCTTCGAGGGCGACCGTCACCATGCGCTGCGGTTGCTGCGGGCGGTGAAGCACCGCTTCGGCCCCACCAGCGAGCTCGGCGTGTTCGAGATGACCGCCACCGGCCTGGTCGGCGTGCCCGACCCGAGCGGGCTGTTCCTCGCCGACCGCCGGCCCGGGGTGCCGGGCTCGGTGGTCGTCCCCACGCTCGAAGGTCAGCGACCGCTGCTGGTCGAGGTCCAGGCCCTGGTCGCGCCATCCACGCTGGCACAGCCCCGGCGGTCCGCCCAGGGGGTGGACGGGGGGCGGCTGTCGATGCTGCTCGCCGTGCTCGAACGGCGCGCCGGGCTGGTCGTCGGCCAGGCCGACGTGTTCGTGTCGGCCGTCGGCGGGGTCCGGCTGGTCGAACCGGGCACCGACCTCGGCCTGGCCCTCGCCGTGGCCTCGGCGGTCACCGGGCGCCCATCGCCGCCCGGCCTCGTCGCCGTGGGTGAGGTCGGTCTCGGCGGTGAGCTGCGTCAGGTGCCCCACACCTCCCGGCGTCTGTCCGAGGCGGCCCGGCTCGGCTTCACCCGGGCGCTGGTGCCGGCGTCGGCGGTCGTCGACGTGCCGGGTCTCAGCGTGCACGGGGTGGCGACCCTCGGCGAGGCGCTCGAGCTCGGTGCGGTGGCCGGTCCCGGCCGGGCGCGGTCGCCCTCGACGCCCGTGGCGGTCGTGGCCGGGTCCTGATCACTACACTCCGCCATGTGCCCCGCCGCAGCCCGGCCGTCAACGCCGCGCTGAGCGCCGTCGCGCCGGGAAAGCCGCTGCGCGAAGGGCTCGACCGGATCGTCAAGGCGAAGATGGGCGCCCTCGTCGTGGTCGGTGACGGGCCCGAGGTGCTGAACATCTGCTCGGGTGGTTTCCTGCTCGACGCCACGTTCTCGCCGCAGCGCCTGTCCGAACTGGCCAAGATGGACGGCGCGATCATCCTGGCGAGCGACGCCAGCCGGATCGCCCGGGCCAACGTCCATCTCGTGCCCAACCCCAACGTGCCCACCAGCGAGACCGGCACCCGCCACCGCACCGCTGAACGGGTCGCCCGCTCGATCGACGTGCCGGTCATCAGCGTCAGCGAGGACATGGGGGTGATCGCCGTCTACGTCGGTGGCGTGAAGCACGTGCTCGAGGAGATCCCCCGGCTGCTGAGCCGGGCCAACCAGGCGCTGGCCACGCTCGAGCGGTACAAGAACCGGCTCGACGACGTGTCGGCGGCGCTGAGCGCGCTCGAGGTGGAGGACCTCGTGACCGTCCGTGATGTGGCCGCCGTGCTGCAGCGCACCGAGATGGTGCGCCGCATCGCCGACGAGATCGACGGCTACATCGTCGAGCTCGGCGCCGACGCCCGCCTCATCCGCCTGCAGCTCGACGAGCTGCTCGGCGACCTCGAGGACGACCGCTGGCTGGTCATCCAGGACTACATCCGCGAGGACGACGGCTGGACCGTCGACGACGCCCTCGACGCCCTGTCGGATCTCACCACCGACGACCTGCTCGACCTGCGGGCGGTGGCCTCGGTGCTCCACCTCGGCACCACCGAGCTCGACCGCGGCCTGCAGGCCCGCGGCTTCCGGCTGCTGGCCAAGGTCCCCCGCCTGCCCGAAGGGGTCATCGACCACATCGTGGCCCGGTTCGGGAGCCTGCAGAAGATCATGCGGGCCACCCTCGACGACCTCGACGACGTCGAGGGGGTGGGCGAGGTGCGGGCCCGGGCCATCAAAGAGGGGCTCACCCGCCTGGCCGAGTCGAGCATCCTCGACCGCTACAGCTGAGGAGACCAGCCGACATGCGCATCACGCTCCCGTCCGGGACCGCTGCCGAACTCGTCCGCCCGGCCGGCGACCCGACCATGGGGGTGGTCGTCGCGCCCGACATCTGGGGGCTGCGGCCCCTGTTCGACGACCTGTGCGCCCGGCTCGCCGCCGAGCACGGCTGGGTGGTGTGCGCCGTCGAACCGTTCCCCGGTCAGGACCTCGGCACCGACATCGACGCCCGGTTCGCCACGGTCGCCGGCCTCGACGACACGGTGCAGCTGCGCGACCTGTGCGAGGCGGCCGACGCCTGCGGCACGCCCCGGGTCGGACTGATCGGGTTCTGCATGGGCGGGATGTACGCCCTGAAGGCCGCAGGGATCGGCCGGTTCGACCGGGTGGTCGCGTTCTACGGGATGATCCGGGTGCCGCCGGCCTGGCGCGGGCCCGGCCAGGGCGAACCGCTCGAGGCGCTGGCCCGCCCGGGCGCGTCCCCCACGCTTGCGATCATCGGCGACCTCGACCCCTACACCCCGCCTGACGACGTCGCCGCCCTCGCCGCCCTCGCCCCGGTGACCGTGGCCCGGTACGCCGAGGCCGAGCACGGGTTCGTCCACGACCCGGCCCGCCCGGCGCACCGCCCGGCCGACGCCGCCGACGCATGGTCCCGGGCGGTGGCGTTCCTGTCGTCGTGACCGGCCCGCGGTGCCTCAGCGGTCGGGGTCGTACCCGGGGGCCGGCTCGCTGAGCCGGAACTCGACGCCCTGGTCGTCGAGGCACACCGCCTCCCGGCCCGAGTCGTAGGCGGTCACCGAGATCACGGTGCCCCCGGCCGCCCGCACCCGGTCGACGGTGGCGTCGAAGTCCCGGGCGATCCACCACACGGTGACCTCACCCGGCTCGGTGTGCGAGAACGGGGTGTCCGGAGGACGGAGGCCGATCGGTTGCCGGGTGTTGGTGACATGGCGGCCGCCATGACGGGGTGGAGCGAACGTCCAACCCAGGACGGCGCCGTAGAAGACGGCCGCCCGTTCCACGTCGGCGCTGGTCACCGTGAGGTAGTAGGGCTCGGCCGGCACCGGCTGCGCCCCGGCCGGCGCCGGGTCGGGCACCGGGGTGCCGACGTTCCACCGGTGGCCGAACGGGTCGATCAACCAGGCGTTGCGGGTGCCGTGGGCCTCGGTGACGGGCCGTTCGAGCACCGCACCACCGGCGACGGCCCGTTCGACGAAGGCCTCGACCGCGGCCACCAGCAGCACGACGCTGACGCTGACCCCGGCCGACCGGGGCGCATGCACGCCGAAACCGGGCGCCTCGTCCGACAGGAAGAACACCGCACCGGCCACGTCGAGCGCGGCGTGGCCGATGCCGCCCTCCCACTCGACGACGTCGGTGACCGTCGCGCCGAAGTGGTCCCGGTACCACCCGATGGCCGCACGGGCGTCGTGGACACACAGATATGGCGTGATCACCTGGTGCACGGCCGGCCTCCCCCTGATCTGCCGACCCGCCACTGCTCAGCGGGACCGCAGCTCCAGGCTCTCACGCTTGAGGATCCGGTAGCGCCGGTCGCTCTGCTCGATCCAGCCGAGCCGGATGAACGACGCGATCGCCTTGTTCACCCGCTCGCGCGAGGCACCCACCATCCCGGCGAGTTCCTCCTGGGTGACCGGCAGGGTGAACTCGTCGGCGCCGCCGCTCAGCTCGAGCAGTCGCTTCGCCGTGCGCCCGGTGACGTCCAGGAAGACCGAGTCGGCGAGCGCCTCGTCCACGCTGCGCAACCGTCCCGCCAGCATCCGGACCACGCCCCACAGTCGGGCCGGGTCCTGTTCGAGCAGCGCCCGCACCGGTGCGTAGGGGATGGCCAGCACCTCGCTCGCCTCCAGGGCCCGGGCCTCGGCCGACCGGGGCTGACCGTCGAGCAGGCCCATCTCCCCGAACAGGTCGCCGCGCTCCATGAGGGCCACCACCGACTCCCGTCCGTCGACCGACTTCTTGGCGATCGCCAGCCGGCCGGAGATGACCACGAACAGTTCGTCGGCGGCGGCCCCCTCGTCGAACAGGACCTCGTTGCGCACCAGGCTGCGCACCGTGCCCGAGGCCGCGACCGGCTCGAGCGCCTCCCTGGGCAGGTCCTGGAAGAACTCGGCGTCGGCGAGAAGGTCTGAGTACGACATGGCAGCGGGGCAGGTTAGGCGACCCTTGACTACCCTCGCCGCCGTGACCGCAGGGGTGTGGGCCATCGTCGTCGCCGGCGGGGTCGGCTCCCGCTTCGGCGGACCGAAGCAACTCGAACGGCTCGGCGACCGTCGGGTGCTCGACTGGGCGGTGGCGGCCGCGCAGCAGGCGTGCGACGGCGTGGTCGTGGTGCTCCCCGACGCCCTGCTGGCCGAGTGGCCGGGTGCCGTGCCCGGTGGCCCCACCCGCTCGGCGTCGGTCCGGGCCGGTCTGGCCGCCGTGCCCGCCGACGCCGAGGTGATCGTGGTGCACGACGCTGCCCGTCCGTTCGCATCACCTGCGCTGTTCGCCGCCGTCGTCGCCGCCGTGCGCGCCGGGGCCGACGGCGCGGTGCCCGGTGTCCCGGTCACCGACACGGTGAAGATCGTCGACGACGACGGGTGGGTGCGGTCCACGCCACCGCGGGCGCACCTGCGGGCGGTGCAGACCCCGCAGGCCTTCCGGGCTGCGGCCCTGCGGGCCGCGCACGCCGCAGGCGGCGAGGGCACCGACGACGCGGCGCTGGTGGAGGCCGCCGGACGGGTGCGGGTGGTGCCCGGCGAGGTCGACAACCGCAAGCTGACCGTACCCGACGATCTCGCCTGGGCCCGGGCCCGGGTGGCAGGAGAGGTGGCCTCATGAGGATCCGGGTGGGTCAGGGTTTCGACGTCCACCGGTTCAGCGACGACCCCGACCGGGCGCTGGTGCTCGGCGGTGTGGTCTTCGACGGGGCGCCGGGCCTGGAGGGGCACAGTGACGCCGACGTCGTCGCCCACGCCGTGGCCGACGCCCTGCTCGGCGCGGCCGGGCTGGGGGACATCGGCCAGCAGTTCCCCGACACCGACCCCCGCTGGAAGGGGGCCGACTCGATCGACCTGCTGCGCCGGACGGCCGCCCTGGTGCGCGACGCCGGGTGGGAGCCGGGCAACGTCGACTGCAGCGTGGTGCTGGAGACACCCCGGTTGGCGCCGCTGCGGCAGCGGATGCAGGAACGGCTGTCCGAGGCGGTGGGGGCACCGGTGACCGTGAAGGGCCGCCGGCCCGAGGGGCTGGGTGCATTGGGCCGGCGGGAGGGCATCGCCTGCTTCGCCGTGGCCGTGGTGAGCGCGCCGTGAGCCCGGCCCGGAAGCGACCCGCCCGGCCCGGTGGCCGACCCGGACCCCGGCCCCCCCGCACCCCGGCCAAGGGGGCCGGCCGCGGGAGTGTGCGCGGGGCCGGTGGCGGCGGCCACGTCGCCCCGCCGCCCAAGGTGCGCGCCACCCGCGGCCTGGGCGGCGAGCAGGTGGAGGGACGCCAGGCCATCCGGGAGCTGCTGATCGCCGGTCGCCGCCGGGTGCGCGAGCTGTGGGTGGCCACCGATCTCGACCGCTCGCCGGTGCTGCAGGACATCCTCGAGCTGGCCCGGTCCCAGCGGGTGCCGGTGGTGGAGGTCGCCCGCCGGCGCCTCGAGGCCGAGGCCCGCTCCGAGGCACCGCAGGGCATCCTGGCCAAGGCCGCGCCCCTGCCCGAAGCCGACCTCGACGAGCTCGTGGCCCGACGCCGGGGCCGGCCGGCGCCGTTCCTGGTGGCCGTCGATGGGGTGACCGACCCGGGCAACCTGGGGGCCATCCTCCGCTCGGCGGAGTGCGCCGGGGTCACCGGGATCGTGCTGCCCCGCCATCGGGCGGCGCACGTCACCCCGACGGTCGCCAAGGCGGCGGCCGGGGCGGTGGAGTACCTCGACATCGCCGTCGTGAGCGGGCTGCCGAGCGCGCTGTTGCGGATGAAGGAGGCCGGCGTGTGGGTGGTCGGGCTGGAGGGTGCCGCCAGCCGCACCCTGTTCGAGCTCGGTGACACCGCGACCGAACCGATCTGCCTGGTGATGGGGGCCGAGGGGGAGGGGTTGTCCCGCCTGGTGCGGGAGCGCTGCGACGAACTGGTGGCCATCCCCCTCGCCGGCCGGCTCGGGTCGCTGAACGTCTCGGCGGCCGCCGCGCTCGCCTGCTTCGAGGTGGCCCGCCGACGGGCCGGTTAGCGGCGGAACACCACCCGGTCGTTGACCAGGAAGGTCACCGGCCACAGCACCGCCCAGGCGGCCAGGCTGGCCGCGTGCACCGCCCAGTGCGTGTGCCAGCGTGCCGTGGCCGTGGCCACCGCCGCAGTCGACAACGTCATGCCGGTCAGGCTGCTGGCCACGAAGGTGGCCGCCGCCGTGCGCCGGTGGGCGACCCGCCACACGAACCGGCGGTTCACGGCGTAGGCGGGCACCGAAGTGGCGGTGACCACCGCGACGTTGGCCAGGGCCGCAGGCCACAGGGTGGTGAGCACCCCGAGCAGCACCTGGGAGACCACGGTGGCGGTGGCGGACACCGCAGCGCAGCCGGTGACCTTCCTGGTGAGGGTGCGGAGGCTCGGCGCCACGGCGGGTCCTGTCGGCAGGGGACGGGCCGCCCTGAGCGGCACGGCAGCGGTTGAGCGAGCCCGAGCGGGGACTCGAACCCCGAACCCCCTGTTTACAAGACAGGTGCTCTGCCGGTTGAGCTACTCGGGCCGGACCCGGACGAGCGTAGGCCACCACCTGCCCCGACGGGCGCCGGGGGTCCTTGTCTTGGCAGGTCGGGGCGGGCAGGCTGTGGTCCGTGCCGCTGACCGACCCGCAACGGGCTGTGCTGGAGCTGGAACGCTCGTGGTGGGCGGCCGAAGCCTCGGGCCCGAAAGACGCCCTGATCGCCGAACGGCTCGGGATCGGCGCCGACGAGTACTACGCCATGCTGCAGGGCCTGCTCGACGACCCCGAGGCGCTGGAGGAGTTTCCGCTGGTGGTCCGCCGGCTGCGCCGGATGCGGGACCGTCGGCGGCGTGACCGTACGGCCTCGACCACTGCGGGAGCCAGCCGATGAACGCACGGATGCCCGACGACCGACCCTTCGGCGGTGGGACCAGCGGCCCGGTCGCCGGCCGGGGGATCCTGCTGGTGGCGGTGATCGCCGCGCTCGGGGTGCTGCTGCTGTGGCGGGCGCTCGACAACCCCCCGCCGGGTGACAGCGTGGTGGCCGGCACCACCACGACCGTGGCCGAGACCACCACGACGCTCGTGCCCGAGACGACCACCACCTCGCTCGCCCCGGTCGACCCGGCCGGGGTGAAGGTGCTCGTGGCCAACGCCGCCGGGGTGCAGGGCGCCGCCGGGCGCATGACCGACGCCCTGAAGGCCAAGAACTACGTGACGCTGAGCCCCACCACCGCCCAGCAGAAGGACCTGGCGGCCACGGTCGTGTACTACGTCGATGGCAACCAGGCGGCGGCCCAGCAGGTGGCCGCCGACATCGGGGCCGCGGCCACGGCGGTGCAGCTCATCACCGTCCCCCCGCCCGCCGGGGTGGACATCAAGGACGCCGTCGTCGTCGTGCTGCTCGGCCGCGACCTCGCCAAGTAGCGTCCGACCCCACCCCGCCCGCCGGTGGGCCTACCCTCCGGGCGTGCGCGTGGTCGCCGCAGCCGACAAGTTCCGGGGCACCGCCTCGGCCGCCGAGGTGTGCGCGGCGATCGCCCGCGGGGTGCGACGGGCCGGGGGGCGGTGCGTCGAGGCGCCCATGGCCGACGGGGGTGAGGGGTTCCTCGACGTCCTCGGCGGCCCCAACCGCACCACCACGGTCATGGGCCCGCTGGGCGACCCGGTGGAGGCCGCATGGCGGCTCGTGCGGCGGACCGCGGTGATCGAGATGGCCCGGGCCTCGGGCCTGGCGCTGGTCGGCGGCCCGGACGGCAACGACCCGGTGGCCGCCACCACCCACGGCACCGGCGAGCTGATCAGCGCCGCGCTCGAGCAGGGGGCCAGGCGGATCCTGGTCGGCGTGGGCGGCTCGGCCACCACCGACGGTGGGCTGGGCGCGCAGCGGGCCATCTGGCCGTTGAGCCGCCTGAAGGGGGTGGAACTGGTGGTGGCCTGCGACGTGCGCACCCGCTTCGTCGATGCCGCCGAGGTGTTCGCCCCCCAGAAGGGGGCCACGCCCGCGCAGGTCGGGCTGCTGCGCCGCCGCCTGGAGCGCCTGGCGCAGGTGTACCTGGAGGAGTACGGC
>FWPV01005635.1_pt1 | contig 24816 bp, 17 predicted proteins | sample 2228371 | NCBI WGS metagenome assembly FWPV01 (sample SAMEA103939776, study PRJEB20133) | metagenome | reverse complement strand
GTCCCCGCAAGCAAGGCGCGCGTTGTCGGGACAGACCAGCGATACCACCGACACCCCCACCTACGTGCAGATTACACCCAGCCTGCTGACCAGACATCTGGTCATCACTGTGCGTCGAGGCAACAGCACGTCGGGAACCGACATTGCCTCCGTGCTCGAAAGCGAGTCGTGGACGGAGCCCTAAATCGGTATCACGGAACGGGAGTTTGCGCGTTTCACACGTAAGAAACATGACCCTGGTTTTCCTAGACATGCGGTACGTTACTGTCTAGATGAGGCTGGAATTTCGATCGGTGATGTAGCCTACGTTGTCTATTATGACAAGCCATTGCTCACCTTTGAGCGTCTGTTGATGAGCTACCTCACTGTGGCACCCCGGGGCCTCGTATCCTGGCTGAAGGCAGCTCCCTTATGGCTTGGTCAAAAACTCCACATTCCAAAAATTATCGAACGAGAAATAGGGTACAAGGGAGATGTATTGTTTACGGAACATCATGAGGCCCATGCAGCCTCGGCGTTCTATCCTTCTCCTTTTGCCGAGGCAGCCATACTGACTATCGATGGTGTAGGCGAGTGGGCTTGTGCGAGCTACGGCTATGGTAAAGGTAATGAGATCGTGCTTCTCAAGGAGCTCCATTTCCCCCACTCACTAGGGTTGCTTTACTCGGCGTTCACCTACTTTACCGGCTTTCAGGTGAACTCAGGAGAATACAAACTTATGGGACTGGCTCCCTACGGACGACCGATCTATAAGGACCTCATTCTTTCAGAACTCGTAGACGTTAAGGAGGATGGTTCCTTGCGTCTTAACCTGTCGTATTTCGATTTCCTGGGTGGCTTGCGCATGACGAACAAGAAATTTGCCGAGCTGTTCAAAGGGCCGCCTCGGAGACCTGAGAGTGAAATCACACAACGCGAAATGGACATTGCGGCCAGCATTCAGCAAGTGACAGAGGAGATCATGCTGAAAATGGCCAAGCATGTACATAAGGAAACCCATGCGGAGCATCTCTGTCTTGCTGGAGGAGTTGCACTGAATTGTGTTGGAAACAGCAGGATCCTTCGCCATGGTCCTTTCAAACATATCTGGATACAGCCCGCAGCAGGAGATGCTGGTGGCGCACTCGGTGCGGCCTTATCCGTGTGGTACCGCTATCTTGGGAATGAGAGACCAGATCCTCAAGGGAAAGACAGTCAGCAAGGGTCATATCTCGGTCCTGCATTCTCGAACGAAGCAGTAAAAGCCTTTCTCCACAGCAAGGGCTATCCCTATCACGAGCTTCACCCACCTACGCGTGCACGCTGTATCGCCGAGCATATAGCTCAGGGCCATATTGTTGGTTATATGGCAGGGAGGATGGAGTTTGGTCCCAGGGCGTTAGGAGCTCGGAGTATTTTAGGGGATCCTAGGAGGGATGATACACAAAGCGTGATGAACCTGAAGATAAAGTACAGGGAATCATTTAGGCCCTTTGCACCCTCGGTGCTTATAGAGCGTGCCTCGGACTACTTCGATATAGATAGGGAGAGTCCCTACATGCTGCTCGTAGCAGATGTGCGCAAGGAGCGACGTTTGCCGCAGCCTGCACAGGATGGACTGTCAATAATGGAGCGGCTCAAGGTGAGGCGCAGCGACATCCCGGCAGTGACCCATTTGGACTATTCAGCCCGCCTTCACACAGTGGATAGCCGATCAAAACCAGATTTCTATTCTATCATTGTAGCCTTCGAGGAATTGACAGGATGCCCGGTAGTCGTCAACACGAGTTTCAATGTCCGAGGCGAACCTATCGTATGTACCCCTGAAGATGCGTACCGATGCTTCATGCGGACTGAAATGGATGTCCTGGTGATAGAGGATTGTCTACTGCTGAAAGAGGAACAGCCACCTTGGTTAGAGGGAAAAGAGTGGCGTAATGAACTCGCACTCGACTGAGATGACAAAGATACGCACCTTCGGATGCGTGGCCCTTGTGATCTTTGGTGGACTTTGTGCGCTAGGTGTGCTCAAGGGGAAGCCTCTAGTGAGCATCCTGTTCGGCATGCTTGCCTTTTTAGGCGTGGTCTTTATCGTGTTCCCTTTGAGGAGTAGACCGCTCTATAGTGGATGGCTCAAGATCGCGCACAGTATAGGAAGGATCATTACCACGATACTGCTTGCTGTTGCATACTTCACGGTGATTACGCCAGCAGCAGTGGCGAAAAAGATCATAAGTGGATCTCCACTACCCCTAAAGCCTGATAAAAAGGCTTCCTCATATTGGATGAGCCGGTCTGAACCAGCACAGCCAAGGGAGCGGTTCATGAAGCGATTTTAGGAAGGCACCTTGGGTATGCTCACGTCCGTTGCGAACATGATGCCCATTCCCTGAATTTCATGGCGTTTTGGAGCAGTTCGTGTATTCCAGACCACCTTGCCGACGCGCTCGGTTGTTTTCCTGGACATAGGATCTACGTAACGTAGTTTGACGAGTGTGCCGACATCAAGTGGGGTCGAGGTTCGAAGAAAGATTCCTCCTGCGCTTACATCTAATGATATAGCTCTGTGTCGTTCACCGTCATGTTCGTATTCTACGAGTAGTTCTCTGAATACACGTGGCAGAGCGCGCTTCTCTACAAATTCAAACTCAGTACGCACGCCTGGCCGCAAATATCCGAGTACGTAAAGCCCGGTAACGACTAGCGAGGAAATTACCACAAAGACAATAACAATGACTTCGCTCTCGAACCGAACAAGACTGAGAGAGAGCACGCCGAATATGGCACACACAATGTACACGATAATGACAGCCTGCGCTTGAGTGAGGCCGAGACGAATCATTTTGTGGTGGATATGGTCTCTGTCAGCGACAAAGGGGTTTTTTCGAGCAAGGACCCTCCTGATAAAAGCGAGGATTGTGTCAATGATGGGTATCGCCAAAAGGACGACGGGGATGAGAAGGGTAAATAACGTGATCCTTTTTGCCACACCTTGAAAGGAAATGGCAGCGAGAAGGAACCCTAACAGCATGCTGCCTGCGTCGCCCATAAATATGCGGGCTGGATAAAAATTGTATCTGAGGAATCCCAACGTTGCTCCGCACAAGGCCAGGGACAGCGGAATCATAAGGGCCCGTTTGAGGGCAATGGCAGTGAGGAGAAGAAAATAGGACGCCACAAAAGCTACACCACCCGCGAGTCCGTCCAAGCCGTCAATGAGGTTCAACGCGTTTGTCAGCATGACGATCCACAGAATGAAAAATCCGATGACAACGAATTGGAAAAGCTCGGTCCGTGGCAGTGCCGGGATAAAACCCGAGAGTATGCTTTGAGGATATCCAAAAAGTACCAGTATGAGAGCCCCCGCAATTTGAATAGAAAATTTTTGGGTGGCATTGAGGCCCCGAACATCATCAATCATACCGCCGATGAAAACAAAGGTAGAAGCAAGGGAGAGTCCTAGGAATAGAGATTTGTCTATGTGTGTCCACTGAGGGAGAACGAACACAGACAGGGCTGTTGTTACAAAGAAACTCACGTAAATGGCAACACCACCAAGGAGAGGAATGGGAACGCGATGGCGTTTTCTGCCATCAGGGATGTCGATTACCTTACATCGGAAGGCGATCTTTTCAGCAATAGGTGTGCCTACCAGACTAAGACATAGAGAGAGAAAGAAGACAAACAGGTAATTCATCTCGAGCGCACAGTCAAGACTCGGCTTCGCACATATTCCTAGCAGCCTTGCATGAACGGAATCTCGTCGCCAAACCCTACTTACTATACTATGTTAGCTTTGTCGCTGACAAATGAAAACATACCTCTTCGCACTCGTTCAGCCACGGGTAGCATCTGAGGCCTCTCTGTCGTACCGGCCACCGTTGACGCCAGGTACACCCCTCCTATAATAAGGTGGGTGATCACACAGGGGCCTGTAGGTCACAGTGCATTGTACATGAGAAAGGATGTAAAAGTGTCTGATCTCCTCAAGATCTTAGACCGGTTTTCGTCAGTGCGGATTTTGGTAGTTGGTGATATCGTGCTCGATCACTACATATGGGGAGAGGTCCACAGGATTTCACCAGAGGCACCGATTCCGGTTGTTCATGTGGTTCGAGAGAGTTTTACCCTTGGTGGCGCTGCAAATGTTGCACACAATCTGCGCACGCTTGGGGCTGAGGTGATCGTCTGTGGTGTGCTAGGAGATGATGGCTATGGAAGAATGCTTGCCGATCTTTTGGAAGAGGCGGGGATCGTCAACAGGACGAGCTTGGCAGAGCCTGGCCGACCGACAACCCTCAAGAGTCGCGTGATTGCACAACGACAACAGGTGGTACGGGTTGATCGAGAGATGGTCGAGCCGCTCTCACCTGATATTACAGCAACGCTGGTGAGGCAGATCAGCCAGATTCTGCCCGACGTCGATGCGGTGATCGTGGAAGACTATGGGAAGGGTGTCATCAATCCTGAGCTCTTAGCAGACGTGCTTGCAAAGGCCAGGGAGACACACAAGATCATCACCGTAGATCCCAAGATGGACCATCTCGACTACTATAAGGGCATTACCGCTATTACGCCCAACCGACAAGAGGCTGAATACGTACTGCATACGAGAATTCGCGATCAGGATTCTCTCTATAAGGCAGGAGGCCAACTCCTCGACCTACTCGAATGCAGAGCAGTTTTAATTACATTAGGAGAGCAGGGAATGTGTTTGTTTGAAAGCGGGTGTCCGCCTCTCGACATACCGACACATGCCAGGGAAGTGTACGATGTCTCAGGAGCTGGTGATACGGTCATTGCAGTCTTTACGGCAGCTCTCGCCTCCAGGGCTCGCATGAGTGACGCAGCCCGTCTATCCAACCTCGCTGCAGGCATTGTCGTAGAAAAACTCGGAACAGCCACGGTGAGTCTTCAAGAAATACGGATTCGGCTTAATGAACTCGAGACCGAGGGCACGCATGGATAACGATACACATCTCGCGGCTGCTAATGAGTCGTATCAGCCGTGTACAGAGATCCCCAATGCCACCTTATAGGCATTGATGAGGGGCCTTTCAGAGTGATCCCAGCAGAGGCACTCCTCGACTCGTTGTCTACCTTTTTTCCCAAGGGCAGTTCGCACATCAGGGTTGTCAGCCAGGTAGAGGATCTTTTCGGCAAGGTCTTCGATGTTATTTGGTCGTGCATACAACACTGCATCCCCACCAGAATACCTCGTTTCTGGAAGATCAAAGGCAACCACCGGTTTTTCAAGCGCCATATATTCCATTACCTTGTTCATCGTGGAACAATCATTGAGAGGATTAGAGGGGTCGGGCTGCACGCAGATATCGCAGGCGTTGAGTGTTTCTAGCATCTCGTGGTCAGGGAGTCTTCCTGTAAAGTGACATAGTTCGGCAATGTTCCACTCCTTGGACATGAGTACCAAATCCTGGTATGCGTCGCCTGCGCCGACAAATACGAAATAAAGATCATTCCTTTTTCTGACCTCTTTGAGATAGCGCGCGCACAGGAGAAGATACTCAACACCATCTTGTGGGTTCATATTGCCAAGGTAGCCCACAATGAGCTTCCCAAGGTTTCTCAACGTTGGTGAAGCCTTGCCAGGTTTGAACTTGCCCAGATCAGGACCATTACGCACCACAAAGATACGTTTGGCGTCGATACCAGCCCGGGCAATTTCAAGCCGTTTATATGATTCGTTGGTAGCGAGAACAACGTCGGCGGTCCTGAGCGTTACACGTTCCATTACTGAAAGAACCGTGTGGATCCATCGATGAGGTCGCTTGAATCTCGATAGATACAGCTCAGGGCACAGATCATGATGATCAAACAGGAAACGAACGCCAAGCAGCTTGTAGGGAAGGGCTATGAGGAAAAGCATGTCTGGCGGGTTACACGCATGGAATAGATGAAAACCGTGGCGCACGTATGCCAGTAGTGCGAGGATGCTGCCTTTGAGGAGTGACGAACCGTACTCTCCCACGTGTCCTAGAAGCCCGTCCGATAGCTTCCACTTCTTGTAGCGATAGATGTGTACACCGTTTAGGATGTCGTGCATGCGTTCGCCAGGATACCTGGGACAAATAACGACAAGATCCATGCCAGCCCTACGTAATGTCTGAACCTCGCGCTGGACGCGGTTATCGAGAAGAAACGAGCCATCCTCGATAAAGATCAGTCCTTTTTTACCAGACAATTCCATGGTACTGTGCATGTGTCAACGGTCGTTCTCTGACGCGCACGAGATCTATGATAATATGGTGAGCTCCTGCCTTCTTCAATAGCTGGGTACTACGCTCGGTTCGGTGGCCGATCACGAGCACCTCTGCATGGGCAAGGAGATGGTCGACCGAGTCAGTAATGAGGTTCTGCAGGTGAGGGATGTGTCGTTCCATATATTCTCTGTTTCTACCGTGGATGCGAGCGAGCGATACATTAGGATCATAGATCTTGACTTCATATCCTTTCCCTAACAAGGTCTCAACCATTTCGACCAAAGGACTCTCGCGAAGATCGTCGGTGCGAGCCTTATAGCTCAGTCCGCACACGCCGATACGATGTCTGCCTGTCTCTATGATCTTGTCGATTGCGAGCTGTATTTGCTGACGGTTGCTATCAAGGATTGCCTTGAGCAACGGTACGTCGAGATCTTTGTGGGCAGCACGATAGATCAGTGCCCGCAAGTCCTTGGGTAGACACGATCCTCCAAATGCGAAACCTGGCATGAGGTATGCCTTACTCAGATTGAGCTTCGTGTCAGTGCAGAAGATCTCCATGACCTCATAGCTGTCGATCCCGTGTGCATTGCAGATCCTTCCCATTTCGTTTGCAAAAGCGATCTTCAACGCATGGAACGCGTTGTCTGTATATTTGACCATCTCTGCCACAGAAATTTTTGTGCGTATCACTGACCCTGGCAGGCCCTTGTAAAGGGCTTGGACCAGATCTCCATCTTTGCGACGCAGTGCTCCTATCACCGTCTTGGGCGGATGATAGAAGTCATGGATTGCAGTTCCTTCCCTCAAGAACTCAGGATTGTAGCATACCCCGAATCCTCTGCCCTGTGTTTTCCCGGAAGTCCGTTCCAGGAGAGGAACAACCACATGTTCCGTCGTGCCTGGAAGCACAGTGGAGCGCACCACGACAACGTGTCGTGATCGTTTAGTAGCCAGTGAACTTCCAATATCATATGAGACCTTTTCGACGTGGCTGAGATCGAGGTCGTTATTTTTGCTACTGGGGGTGCCTACGCATATGAGGGAGAGATCAGTCTCCGCCACTGCGTATGGTGCCTCCACCGTAGCCATAAGACGCCCGGAGGCGCGAACTTTCTTGAGGAGCTCGCTGAGACCGTGCTCAACAAAAGGTGGTTCTCCGCGTGTGACCTTGTCTACTTTGTCCTTGTTGACGTCCACACCGATGACCACGTGGCCCAGGTTGGCGAGGCAGGCAGCTGTGACCGTGCCCACATATCCAAGCCCAAAGACGCTGATACGCATAGTTACGATCCCGTTAGGGAAGCACCATGTGGATCGGATCCGCACACAAGGATGCGTGTTCGGTACCGGTGCGTGCCAGTGAACACATGTGTTCCCACAATTGTTGTCGTAGGTTCGAGCTTGCCATATCCGGCCGAATACCATCCCAAAAGGGGCGTTCGCGAGGCCCTTACCACTGAGACCTCCCATCGTGGGTCCGTCACAAGCAGCAGTGTCACCCCTGCAGGGCCTTTTATCAAAAGGCCTTCAGTGGAACGCTCTGTTGTGCAGGCAGGGTGGAGATGGAAAAATGCATCGAGCGTATGTGTCCCGCATGCCTCTAGCGTATCCTCGATGATGATAGCTCGAGCCTCCTTCATTACCATAATTTTTCGGCAATGGAGTACAGGATCTTTAAGTCTGCGGTATCCATCGTGACAAGCCTCTAGTGTAACAGCGTTGCCATGAGGTTTCCACTGGATAAGCCTTCCCAGTGCCTTTCTTCTCCAGAAAAAAGGGCCTCCTGGGACGGCAAACTCCTGTCCATCAACTCGTATAGTATTATGAGAACTCGTACCCCGAAAGTAGTCCCGCCACGGATCTCCTGTACGGTATGTATACGTCCCGGGATCCACAAATACAGGATGACCATTGACGCTGAGAAAAAAGCTCAGGGTGTCTGCATGACCGTGTCCTGCAAGAGGTTCAAGGCCCAAAGGGCCACAATCAAAGAGGAGAAAAAGGCCAGGCACCAAGCCAGGAGGAGTGCGGACAATGTAGTAGCCTGCATGGGCAAAGGCATGTGACACGTAGCGAGATCGAGCAGGAGGATGTTGAGTACTGCGAACACCCGTGGACGTGGGCAGAAGGTCTTCTCCTAGGAGAAGAAAGGTCTTCGCATCCATTGAGGCCCTTTCAGGCAGCAATTCAGGCCGCTTAAAGAGATGGGCACCTAGGGTGAGCAGTGAGAAGACACGTTCTTGGGGAGAGTCCTCGAGTGCCACGCACTGCCCTGTGTCATCGTCGCCTAAATAGGGTATGCGTGCGTCTTGGTATGTGATCGCCCGTAAGAAGAGTAACATCCTTTCAAGGGCATCCCAATATACCGGAGGGAAATGGTTTGCATGGTTATGTCGGTCAAGTAACGCTGGGAGCACGAACAGTTCTGTGACAGCCACGTGGTAGGCAGTGCTCAATTCTGCGTGAACTCCATCAGGATACACCTGTGTGTGGATTTCTTCGACAAGTGTTCTCGCTGCGTCCCTCAGCCAGAGCGAGCGGTATGGTTCTCGGCCGTACAAGAGAGCGCACATATAGAGCCCAGCGGCCTCTCCCACGAGGTGATTGCCGCGGGATGAAAAGAGGGAAAAATGGGAGTGTACAAATGCACAGTGCTGGGCCATAGAGTGGTAGAGGATGTTCGGGAGGGTGACGCCTGCGAGCTTCATGAGGCTTGTGGTCCAGGACCACGAAATGAGTCTCATCGCCACTTCGAGGGCACTTGTCCAGTTTATCCCTCTGCCAGGTGGGTTTTGAACGACCCAGCTTGTGAGCTGTGCGATGACCTCTTGGCCGAACTGGGCCTTGTTTGTTAGGCAAAAGGCAAGTGACAAAGGCACAAGATGTTGATGACGGTTTATCTCCCAGAGGTATTTAATGTCGCCCAGTCGATGGGCGTTCCGATAGTTAAGGAAGAGTGAGTATCTCTTTGGGATTTTTTTTCTATCTTTGAAATTGTAGTGCCAATCGATGCGTGGACCAAGGCACATGCCGTCGATCTCAAAAATGCGTACTCTATGTTGGCACAATTCCTCGGCGTTGCGTATGATGTGCTCGCATGCATCAGGCATATGAGTACGAAGAAGTGCAAGACGATCGTTACTGAAAAAGAATCTTGGCGGATGGTCACCACAGGGCGAGCCTGAATCCCACGGATCTCCACAGGCGTCAGACAGATCGTGTGTATGGATTCCCATCAAGGACACAAGATCTCGCGAGAGCGTTCTTGCACGGTATAGCACTTCGCGCGTGCTCATCTTGTTGAGGCGGCGGATGGACCAACGTAGTTAACGCATGTTACAACCTCAGTATGCCAACAGGCAAGACTAGTACTCAGGACAAAAGACGCTGCACTGCTCGCAGCACATTGTCCACAGAGATGCGCTTCATACAGGTCATCTTATCACACTGGTGTTTGTAGCAAGGGGAGCATGCTACTCCAGCAGAAAGGATGATCCCCTTGCCGTACAGATCTATCTCCTGGGCACAGGTAGCTCCAAACAGAGCGACTACTGGTCTGCTCATAGCAATTGCCAAATGCATTGCTAGGGTGTCTGCTGTAACCACGACATCGCATCTCTCTATGATTGCAGCGAATTTTTTTACGGGATTATGGTTTCCTGTATCGTACACAGGTACCTTGCAGCTCGCGATCAAGCGCTGGTTTAAGAGTTCCTCTTCAGGGCCTCCCAACAGCACTGGTGATGCACCGAGCTCAGTGTGGATTCGGTAGGCGAGGCGCGCAAATGATGTAATCGGCCATTGTTTTGTCTTGAAGACACTCCCGCAGCCGGTGTTCAGCCCTATCGCTGGTCGGTTGCGAGGAACGCCGAGACGTTGAAAAAGCGTCTGGGCGTATCGTCGGTCCTCTTCTGATATGCTCAATTGATACCGCTCGCCACGATACGTAAGGCCTGCCATCTCGAAGAGGACATCCTGATAGTACCTATGACTCTCATAAAATTTTAACGGATCTGAAAGTCCCAACCGAAGTGCATATGCGCTGTCTTGATCGTAGATGGCAAGGGTACCGTAAGGCGATAGAGAAAATCCTTTCTTGCATGCTGCCCGCATCAGTGAGCCAAAGGCGGTAGCGACAGGGGCCTTCTCAAAGCAGTAGAGGAGGTCAAAGGTTTCAACTTCGAGGATCAGACGGGTCTCCCAACTGAGAACGAGCAGGCGATCTATCGAAGGAATCCCTTCGAGCAGGGGAAACGAGGCGCTATCAGTCACCCAGGTAATGTGGCTCTTGGGATATGCGTCCTTCAATGCGGGTAGAATAGTAGTCGTTCGAAGCGCATCACCCATAGCGCCCAATTTGATTACGAGGATTCTTGTGCCTTGAGGATCATAGTGTCGGCATCCAGTACATTCCCGTTTGAACGCACAGGGCTTCTCGCCCACATAGTATCTGCAGTCGTACCGAACTGTACATGGTGGCTTCATTACGTGCACCGTGAGCATTGATATGATGGATAGGATCGCTGCTGAACACGAGAAAGCAATCTGAGATTATTGGACTTCATTGTATGTAGCCTAATGCCTTGAGCCGCTCGCGTGTGGCATCGTCAATGGCGCGTGCTTTAGTATGTTTTGTCAGGGCCTCTGATGCACGCACCACCTCGGCCATCTCGCTCAAAAGGGCATCCCTTAGGGTGGGTTGCGCGCGAGACAGATCCTTTGTTTCGTACGGGTCGTGTGCCAGGTCGAACACCATCACCTGTTCTGCGGTATCGTAGCGAGAATAGATTACCTTTTTCCAGCCTTGACGAAGAGATCTGGCGAAATGGTTCGGCCCGTGGTACACCTCAGAAAATGAGTATGAGTTCCTTGCTGGTTCTTGGCCTTGCGCCAGATCGGGCCAGAGGTTCGTGCCCTGTAGGATCGCTTCAGGCGTAGGAGGATGTGCGTTGGTAGCAGCGAGGATGGTGGGCATGAGATCGACAAGATTAACCAAGGATGTCACCTTCGTGCCGCACGGAAGGTACTTCGGACACCAAAAGATAAGAGGCACTTTGACGAGCTCTTCGAACAAGGATTGACCGTGCCCCCAGCCTTGGTGATCGTAGAATTCTTCGCCGTGATCCGCAGTAACGATGACCAAGGTATGTTCGAGGATGCCTCGCGCGGTCAGGGTATCGAGAAGGTTCTTGATATGACGATCCAAAGATCGAATAGCTCCATCGTAGTTCGCAACTAGGTTTGTGCGGGTCCGCTCATCGAGCGGCTGGCCCTTCACATAGGGAAGCAAACCCATAGACGTTTGGGGTGGTCTTACTACAGGAGGTCCTGAATAGTCAGGATCAAATAGGCCGATGAATTCAGGTTGGGACGCATAAGGGGCATGCGTTTCCATATAGTGGATGTATGCGATAAAAGGTCTCTGTGGAGCTGCATCGATCCATTGTAAGAAGGAAGCATGAAGGCCTTCTGCATCTACCGGTACATAGGGCCCTCCCTGACGCCGCAACGGTAGGATAAATTCTATCTTTCTCAAAAGAAAAAACACCCAATCCATGTGAGGCACGGTTCTGCCGATTCTCACGATAACATGACCCAAAATCGTTGACCGGATTATAGAAGTTTTCTGGCAATAGAACAGGTCCACCCCGCGGTCAAAGCCAAATAACGGCGAAACAAACCCATTACCCGCGAATACACCGGTTCTATATCCGGCTGCCTTCATCGCTTCCATAAAGGTGAGAGCATTTGCAGGAAGGCCATCTGCAATGCCCCTGACGTTATGGGCGGTTGGATAGAGGGACGTCCAGATCGAGGCAACGGACTGCTTGGTCAGAGGTGCTTGGGTATATGCATTGAGGAATAGTATCCCTTGCGACGCAAGTAGATCTATGTGTGGTGACGTTGCTCGCCAATATCCGTAGCACCCCAAGTGATCGGCCCTTACTGCGTCCATTACAAGCATCAACACATTGAGGTGTGTGGTTGGTTGGTTGAGCGAGTCCCCTCGTGTCTCACCTCTTTCCATGCTCAACAGGTAAAAGATCCCCAATAGTCCTAAGAAGGCGAAGAAGCATATGACAACCGGACCCTTGAAGGTCACATACCGATGCTGGGGTCTCATGAACGGAGTGAGCATCCTGTAGAGCACGAACCACACGAGCGTACATACCAGGAGCAGCCCAGCATCGAAAAGGAGAGAGGTCTTCGAGAACACTGAAGGGAGCCACGTGGCATTTGCGTAACCACCGACTAGGACGAAGAGCAGGGTTGCTATGGCAGCACTCAGATAAAGGGACTTGGTGGTACGTATATCTTTTGAAATACGACCCTTTGAACTGATGAGCATATGCAGGAGGCCACCCACGCCACAAAAGCCGCCCCATGCGAGGGCGTAGAAGCATACAATAGCAAAGATATCCGAGGGTCTTATCACATGCAGGCTTTGCGTCATAGAGACAAGTGCCTCGATCAGGCCCGCAGTCCCGCCAACCATCATCCCGATCAGTACACAGTAAAGCACTGCTGTCACGAGGTGAGATCTCCTATCTCGTCACCAGGTTATCCTGAGCCCCCAATTGTCTGAACCAGAGTTCGAGGTTGAGCAGCATCCACAGGTGCTTGGAAACATCCTGTTTTCCTGTGACATGGCTCTGAAGGAGCGCTTCCACTCGATCATTCTTGAATATCCCTCTGGTGCGGGCTTCTGTCGAACACAGTACGTCATAGAGCCAGTCCTTGAGTTCATTCCTAAACCAGATACGGACTGGCACGGTAAATCCCACTTTCTTTCGATGCAGGATCGATTCTGGAAGTAGATCCCGAAACGTATCCTTGAAGATTCGCTTGCCCTGGAGGAGGCCTTTTTTCCAGACAAACGGCAGGTGAACTGCGAACTCCACCAGTTTGTGATCCAGCAATGGTACACGCCCCTCCAGAGAGGCTGCCATGGTAATCCGATCCGCTCGTTCTAACAGGTTGTCCGGGAGCCACACCTTGAGATCACCATACAGCATTCTTTCAAGAGGCGTTCGCTCCCTCAGTTGTTCTATGTAAGCGGCAAACATGTCTTCTGCACATTCCTTACCTAATAGTTCCAAAAATTCATCAGACAAGATCTGGGTGCGTTCACCTACATCCATTGAGGCAAAGTAGCTCACAAATCGTTCTGTTTCATCTCGTATTCGGAGCGAACGCACTACTGACTTTAAAACCCTAAAGGTAGCAGGGAGTCGGTCGATCAGTGGGCCTACAAGCCCATCCGTAATCCAGCCGGGGAGTCGTTGAAACGGCGAAGCTAGTGGCTCTATGAGATATTTTGCGTAGCCTGCGAACAGTTCGTCGCCCCCTTCTCCAGAAAGCACTACCTTAACCGATTGCCGGGCGAGCTGGGATACCAGGTACAAGGCAATATCGCTCGATTCAGATACTGGCGCATCCCGATGCCAGATGAGTTTTGGGAGATACCGCGGTATGTCCTCAGGTACTGCGACCACCTCCCTGTGGGTCGTCCTAAAGTATGCTGCAGCGGTACGCGCATACGGCAGCTCATTGAACCGGGGGTCCTCGAACCCTACTGAAAACGTCTCTACAGGACGATCCACAAGTCGACTCATGATACCTACGACAGCGCTTGAGTCTATTCCTCCACTCAGGAAGGCCCCGAAAGGGACATCGCTTCGTAGCCTCAGCTGCACTGATTCTTCAACAAGGGTGCGGAGGTGTTCTCTGGAGGTCTCCAGGTTGGGTGCTCGCTCAGCAGGCCCTGAGGGATGGTGGAATACATCCCAGTAGCACGATTCCTTGATAGTGCCTTTGTGCACGAGTAAAAAATGGCCTGGCTTAAGCTTATACACGTGCTTGAAAAGCGTCCTGGGCGCAGGTACATATCGAAAACTCAAATAGTCAAGAAGCGACGGGTAGTCGAGCTCGGTCCTAAGGTCTGGATGAGACAAAAGCGATTTGATTTCTGACGCAAACATTATCGTATGGGGCAACACGGCGTAAAAGAGCGGCTTTATGCCAATGCGGTCCCTTGCGAGAAAAAGGCTCTTGTCTTTCTTGTTCCAAATAGCCATGGCGAACATGCCGCGCAGGTGTTGGGGGCATCCTGGGCCATTGTCTTCGTAAAGGTGCACAATAACTTCTGTATCGGATCTGGTACGGAGACGGTGGCCACGATCGATGAGCGAGGGGCGAAGTTCTATGTAGTTATAGACTTCTCCATTGTACACGATCCATATAGAACCATCTTCATTGGACAGCGGCTGATGCCCTGTCTCCACATCGATAATGCTCAGTCTGCAGTGGCCGAGGGCAACGTTGCCTTCGAGCCAATAGTCCTGCTCGTCAGGACCTCGATGAGTGAGAAGACGGGTCATCCGCTCCAGCACCTCAAAAGATACAGGGGCACCGTCTACGTTATAAATACCGACAATGCCACACATCAATCGTGACCTATCCTCTTTTGATCCAATCCCATGTCCTTCTGAGACCCTCTTCGAACGGTGTAGTAGGCCTCCATCCGAGCATCTCAGCAGCCTTCTTAATGTCGAGGATGTTGCAGGGGACATCAAAGGGACGACCTGGTTTGAATATGACCTGTGGTCTAAGACCAAGGACCTGTTCGAACGAAGCCAGTACCTCCAACAAGGAAGTGCCTTTACCGCTCCCTATATTGAAAACCTCATTTGTTGCCTTGGTCTCGACGGCTTTGAGGAAGCTCTCTCCTATATCGCCTACATAGATGTAGTCCCTGACAACACTTCCGTCACCCCAGATTTCAACTGGTTTGCCTTCGTGGATCCTCCGTAAGGACACATTGATTACACCTTGGAGTCCTAATGTATGTGCCCCCTCTCCAAAAGGGTTGGAAAAGCGAAGGACAATGTACGTCAGGCCGTAAAGTCTCCCATAGAGTGCCAGGTATTTCTCAATGGCAAGTTTTGATATGCCGTAGGCACAAATAGGTTCTGTGGGATGTGTTTCGGGTATTGGTATTGTCGATGGTATGCCATAGACAGTTCCGCCCGAAGAGGAAAACACTATCCTTTTGATTCCTTCCTGGACCGCCAAGGACAGCAGTCGCAGCGTAGGGATTACGTTCGATTCAACGTCATAGACAGGATTCTCGTTTGAGCTTTGTGCAATGGTTGTTCCTATGACATGAATAATGGTAGTGACGCCTTTGAGTGCCTTGCTCAATTGGATCTCGTCACAAAAATCGCCAAGAGTGAGCTCTACGTGTGGGAGGACGTCAGAGATGTTGCGTAGGTTGCATCCCTCCCTATCGAAGACCCTCACCGAATAACCAGCTAGGAGCAGACGACGTATGGCATGGGACCCAAGAAATCCTGCTCCGCCAAGCACAAGACAGTCCATGACCCTATGTGTGCTCACTGTGTAACATGATTGGGGAACATACTGAGTTGATACACTTTCATGTATACCGGTGTCTTCCAATACGTACCAGCCCAGTTTTGGCCTTGCCAGTTACTTAGTTCTGGACCGTGCACATGATGCCAAGAGCTCATCGTAGATCACCTCCCGCTTTTCCGCCAACAGCCGGACATCAAAATGCCGTTCAATGTGTGCTCGGCCACGATGTCCCATCTGTATCCGCATGGTCGAATCCTCGGCAAGCTCTGCAAGTCGCTTGGCCAAGGATGCAATATCATGCTCCTTGACGAGAAAGCCAGTTTGGCCGTCAACTACTGCCTCAGGGATCCCGGCATGCAGGGTAGCGACGATCGGGAGACACGATGCTGCTGCCTCGAGAATAATTGTCGGTATCCCTTCCTTGTCTCCTTGGCGTGTGGTGACGCTAGGATGGCAAAAAATGTGGGCTCGTGAAAGCACCACCGGAAGCTCCTCATAGGGCACATGACCAAGCAATGTGACACACCGAGAGAGGTTGAGACTGCGGATTGCCTTTTCTATATCTTTCCGTAATGGACCTTCTCCTGCAATGTGGAGTTCCACCTGTGGGAGCCTCTCCCGCACCATTGCGAATGCATGCACGAGATCTAATTGTCCTTTTCGGCCTTCCATTGACGCAACATTAAGAATAATTACTTTTCCCTCCTGTTCTGGCGACAGGCCCTTTGAACAAGTGAAACGGGCAAGGTCGACGCCATTCGGATAATGAATACGGATCTTGTCTTGAGGACACCCGATGCGTATGAGATCATCCTTCATATCTTCGGACATGGCCAGCACCCGATTGACAGTGCGGAACATGTGCCTCAAATAGTAGCTACCCAGGCCGAAGTAGCGTCGTGGGAAACTTGAGGCATCGTACCCATAGAATGACACAAGCGATGGGATTCCCACCTTGGTGAGCAATGGCAGAAAGTACCAGGCATCAGTTCCGTAGTGAATGTGGATAAGGTTTGGTCGTATCCCATCGATACATCGAAGGTAAAACCTGAGTTCATGATCAGTCATACGCTTGAGCAGCCGGTAGTTGAGATGCGCCCACTCTCGGGGGAGCCATGATGCAGCCTGCTGCGAGTAAATGGACAGACGAGCAAAGGGAAAGAGTTCTGTTTCGCCTTTTTTTGCATTGCGCGCAATACACCAGGAGTCATAGCTTCTTGTAGGCTGAATTTGGGAGTAGATAAAGGTCTCGGTCCTATTGAGGTAGGTACGTATCAAATGAAGGACTCTCAGCGTTTGTCGCAGCTCAGTAAGGCGAGCCATCTATCGATCCTTTGTGAGGTCGTAATCTATCAATGCGAGAAAATAGAGTATCATGGCCTGATACCGGGGGTATGACCTCCTGTCACTCAACACACCATAATCATAGAAACTATGGGGGAACGAACCTAAAGAGGTCTGGAACCTTAGGAGGTAACTAAGGCCGTTGCAGCACGGCCTCGTTGTATCGATAAGTTCAATCTCGTAGGCCTTCCAGAGGGCTGTTGCCAGGGCTGCAGTGTAGTAGAGCACGCAAGGCCGAGCATGGAGGCATGATGCCTTTGTCCAGCCGTCTTCTGTCATGCCCTGGCTGAGAAAACCTGCAAGCTTTCTTAGTAGTGTCAGCACGTCACGATCCGATCTGAGCTTGTAATAGTGGTAGAGGTCCAGGAACTCAAAGGCATTGTACTGGTAGCAAAGATAGTGGACCTTTTCTTTCTCATAGGGGCTCTCCACTATGTAGGGGAACTCCCCATTGGGCAGTTGGACTTCCTTAAGAAAGGCCTTCATAGCCTCGATCTTCTCTTCACCCGATGGATCTGGTTCATAGCAGGCTGACTCAGCGAGAAACCAGATGGTATTTGTCGTATTGTTAGGAACATTGCCCCGAGGTAGATCGAAATAGTTCACCGCAAGCGTGCTGCGGTAAGATTGAAATCCTATCTTGTTCAAGAGAAACGCTTTCCACGTCAGTGCAGTTGTGCGATACCGTTCGTCATTGGTCCTACGATACGACTCCCATAGCGCAAGAGAAGCCCAGTTTCCTTCGATCGTTGCGACAAGATGTCTTCTCTCTCGTAAAGGGTAGCGCCATGCCCCATCATGCCTTTGCGAAGCAACGAGCGCATCTGACCCTTGAATGGCCATGTGCCTGAAATACTCACCACCTAAACGATCGAAAAGCAGCCAGTTCGCCAGTATCCAGTAGCCCATTGTCTGCATGAACACATGTCGTTCTGGCCCATGGATCAGGCCAGCATAGGATTTAAGAAGCCTCCAGACGCGCAGATTGAGCCGAATGCCTGGGTCAGGACCTGCTAGGAGTGCGTCTCTAAGGTGCCTTCGGACCAGATGACGATGCAGACGATGGGCAGCATCAGTAAGGTTTGTGCTCACGTTGTTCACGATGTTCCACTATGAGGACCGACGCGGTAGTGGGATTCATCGAGCTGTATGGTCGCCTCTACCTTGATACGGCCTTTTCCCAGGATTGCGACGCCTTTTTGAAACAACCACCTGAGATGGCTGGGCAGCCCCAGAGCGTCGTAACGGAGAATCATGCCAAGGATGTGGAATAAATTCCAGAGACTCGACTTTTCAGGATCCCTTGGATAGACCTTTGACTTCATGGCAAGTTTGTGAACCGTTTTGATCCGTTGGGTGCGAGGAAATGCCTCGGTATCGAATACCACATCCAGACGGGAAAGACTCGCATCTTGGTAGTGCATATAGTAGGTTCCATGCTTCAATGACCATTCGTAGACTTCGGTGGCAGGAAACGGGATCAGGGGTTGGAAAAACATCCTGCTCAAGCCTAGTCTCTTGCCCTCTTGGTAAGACCGCATAGATTTTTCCGCGGTATCCCCGGGAAGTCCGACGATAAAGAGACCATTGACGGTAAGTCCGGCATTTCTGAGCGCAAAGACTGCCTTTCTAATATCATCTAACGTTTCCCCCTTTTTCAATCGGTTGAACACACCCGGGTCGAGACTTTCCACACCGAGACTCACACTTTGACATCCTGCCCGACGCATCAGGCATGCAAGTTCTTCGGTAATCGTGTCTGCTCGTATCCCATTGGTACAGAGCCAGGGAAGATCGAGTTTCTCAGTGATGAGGAGATTGAGAAACTCGAAGGCCCTTTCCTTGTTGAGGGTGAAATTGTCGTCTTGAATGATGAAGTAGCGGATCCTGTATGTCTCAATGGCACGCTTCAATTCCTCTATGAGGTTTCGTGGCTGCCGAGGTCTCCATTTTCTCTTATGAAGTACTGCAGACTCGCAATAAATGCAGTGGAATGGGCAGCCGCGACTCGTAAGCAGTGGATACCGCTCCATCTCTCGTACGCCACCGGCAGTAAAATCCGGGAAAGGCAGACTATCCAGATCTTTGATCAAAGGGAAGTCTTGTTCGCCAAGGACCGTGCCATTGCTGCGAAGGAGCACACCGGGCATTTCGGCAAGCGACCCCTCTTGTTCTCTATGTGTCAAAAGGGCAGGAAGGGTGAGTTCGCCTTCTCCCATGATAAGGCAATCAAATTGTGAGGCCTCAGTAAAGAGTTCCTTTTTGTGTATGGTGACGTGGGCCCCGCCTAGTATGATGGGGCCAGAATAGTACTGGCGCAATTCCCGGATGAGCGTTGTGGTAAAAGGAAAAGAAAGTGACATGACCGAGATGCCCACAACCTCGGGAGCATGATGGTCGATGAAATTTCGCAACAGGATGTTCCAAGGGATACGGCGATAGTTGTTCAGATCCAACACTACAGGTGTGTGTCCTGCAGCCTTAAGCGCACCCACAAGATAACCGATGCCCACGTTTACGCCAAAAAGATTTCCTGGAGGATCGATCAGCAAAATCTTCATATGGGTTCAGCCAGGTAGAGGTTCGTAGCGAGTGTTCTCATCAGGACCGTAGCCGAGTATCTTTCGGTAGACAGCAAAGGTCTTTTCTGCAATGAGTTCAGGATGAAACCGCTTGTGTGCCACCATGCGGCTTTGTTGACCTAGGTACGATCTTACGGCTTGATCGCTCAACAATACATGGATGCGTTCTGCCAATGCTCGAGGATCGCCATAGTCTACGAGGAAACCCGTCCTTCCATCCTCTATTATCCAAGGTACACCTCCGACCCTTGTGGCTACTGTTGGTTTGGCTGCTGCCATTGCCTCTAGGACCATCACGGGCGCTGTCTCCTCCCGTGAGGCCAACACACAGACTTGAGCCTGGGCGTATTCCCGGTAGAGATGCTCGCCTGACAATGCCCCTAGCAGTCTTACGTGGCCAGAGAGGCGGTAGTGGTCAATGAAGTGTAGTACCTTCTTATAGTATGCATCATCCTTCGATCGTCCGACAAGGTGCAGCGAGCACTGTATACCTTTAGTGATCAAATAGCGAATAGCTTCCAAGAGCACGAGTGTACCCTTCCTCGGTTCGATACTACCAACCGAAAGAATCCTTCCCGGGATCTCGTTGTTCTCCAAACAGAAGAACCTACTGGCAACTGGATTTTCTACAGGGTAGAAGCATGCATTGGTCAGGCTCGAGAAGACCTGTCGGACATAAGGGCTTATCTCTATGATGTGTTTGACCCTCTTGAGACAGTAACGGTCTAATGCCTCGTAGGTCCATCCCCTGGCAAGACCCGAAAGGCCTCTCCAGTCAGCCTTTTGATGCACCGTGATCCCATGTATGGTCCACACGGTGGGCAGGCCAGTCTTGAGTGCTGCGTAGGCATATAAATTCAGATGGGCGTGGATGAGGTCAGGGGAGATAGTTCTTATAGCCTTGGTCACTGCAGAGGTGTCTCTAACGATTCTGGTGAGGATTTTTGGGGTGGGTGAGGGAATAAAGACCTGCAGGATTCCGTTTCGTCTCATTCTGATTTCTCGAGAAATACCTTTCTCACAGGTGAGTGTGGTTATCCGTATGCCAGGGTAGCTCGGGAGTCGTTCAGCAAGCGCGTCGATGACTGCTTGTACGCCGCCGGGATTTTCAGTTGGATCTCGAAGCAGATCCGCTAGAAGCAAGACATGCATGACACAGCAAGGTGCTAAGGGGCGGATGTAGTGTTCTTTTGTTTTTGTACCACCTGATAGATTTCAGAGTACGGGCTGTCGCGACGAAATGGTTTGACGTCGTATTTTTTAAGAAATCTGTCTATGACCTCTTGGGAATACTCGATCTCTAGATACTGCCGGAGGATGGGATCGATCTCCAAAGTCCTTTTGGTAATGAACACTGGCCTATTCTGGGCCAATGCAGTATCGATCTCCCGAACCTCGTTCGGCGGAGGCTTGAGTCGACAGAAGATTGCGGGCTGTACACCCATAACATCATAAAAGGTCACTACTGAAAACGGATACACGTACTTGTCTTGAAAATAATCGAGAGAACTCAATGCCATGCTGTTTCCTTCTACAAGCAGGGAGTCCTTGGGCAAGGTCTTGATGCAAAACTCGATGAATTGTACGTACGGATTTTTTTCTTTGTGGTACGCAACTATATGAGGCACGTTTCTCATCAGGATCGTGGCTATGAAGATCGGTAAAAGGAATGTAAACACAGAGGCAACCCTGCGTCCGCGATGACGCGAGTCGGCCAGTAAGCACCTGTGCCATGCCCTTGCAACAATGAGAAAGGCGATAAAGATTATGGGTAGCCAGTCCGCTCTGCTTATAGGTTCGAAAAGCGTCTGGTGAATACTCCAGAGGCCAGCCAGCACCATCAAGGAGATGTCAACTTTGTTGTATCTGGAAAGGCATACTAGGACGAAGGATATTCCAAGAAAGATTGAAAGTATAGTTGCAAGTAAGACACGCAGGTACGCAGGGGTTAGTTCAAAGGTAGTGCGTAGGTAGGCTTCTGGTACATAGTAAAACACAGTGAATATTCCAATTCCTGCTCTTACGATTTGTGCGGGAATGGTGCTCAGGTCAAAATGGTGTACAAAGTAGGGTTGGCTCTTTGAATGGTAATGAAAAAGCAGGTTGAAAAAATCGCGCAAGGTCGCTGGATTCTCTTGATTGCCACAGGCGACAAGAAGATACCCGGCAGCGATAACGACAAGGGCAGACCCCATGCCTATCCACAGGTAAAGAGGTCGCAGGCCACCCTTGCGATAAAACAAAAGCGTGCAAAGGAAAAAAAAGGGTACCAGTAGACCGTTTGAGAGATGCGTGGTCACGGCAAGCCCGAGCAAAAGGCCTGTGACCAGCCCGTCACGTACGGAGGGATTACTATTACCTGATTGGTAATAGGTTCTGAGAAACGCGTACAGAAATGCCGCACAGAAAAAGGTGCCCTGGATGCGGTCTTCGCCTACGGTGCTGTAATCCCAAAAGCCGAAGGAACATCCCAGCACAGCAGCTAGGAGCAGGGCATGTGGCCACGCGAGGCCGAATAGGCGAACTGTGGCGTAGAGAAGGCCTGCGGTTCCTGCGCCAAAAACAGCGGCCATTACACCCATTGAGGTCAAAGAGTCTAGCCCGAAGAGTGTCTTTCCTACCAGGGCGAACCCTATGGCGATAGGGATTACGAACACGTGTGCAAAATGGTAAAACATATGAATCTTGAGACGATGTGAGATCCAGGTGTCAACCTGGTGAGCGTAGTAGAGGGTGTCGCCAGTGTAGTATTGACTTATGGTCGAAAGGTAGATCAAAAGGAAGGCAACAAAGACGAGCATTCCCTCCCACGCCTTTGGCATAGTTGAGAGTTGATTTCCTTTGAAATGCGCATTCATGAACGTGGTGCTCTCATGCCCTGTTCAACATCTTGGGAGACAACAGGCGTTCGTATAGGTTCTTGCAAAACCGACCATACGTCGCAGCTAGTGAAAAGCGACTCTCGACCACTTTTCTGCCTTGTTTGCCCAACTCAAGAGCGTACGAAGGATCCCTCAGCACTCGTGCTACCGCGTGCAAGAAGGAGGTTTCCGAGTCCCTTAACAGTATACCTTCGCCTTCATTAAGGCCCATTGCCTTGACCGCAAACGAGGTCGAGACCACAGGTACCTCAAGGGCCATCGCCTCAAGTACCCTGCCGCGGAAACCATATCCCATCTGAAAGGGACAGATCAAGACGCTCGATTCCTCAAGATATGGCCTCACATCAGGCACGAACCCAGTGACCACTACTCGTGGGTCACGGCTGAGTGCGAGGATCTCTTCTGTAGGATGTGCGCCTAGAATCACGTACATAGCATCAGGGAATTCAAGGAGGAGCTCAGGAAAGAGCTTTTCGTAGAACGTGCGAGCTGCGTCTACATTGCCCTGGACCTGCATCGCACCGTAAAAGGTTATGCGATGCTGTACTTTGGATCGGCCTGAGGGAACAAAGTATTCCGTGTCCACACCAGTGGGGACAACGATAATATCTTTGTCTGGACCAAGATGCTGGGAAAAGATCTCGCGGTCTGTCTCGGTAAGGGCCACGATCAGATCGTAGCGCCGAAGTAACTCCATCTCAGCCGCTGCGTTATTTCTGTGATGCAACCAGTGGGAAAACTTAGCGAACGTAGCGCCCGTTCTGTGTGCTGCCATCTCCTGGTTTTTCATGAAATCCACGTCATGGGTGTCCACGATTTTGAAGACACCAGGCATCCTCGAGAGCATCTCGCTCGTATACCAATACTCGACTAGCACTGCGCGATAAGGTCCGTGGAGCCTAACCACAGAGTCGAGTGCCTTTCTCATAGGGACGACATTTGCATAGAAGAAATCGGCAGGCACTCCATGGAGCAGAGACTGGACCTCGGTCTTTACCCTGTAGTATGCCTTGCGCTGGAGAGAGGTCTTGTTTGGTGCAATGACCGGAACGAAGTTTTTTACAAAAGGTGTGAGTGCAATGCGGGCATCGTTGATAGCGCGAGGCTCTGCTAAAGAAACAAGTGTCAGCTCAAACGAGGATGAAAGGTGTTTGAGCATCTGTAGCATCCTGCCCTTGCATGCCATGTCTACAGGGTAGGGAAGGACATGTGTCGCCACAAGGAGTTTCATAAGCAATGGAGCCCAGCGGATTTATCCATCACTGTGCGGTGACGGGCAGTGCAGGGAAACCGTTCGTCTTTTTTCTACTATATCGGCAAATAGATCAAGTAACTCCATTGTGTTGGCAGCAAGTGTCTTTGGTTGACTGATATTGCTCGCCATCGCGGTGATAAGGGATGGGGCCTCGAGTACGCTGGCCAGGTGTTTGGCTAAACCCTGGGCATCTCCGCATTCGAAAAGAAGGCCATTTACTCCATGTCGTATGAAATCTGGGAACCCACCTATGCTCGAAGCAATGATAGGGACTGAGCCTGAGAAACTTTCAAAGATGGTCTGAGGCGCTGTATCGTTGCATGTCGACGGTAACACCATAATGTCTATCGTGTCGACAATCGAATCGATTTCTTCAAAGCGATAGGGTCCCTTGTACGTGATCCTGGGATCGTTGAAGATCTGTTCGAGTCGTGCCTGGTAGGTATCGATGGTTCTCCCGTAAAGTAGGGCCTGCCAGTTGTTGAGGTGCGCTATGATTTTGAGTGCCTGGATAAGCACGTGTGTTCCCTTGTACGGATTGATGCCGCCTATATTGCCTATTATGACCCTTTGGTGATCAAGCATGTGCTGTTTGGGCCGAAAACGCTCTGCCACAACCGATCCTATGTGCTGGACGAGGAGGCGATCAGAGCGTATGCCGAGCCGAAGGAGCGTTTCTTTCACATCGGTGCTGACACAGATATGCACTGCAACATATTTGTTAAGATATTCCACATTTGTACGAAGTCGGTGCGCAAGTCGATCCTTCAGGTAAGGTACTGAGTGAGCCGGTACTGCCGGATCAGGCCTCAGGGTATATCGGGTAGCCTTACGCGCGTCCAGGGCCTTTGCGATAGTCTTTCGTAGTGTTCTCATGGTTGGCAGTGCTATCCTTTCAAGGATAAACCGTGTGGGCAGCGTACTTCGTAGTTGCGCTGCCCATATGTACTTTCGTGCATCGAATTCTTTGTAACAGCGGCTACATCGATCAAGATCGAAAGGCCCTTGGCAATACTCATCTTCATTGCTGTAAAAAACACCTTTTTGGCAAAACAAGCGATAGACGTGGTGTGTCATGACAATAGGGATTGACTGTAGGCCGATGATTTCTAGCGATCGGGAAGGAAGGCCCAGAGGACTATCCTCGTAGACAAGATCTGGCCTGACAGAGG
>FWPV01005634.1_pt1 | contig 24828 bp, 14 predicted proteins | sample 2228371 | NCBI WGS metagenome assembly FWPV01 (sample SAMEA103939776, study PRJEB20133) | metagenome | reverse complement strand
TGAGCATAGGGTTTGTCTGGAGAGACCGTTACTTTCTGGACCTCAATATCCCGGTGACGATCCTTCTCGGTAGTATCCCGTTGCGGTTGGATTTTACTTCCAAGCTCGTGTATACACCAAGGACCTACACGGTGGGTATGGCGTATCGCTTTTCAGAAGATCTATTGGTAGCGGCAGAGCTCAGCTATTACGAATGGTCGAAGTTCCTCTCGCCAAGTCTTCGTATCGCTACTGACATAAAGATCCCTCTTATTCCTATTGAATTGCTGCCTGGTGTCGTTGAAGACCCTGGCTTTTCTGATACCTGGAGTCCACGGGTCGGGTTCGAATACAGAGGTGTGAAAAGAGAAGCCTTTAATCTGGTATTTCGTGGGGGATACGCATACGATCCCAGTCCAGTACCTGAGCAGACCGGATGGAGTAATTTCCTAGACGGTGACAAACATATCTTTTCTACGGGAGTTGGTCTCGAACTGAAACAGTTGTTCGGTAAAGACGTCTCAGGGGCCTCGCCGGCACTCCAGACAGTGTTCCAATACCAATGGATTCGCCGGACCACACACACCAAAGCGCAGGACATACAGACCTTCAACCCTGGGTATCCGTCGATCACTGGTGAGGGTGAGGTCCTCTTCCTCGGCTTTGCCATCACAATGGAATACGGCGGAATATGAAGCGGATCCAGTTATGCAGTATCGTGCTGGCTGTAGTGTTCGGCACGATGATGATGCACGCAAACGTCCTCTGGGCGAACCCGTTCGATACGTTCGGATTCGGATCTCGATGGGTAGCAATGGGTGGTGCTGCAACGGCCCTGGCCAATGACGTAGGAGCTATCTACTATAATCCAGCTGGGGTGGTCCAGGCAGATAGGGTTCATTTTAGTATCGGGTACTTCTATGCAGATCCTTCCTTGAAAATCAATGGCTATGATATCGGCGAAGACAGGACCTCAGGGACGATAGCTGGTGTAATAACACCACCAATGAAATTTTCCCGATTCAAGTTCGGCGGTGGAGCGGCAATCCACATCCCAGATAAGCGAGTTGCTCGAAGCCTTGCAATCCCTTATGACCAGCCGACGTTTGTCACCTACGGCGCACGTAATCAGCGGATGGTTGCACAGTTCCCGTTTGCATTGGAGATCTTTCCCTGGCTGTCGGTAGGTGGCGCAATCTCTATGTTCGTCAAGACTGGTGGCGGTCCGAATTTCTTGCTCAGGGAGAAACGCCAGGGCAATGAAGGTATCTGGAGCGAAGGCAGCATTTCCGCCACTCAGAAGGGGACCTTTTTCCCGACTGCAGGACTTCTGCTGCATCCGTACAAACACATTCATATTGGATTCTGCTACAAGGCCAAGAACGAAATACTTTATACAGTCCCGCTCAAGGTTACGATCGAACCACTCTATGTCGGTGCCAAGATCCCGTTGATCGGCGAGTCGTATATCGACATGGACCAGCATGTCTATACCTTTTTTGCGCCCGAACAATTTAGCCTCGGGGTTGGCGCACAGCTGTATGACAATTTGATAACCATTGGAGCAGATGTTACCTTTGCTCGCTGGTCGGCGTTCAGACAACCGGCACCTGAAGGGGCAACAGTGTACTCAGGTGGCATAGCTTCATTCATACCTCCCAACCCCAACTACCCGCTACCTCCACCTGACTACTCAGACATTGTGATCCCTTCCGTTGGTGTTGAGTACAAGGCCTTTTCATCGCTCGATTGGGTATGCTTTGTAAGGGCGGGCTACAAGTTCAGGCCATCACCTGCACCAAAGCCAACTGGCTGGAACAACTTCCTCGACAACGATACACACATCTTTTCTTTTGGTGTGGGCGTAGAGGCGTTGAGGATCGAAGAGCGTCTCAAAGTGTTGCGAGGTCCCATTTTCATCGATGTCCATTTTCAGTATTTCCTGCTGGAAGAGGATCATGCTCGCAAGATGCATCCTACCTGGGATGCTTACGGCGATCTGCGGTACGGTGGGAAAGTCATCAATGCCGGTATGACCCTGACGCTTTGTTTCTGATGTGGCGGATATGAGAGCACTCGCATCTACGAGATATGTCTGGATCGTGTGCATGTCGGCACTCGTCCTTGCTACCTATGCATGCGGCTACATGGGAGAAAAAGGCAAGGAACCGAGAGGCGACGCCAATCAGCCGGTCAGCGGTGTGGGAAAGTTCGAAAAACAGGATTTTTACTGTACGACCCAACTGGTGCAACCGTTTCTTATCGAGGATAGCCCGTGGAGCAGTACGATTTCAGGGGAGCCATGTCTTCTCAATGACGATGGTGTCATTAGGGTATGGTGGGTGGTACGGGATGCTGCTGCTTCGACTGGTACTGTGTTGACAGCTGAGCTTGTACTTTCCCCGGGCACCGCATGCAGAAAACTCGGTGCTGCCGTAGTGGACGTACGAGAAGCCACATTCTCTCCTCGCCCGCCGTTCTTTGTCGATGGCCCGACCGTACTGAAAAAGGACGGAACGTATTTGATGTGGTTTGCACAGAGCAGCTGGCGTGGGATCGGCTTTGCCACCTCTCGAGATGGCATAAGCTGGGAGATTGTCTCTGAAAGCGTGCTGGAACCCAACCAGGCGTGGGAAGGTGGCACTGTGGGTTCAGCGAGTGTCCTTTGGGTCGGCGATAGGTTTCGAATGTGGTACGAAGGAAACGTATTCGGAAAGAGGGCCATTGGTCATGCTGAATCGAGCGATGGTGTCGAGTGGGTGAAAACTGATTCCCTTGGGACTAGGGAGACTGCAAGAGGTCAGAGTACCGGAGTCGTCCAGCCCGTGCTTGAAGCCACACAGAGGAATTGGGAATTCTGGAAACCGTCGGATCCATGGGGAAGGGTCGGACAGCCTTGCGTCATACTGCGTGAGAGCCCACTGAGGCGACTTTTTTACATGTACTACACAGGCAACGGGTATGGAAGAATCGATCCACACGAGATCGCGAATGTGAATGTGGTCCTCGAGTGCCTCGTTGGAGATTGTGTAGGCTTGGATAGATGCATGGATGCCAGTATAGGGCTCGCGAGTTCAGAAGACGGTCTTGTCTGGGATAAAGCGGCATCGTTTTCCGAACCTGATGTCATTGCAAACGAGATCAATCCAATAATGAATGAAAAGTTCCCTGTGAGCCTGGACCCTAGAAAGCCTGAGGCAAGCATCAATGTGTTCTGCCCGAACTTCATAGTCGATGAGGCAGAACCAGCAGTCCTTGAGGTGGTGCACAACCAGCTGTTTATCATGCTTTTTCATCAGGTGGATTTTATGAACCTCATGGAAGGCGCTTCACTGCCTCCTGAAGATCCGTCCATCCCTTCGACCTTTACTGGTGCGTCCGGTATAGCGTTTTCTTACGTGGGAAATCTTCCGTTTTGAGTGCGTGGCTGGTGTGTGCTCAATACGACGAGATCTCGAATTGTTCGATGTGAAAATCGTGACGCGTGGCGATGAGGATCTTCTTGTTGAGTTCCTTTTCGATTCGTTCGATTATCTCGTGTTCTTGATCGTACAACAGGTTCGCTATTTCTGGATGGATCCTCAGCAACAGTGTTGTCCCCTGTAGCGTTCCTGACTCCCTCTGTATCTGGCGGAATATTTCGTAGCAAATCGTATGCTTAGATTTTACATATCCTCGTCCCTCACAATACGGACAGGGTTCGCAAAGGGTTCTGACGATACTGTCCCTGGTCCGTTTTCGCGTCATTTCGACGAGCCCTAGTTCCGAAATCTTGAGGATATTGGTTCGTGCACGGTCAGATTTGAGGGATTCGACTAGGGCATTGTAGACCTTTTCACGATGATCCTTTCTTTCCATATCGATGAAATCGATAATAATGAGCCCTCCTATGTTCCTCAGCCGCAACTGGCAGACGATTTCGTTGACTGCCTCGAGATTGGTCTTGAGGATGGTCTCCTCGAGGTTTCTCTTGCCTACAAACTTGCCGGTGTTTACATCGACTGCGGTCAGTGCTTCTGTCTGGTCGATAACTATGTATCCACCTGATTTGAGCCATACCTTTCGTCCGAGCGCCTCGCTTATCTGAACTTCGATACGGTAGGCATCGAAGATGGGCTCTTTATGATCGTAGAAGACTACTTGATGCTTTAGGCGGGGCATAAAGGTCTCTATGAAAAGCAGTGCCTTTTCATATTCTTCCTTGGAATCGATTACCAGTCGCTGGACATCTTGCGTGAAGATATCCCGTATGAGCCGAAGGGTAAGATTGAGATCTTGGTGGAGAAGGGCTGGAGCACTCGAGCGTTCGTATCGATTTTGTATTTCATTCCACAGCTTTATCAAGTAGTCCATATCAGCCTTCATTTCTTTTTCCCATTTGCCGAGGCTGACTGTTCGGACAATAAAGCCTGAATGCGAGGGTTTGATGCGTTCGATGATCTTCTTGAGCCGGTCTCTTTCCTTTTCATCCTCGATCCTACGCGAAATCCCAACGTGATCCACGGTAGGCATAAAGACAAGGTGTCTCCCCGGTAGCGATGGATACATGGTAATGCGGGGTCCTTTGGTTCCAAGCGGGCCTTTGGTGACCTGGACGAGGACCTCTTGTCCTTCTCTCAGGATGTCTTCTATGTGCACCTCGCCAGAGGCAACTCGCTTAGGGAACACATATTCGAACACATCTTCTGTCTCTATGAGGTCGTCTCCGGCAGGCTCGGCCTTGGGCATTTCAACCAGGTCAGACCCATCCTTCAGAAAGAGGTCGTAATCCCGCTTATGATCATGGGAGACGTCATTGACGTAGAGAAATGCCGATCGGTCAAGGCCAATATCTACAAAAGCCGCCTGCATCCCTGGCAGGACTCTCTGGACCCGTCCCTTATAAATGTTCCCTACAATGCCTGTTTCATGTCTTCTCTCTATGTAGAGCTCGGCGACCGTGCCGTTTTCCAGCAGTGCTGCTCTTGTTTCGTACGGAGTCACATTGATGATGAGTTCACTTTCCATACGTGTGCAGTTCCTTAGGCCGGGGTGGCTTTGGCCTTGTGCCGGCATGGCACAGCCAGGCATCAACCTTCTTGATCACGTATGAACCTTCTGGTACCGACTCGTGGGCCCACAAGGCTTCTAAGACCTTTGTGATTGAACAAGAGCTGTCGCCGCTGCGTGAAATGACTATTGCTATGTGTAGGAAGCGCTCGTCTCGTACACGGATCTCTGTAACATAGTGCCTCAGATCTGTAAAGGTGTCTCGATCCGGGCCTCGAATGTGGAGTATCGATGTCTGACCAGAGAGAAAGGCATTGACGCACCTTGCGACAGTTGCACGAAGCTCGTGATGCTCGTCTTCGGTCTGAAATATGACGTGGTACCGGACACTGACCGTGGCTTCCTCGAGCGATGGATCGTGGAGTCCTACAGAATATGCGTCCCCTATGTGAAGTCCTTGCGGAAGCTGGGCGTTGAGCAATTCCATTGCTCTGCGAGGGTCGATATGTTCTTCGAAGTACACATCCATGTATTCACAAAGGCTTTCGATTCCGACCCCGAGGGCCTGACCGAACGAAATGCGTGGGTGGGGATGAAGCCCTTGTGTGTACGCCAGAGGAAGGTTTGTCCGGCGCAGTGCCCTCTGAATTGCCGTAATCGTCTCGAGATGGCTCAGGTATACTGCTGGGTGCTCCTTGGAGTAGCGAAGCCTGATCCTGTAAGGATTTGTGTGTGCCTTTGCAGATGAGACTACGGCCGGCGAACGAGGGGATGTTGATGGTGGTAGGTACTTTCTGCACACAGCAAGTTTCCACGGTGCGCACGCTGCGCACTCAGTGCAAGACGAGCCGCACTGAACTGAACGCTCCTGTGAGTTCGTGGCATTGAGATAGTCTTCGTAAAGGAATCCCTTCCTGATGCCGGTATCGATCCAGTCCCATGGAAGGGGGTCGTCCATAGAGGATCGGCCTCGAAGATAGTCATTAGGGTCGATCCCGGTCTGTTCGAACGCCTGTTCCCATAGATCGAATCTAAGGTGTTCGCTCCAGCCGTCGAGGCGGCACCCATTGAGATAGGCTCGCTCGAGCAAGCGGCCCAAACGGCGGTCACCGCGAGCGAACACTCCTTCGAGAAGGCTCAGTCTGGCGTCGTGCCACTTGAACCGGAGTTGATGGCGAGGATGGAGATTGAGGCGAAGGAAGGCCTGCTTGCGTTCTGCCTCTGACCGCATGATTTGCGGTTCCCATTGGAATGGTGTGTGAGGTTTGGGCACAAATGTAGAGACATTGACCGTTATGGTGAAGGCGCGGTTGCCACGACCGGCTGCCCGCTGGATACGTCTGGCCATAGCGACTATTTCTTCAACATCATGGTCAGTCTCTGTGGGAAGCCCGATCATGTAGTAGAGCTTCACCCGTGTCCAGCCAGCCTTGCACAGACTACGGGTGGCCGCGATGATCTCGTCTTCGTCGATGCGCTTGTTGATTACTGCTTGAAGACGGGGGGATGCTGCCTCAGGAGCAAAGGTAAAACCGGTTTTTCGTACCCGCAGTATCTCTTCAAAGACTGAGAGATCGATTGACCCTACTCGCAGCGAGGGCAAGGACAATCCTATACGGCGCGGACTAAGGTAGTTCATTATGTCGTGTACCAGCGAAGGCAGATGCGAATAATCTCCAATGCTCAACGACAAAAGAGACACCTCTTCATAGCCTGTGTGCGCCAGGCCGTTGATTACCATCTCGTACACCTTCTGCGGACTCCTTTCACGCGCAGGATGATAGATGACGCTGGCCTGGCAAAATCTACACCCCCTGTTACAGCCTCGGGCAACCTCTACGTTGAGTCGATCGTGAACCACCTTAAGATAGGGAACAATAGGCGAGGTAGGGAATGGGGCTTCATCGAGGCAGGCTACGATACATCGTCGTACAGGTGCCTTGTCGGGAACGAGAGGTACGAGACGATGTGCTCCGGGCGGTCCGGTCTGGTCGAAATCGAAAAAGGCTGGTACGTAGACGCCCTCCATGTCAGCGAGGAGTCTGAGCAATACTTGTCGCGGGCTGCCTGTGGCCTTCCAGCTCTGGTAGAGCCGGCATATCTCCGGCAGTCGAAACTCCGCTTCGCCGATAACAAAGGCATCGATGAAGTCGCTCAATGGCTCGGGGTTAAAGGCACAGGGCCCTCCTGCCAGAACAAGGGGACAGTCGTTCGTGCGTTCTGCGCAGTGGATAGGTATGCCGCCCAACTCCAAGATGGTAAGCACATTGGTGAATGTCAATTCGTAGTGAAGGCTAAAGCCCAGTATATGCAAGGCACTCAGGGGCGTGTTGGTCTCGAGCGTGGTCAGCGGTAGTCCTTTGCTGCGCAGAAAGAGCTCAAGGTCTATGTCTGGGGCGAATACTCGTTCTGCAAAGATTCCAGGGCACGTATTCAGTACATGGTACAGAATAGCCATGCCGACATTGGACATTCCTATCTCATAAAGATCAGGGAATGCCAAGCCGACCCTGAGATCTGAGCCCTGAGCATCCTTGACGGTATTACGTTCATTGCCTAAGTACCTGGCCGGTTTTCTGACGCAAGAGAGATACGATTTCATGAGGTGCAGGAACGCATGCCTTTATTCTGTGTATGTAGATAAGAAAATATAGTCACCGGAAAGCGTCCCGGTACATTTCCTCAATCCTATTATGTCAGACCATGGTCGGGTTTTCTACCAGAAGAGAATCTGCACACACGACGAAAAAGGTGTGATCTTGTCATCGTAGGGACCTGCCGCGAGGAAGGACAGATCCATTACATCCTGCAAAAAAAACCCTAGAAATGGTTCGTGTCTCTCCAGATGCTTGACAAGAAGAATCTACCTCATCGAGGACCTGTGTCCTTGATTGAGATGAGTCCGCCTAGGCTTCCCACATATGCAGATCCATCAGGGCCGATGGTGATCGGTGCGTAATGATTGTTGTACCCGAGGCCAGTACCAGTGAGTACCTTGTACACAAGCCTTCCTGTTTCAAAATCAAGGGCAGTAAAATACCACATATCGATCAAATCGGTTGGGTCTTTGGTGTACACATAGATCAATCCGTTTCCAAGGGACAGTTTGGGAACCGTGGTAGGAGAAATCACGTCGCTTGTCCAGACCAGGCGTGCCTCAGTGCAGCTCGTGTCACGATCCAGGAGATAGTCCACGCGAGCGACTCCACTGACAGTCGACTTGCCTCTGGTTGTGGAAAGGAAATCCACATAACCGTAGTTGTTCTCCACGACAATGGAGTAAAGGGTTCCATGAGGGACAGCCTGAGCAACGGCAATAAGTGAATTCTCTGTTGCACTCTCTCCCTCACCGAACACGGGCATTGGCGCGCACACTTCTTGACCATCCGCACGTCTAAAGAGACAGACGTGCATAAAGGGATCGGCATTGTCTGCTATTGCAACCAGATCTCCTATGAGTGTCGGGGTAGTGCCCGATCCTTGAGTGAACATCCCTGGCTTTTTCCTTGTGCCCCTGTCGTACGTGCTGCGCCATATGACGCGCGGCGTTCCATCGATATCGGCTTGAAAACGGTACAAGGCATGGTCGGTCACAACGTAGAATCCGTCCTCACCCACAGCAGGCGAGTTCTGGATCTGCTCTCCAGCGAGTTCCAGTGTCATGACATTGCCTGTGAGACGATCCACCGTGCCCACCATTCCGTATCGCGTCGTATACCAGTAATAGTGCCCACTCCAGTCCGGCAGTGCCGGGCCGATTTTGTCTCGTTGCGGCCATGGTTGGCTCACCACATGATCGCTTAGGTCATACTCACGAACGATGTGGAACTGGACCTCGCCATCATCAGGAGGGCGAAGTACCAGAAGCCTGTAATCGTGTGTCGTGATCACAGCCTGGTCTTCATGGTCCAGATAAAAGTAAGCTCCTCCTGAGGTGTCCTGCAAGACATTGACGTTGTCCAGCACCCAATACCAGGGCTTCGAGGGCAACGTATAAGAGGCAAGTTCGTCAAGAGTAGAAGGGTCGAGCACGACGAGCAGTGGTGCATCGAGGCCTACACACACCGACACTATTCGATGCTTACTGTCAAATGCAACGGTCAGACAATCTTTTATCCCATACGAAGTGGAAATGACTGTCGGGTCGAATCCTAATGGACCGCTTACAGCGTAGGTGTCGGTCATATACGCATCGTTGTGCATAGTACACGCGCCGTTTGGCGCCATAAATGGGTGTTCTGGGACAGGGATATAGTCGAGTGGGTGTGTATACCCGATAGGAAAGTCCTGGCTCCTAATGAACTTGTCCGAATCGGGAACGAGCTTGTAGAGGGCGTCCTGGGGAATAGGTTGTGCCTGCCTGCTCGCAGGAGTGCTCGCGTGCATCGAAGGTCTTTCGGTGTGATTGCTACTGCTACATCCGACAAGGGCCACGAGGGCTCCAATAGCTACGTAGAAAACGCTCTTGTTCCTCATACGGGAATTCCTCTGTCTGGGGTTTTGGTATCGACTCTCTGCATCATGTCCTTTGAACCATAGCCGGCCGTGGCATCGGCGTCAACTCTTTGGATACCTTGACCTCGTGCAAGAGATTCATAGCGCGTTAGCAGGGCCATTTCAAACAGATGAACAAAGGTACCTCAGCATTGGGATCCAGAACATAGAAAGGCCTGCTGGAGGTAGCTGTCCAAGGCACGGTCACAGCAGGCATTTTGCAAGACCTCAACCAACTTCTTCCCCATGGGTGAGTCTCTGTAGAGACGTACTACGTTGAGCAACTGTATCAGGTATGAAAGAGGACATCAGGGGGCTGTAGGGCTCACGATTGTTATACGCTCAATCTCCTCGGCAGTACTAACATCTTGACACTCTACGACGACAAACCGATCTCCGGCCTTCACATCCAATACCCCTTGAATAAGATCCCGGAGATTTCGGGGATCATCATCGATACGGTCTGACAGAAGAACCGGGTAGACCCCGTAGGACATACACAGGGCATTTCTCGTTGTCTCGCTCCTGGTCAGGGCAATGACCCACTGGCTGGGCTTGTATCTCGAGAGTCGGCGAGGCATAGCTCCACGCTGGGTCGGTACCACGATGCATCGGGCACGTAGGTCGTCAGCAGTCTGGACGGCATTGAGCGATATGAGATCGTGAACGGTGACATGTCCGGTGCCCGCGCTCTTCCTGATGTCGTTCAACAGTGGCCACCGGGTGCCTGAGGCCTCTTTGTGCTGCTCTGCAGAGGCGAGGATCCTTGAGAGTACCTCCACTGTCTCGACTGGATACTTGCCAATAGCTGTTTCTTCGGACAGCATGACTGCATCCGTCCCATCGAGCACTGCATTTGCCACATCCGAGACCTCGGCCCTTGTAGGTCGTATGTTTTCTGTCATTGATGCCAGCATGTGGGTTGCAGTAATGACTGGCTTGGCGGCGAGGTTTGACTTGCGAATTAAATGCTTTTGGACTGCAGGAACTTCTTCGAGTGGAATCTGAACACCCATGTCGCCCCTGGCGATCATTACTGCGTCGGCTGCCATAAGTAGCTCATCGATGTGCCCTATTGCTTCTTTTGTTTCTATCTTGGCAACAAGCAATACCTCGCGGGTCTTTGCCTTGTGTAGAAGTAGTTTCTTCACACGCTCTATCTCTGTGGCCCGGCGAACAAAGGAAACGCTAAGGGCATCGATTCCCTCTGCTAGTGCACATTCTATGGCCTCTTCGTCTTTCTTTGTGATAGGGGCAAGATCTAGCTCAGCCGACGGAATATTGACCCCTTTAAAGGAGAGCAATTCTCCGCCGATGACAACGAGGCATCTGACCTCATCATCGACCACCTCCTCAACCTGCAGTTGAATGAAACCATCGTTGAGATAGATCGTCGTGCCGGCTGAAACACTCTGCGCGAGGTGTGCGTATCTTACTGGAATGATGTGTGTGTCACCCTGGTGATCATGCCGGGCTGAGAGAACGACTCGAGTTCCCTTGGTGAGCACAAGGGGTTCAGCCGAAAGTCTTCCGACGCGGATCTTGGGACCAGGCAGGTCTCCGAGGATCGTGCACGGGATTCCCATACGCGAAGCTACAGCCCGTATTCGCCTGATTACCTCTCTGTGGCCTTGAAGTGTACCATGGGCGAAGTTTATCCTTGCTACAGCCATACCGTTGCGCAACAGGTGCTCAATGGTCGTCTCCGAGGAACAAGCAGGGCCGATTGTGCAAACGATCTTGGTCTTGTGCAAAGGAAGCGTCATTGCCACTGCAACTCCTATCCCTTTTTCTTTGAATGCAGGTTAGATGAAGCATTTGTATCTGAGATCGTGCCAGCCATTGGAGCAGAAAAAGCATGGGTTGGTGTGGAACAAACTTGTAGCCAGGATCCATCGTACACGATCCCTGAAGGTTCGTCAGCAGGAGCAATAAGGCATTGGCACGATCCAATACGACGTCTGGAAGCTCTGCAAGTTGCTGTCAGCGCAAGGGATCTGTGTGTACGACTCCCTTAAGAACAACTGGTTGGCTACATGCGTGCGGAGGGCCTTTGGAACAATTTCTCTCTTTACCATCCTAAAAAAGGTGCTGTTATCTGATGTGTTAGGGTAAGGGACCTGGCACGGCTTTGGTCAGATCAATGCAATGTCCGTGCTGAGGAGGTACGTGGTTGCGAGCTCCTGCCAGCTAGTCACCTCACGAGTGGCCTAGGCTCGACGACGATGCCAGATGCCATATGGGCTGCTAGTTCATGGTGTTGAAATGTATAGCCCTTGAGAGTAAAATCGTCGGTCAAATAACAACATATAAGGCGAGGGAACCGAAAGGGTATTAAGAAACTGGTTTAATATTAGTCTGTAACTGCTTGTAAATAAAAAGGATTGCCCCCGTAGCTCAGGTGGATAGAGCACAGGATTCCTAATCCTGGTGCCGCGTGTTCGAGTCACGCCGGGGGCACCACGGTGATACTCACTTGGCGAGCCACGATAGACCAGTGGAATGGTTTGCCCAAGAAAAAGGTTGCCAGTTGTACTGCCTGTTGTTTCCAAGATCTTTGATGTGGTTTTCTTACGCTTAATAAATTTCTGCCAACGGCCGATTATAACATAGCAAAGAGTTAGGATTGTCCTTGCTGGTGCACACGTGGCGGCTCGCCGACCCATGAAGAAAGTCGATGCAAATCTCAAGTACATCAAAGAGCGGATTTATTCCGCACGGGAATTCCATGTGCTTGGGACGAACGATCAGGACTTGTATCGATTCAAGGTGGAGGGAGAGGGCAAATTTGAGTATGCGCCGTCGGTTGTCTTTCTGTTTTCAAAAGAGTTCGTGGCCAGGGCTGACTCGAAAAAACTGGCTACCTACATGAGGAAGGCTATTACCATTGCATCGAAGATCCTCAAGGATCCTCCTTCGAGGAGGTGCAATCTTCAAGGTTGGATAAAAGTCATCGAGAGTGGTGTAGTGTTTGTGCCCTACATTATTCCTGCCAGGGAAGGTACGGACTGAGCGTCGGTACTCGTGTGCCTGTTCTTGTTCCCACCTGCTGTTGCGAACAGAGATGCTTTGAAGAGAGTGAGCTTGTTATTGTAGGTCAGAGTGCGTTCTATTGGCAAACAAAGTTACTCATCTTAGAAAAAAGCCTTGACGTCACGGCCCGTGTCTGGTATTAAACATAATGACGACGAGAGATCAAAGCACGTGGCATGCACAAAAAGGGACAAGCGACCAGTTGAGATCCAGACGTTGTAGATCTCCCGGAAGGAAAAGACCTTTGCATCGTCAGTGATCGTGGGTGGCTAAACGCGATCGAGAGTGCAAAGGGAATGGTTTTTGTAGGTGTGTGGCTGCCTCATCAACCTAAACAGCAGGGGGATGTGTCATGGATCCACGAGACCGGAAGGACCAATGGGGTACGGAGACGTCAGAAGCTCCACGCCGCCTCTCTAAAGCTCAAGACAAGGCCCCTGACGAAGGGGATCGATCACGTTTCCCCAGCAGAGAGCTGACGAGAGAAAGGCTGCTCATGAAACCCAGAACGAGCGATCAGGAAAAATTTGTCACTGAATGGTGTAGTGGCGATTGAACAATATACACAACATATACACAACAGTACGTAGGTAGATATCGTTGTGCAAAGCGGTGAAGAGAGAGGGGCGGAGAGTACCTTCCTCATGGTGAGCCTTCCTATAGTTGGCCTGCTTCCTTTAGTAGCATTGATTGCATAACACAAGAGGTTTACAACGCCCCGAGGAACGCGTCGCGCCTTGGGCCAGGGGTTTTCTACATAGCTCTCTCATAGATAGGAGACCACGGAAGAAAGAGAGGTGTATTCATGCGTGCTCCTGAGGTAATGATCATTTACAATCTCTTTCCTCTTCTTGCAGGAAGTCTCCCCAACTGGCGCCCCCACATCGAGAGGGCAGCCAGGATGCGATTCAACTGGATATTCGTCAATCCTATACAAAAACCTGGCCGATCAGGGAGCCTCTATTCGATTGCAGATTATTTCGCGTGCAATCCCATGCTTGTGGACCCCATGAGTCAAAGAACTGGTACTGACCAGGTCAGAGATACACTAGCGTATGCACAGGCACACGGCATGCGTATGATGATAGATCTGGTCGTGAATCATTGCGCAGTAGACTCACCTCTTGTCAAAGAACATCCTGAGTGGTTCGTATGGGATGGTCCGGGGCAGGTGGCGCATCCCTTTGCAATGGACAATGGAAGGAAGGTTATATGGTACGATCTGGCTAAATTCGACCATGAAAGGACATCCGATAAGGATGGCCTGTTTCGGTATTTTCTCGAGGTCGTGCACTTTCTGCGCAGGCTCGGCTTCAAAGGCTTTCGTTGCGATGCTGCATACCAGGTCCCAGTGTCGTTTTGGAGACGACTCATTCAGGAAACCAAGGCCAAGGATCCTGAATGCTTGTTTTTCGCTGAAACGCTCGGGTGCTCGCCGGACAAGACCCTGGAGACAGCGTCTGCCGGCTTTGACTATATCTTCAATAGTTCGAAATGGTGGGATTTCGAAAGCCCGTGGCTTATGGAACAGTATAACCTCACACGAAGCGTGGCACCATCGGTGAGTTTCGCCGAAAGCCATGACACCAGCAGGTTGTACGAGGAACTGAATGGAAATATCGATGGCGTCAAACAGCGATATGTCTTTTCAGTGTATTTTTCTTCAGCGGTCATGATGACCATGGGGTTTGAATTTGGATTCAGGAAGAAGCTCCATGTCGTTGAAACACGACCCACGGATTGGGAGACGCCTGCAGTCGATTTGACCGGCTTTATTGCTGCGACTAACTCCATAAAGGAGCGCTATACGATCCTTCAGGAAGAGGCGGTAACAGAGATACTGGCCGGCAACAACAAGGCCATTCTTGTAATGAGAAAGATCTCGATGTCGAGGAGAGAAGCATCGCTCCTTATCCTCAATAAGGACATTCACCATCGTCAATCGTTTTATGCACAGGACCTCAGATCCCTTCTGAAGACCGGATCGACCCTTGTTGATGTCTCGCCAGAGCGTCGAATTGAAGTCTTCCCTACGCCATTATCCATCGAGTTACAACCTGGACAGACAATTGTTGTGATGGCGAGCAAGCGACACCAAGCATAGGATCCAGTGCCTTGTGCCCGGCATCTAGCAGGCTGTTTGTGGTGAGCGAGGGACAACAGGGTCATTGTGCGTCAGTGCCTAAACCTAGATGAAGGACGTATAGTCGAGGTTGGGAAATATATTGTCCATGTCCTCTATGGTGCGGAGCCAGCCGCAATCAATGTTGTCGGTCTTGATAGCTTCGAGCAGTTTATTGAGCCGGATAAGGTGGGTTGTAGTCCTACTCGAAGCGTAGCGTGAGGCCTTGCCTGAAATCATAAACGCCCAGTCACTGCTCTGAGCCAGGAAGAGTTCTCGCACTGCTTGATTGAGCGCTCTCCGAAGCATATAGGTCTTTGGTTGGGCTGCCCGTGCGAGGCGCTCTATCTGGGCTGCCCCATGATCGAGGTGGGGATAGATCCAGTCTGTGTTTCCATTGAGCCAGACCTCGTGGTACCCGTTGAAACCCCAGCTCGACGCACTGGGTTGTACTACCTGATTGACCGGATATTCTTCTAGATACTCTGAGATGGTCCTCAGGGCTACCGTAGTACGGGTGGCGTCGGCGAGACGGATAAGGTGCTCTAGCCACACAGGTCCTTCGAACCACCAGTGTCCAAAAAGCTCAGCATCGTAGGGGGCTGCCAGGATGGGCCTTCTCCCCATAAGAAAAGCGAGGCGCTCGATATCATGCTGTTTCTTGGAGAGAAAGTCTGCAGCGTGGAGTTGCGACTTGTGTATTGCGCACGCTGGCGAGTATGGCTCTTTGTGATGGCCAGGCCCTGTTATTCGGTAATACTTTATTCCAGTATCGATCCGTATTCCATCTGGATGGATGTAAGGACCGATGTAGTCGAGGTCGAGATCATGGCCGATATCTCGATAAAACTCTCGGTACTCGTAGTCGCCAGGGTAGCCTGTGCTTGAGCTCCAGACCTGCTGTGCGGATCCAGGGTCTCTACCTACAACAGCAAGACCACTCGGGCAGTAGACAGGTGTATACACTCCATGACGCGGTCTTGGCTGCCCCCGTGTGATGCCATGGCTTTCCAAGATCGTGTACTGAATGCCTTCCTCCACGAGTACCATGTCAACGCCGGGATAGTATCCGCACTCGGGCAGCCAGAAGCCTTTGGGATCTCGTCCAAACGTGTGTCTATAGTGGGAAATGCCGACACGAATCTGAGCCCTCACTGCTGCCTCAGTGGTACTTAGCAGAGGCAAATACGCATGGGTGGCTGCAGAGGCGAGGATCTCAACGTGGCCAGTTTCCTGAAACCTCCGGAACGCTGTAAGGAGCCGGTCGTGATAGAAATACGCCAGGGCATTGAAGTGAGGATCACCCTTGGTCCGATCTATCTCCTTTTTCGAAAGCTCGAGCAAGGCGTCGAGCCTTCTTGTGTACCGTTGTTGCAGCAACGGATCAGAGAGCATAGTTGAAAGGGTTGGTGTTATGGAGAATGTGAGTCGAAAGTCTACACCGTCCGATACTAACGATTCCATCATGAGGAGTAGCGGCACGTAGGTTTCAGTAATGGCCTCGAAGAGCCAATGCTCTTCAAGGCCGCTCTGGTATTCAGGGTGCCTGACAAAGGGGAGGTGGGCATGCAAGATAAGGGCTAGATATCCTTTGCTCATACGTTCTTGTGTCCTGAAGAGATCCCGGCCACAAAGGCCTCTTCGGTCTCCTTTGTGAGATCGATTCCTGAGGTATCCGTAGAAGGGGCGGTGAGGTCCTTGCTCGAAACGATCGATTCGATGTGCGTGTCGAAGGATGGGACCGACACATTGTTCTTCAACGAAAGCGATATTGTTGCATGAGAGAGCTGTTGGTTCAACGTTTCCCAAGGTTGCTGATGGGCAATCTGCCCCTGATGCGTCGGCAGTGCAACTGGCGGATGCTGCTCCTTGTTTGATGATAGGCTAATGAGTTCCTTGGTAGCGCCTGACGCTGAAACCCGCATGTAGAGATGTCCCTCTTCTTGAGAAGGTTCTGAAGGCGGAGTCTGAACAAGGACTCCTGCCACAAGAGGAACGAATTGCCCTGATCTGCTCTTGAGCCCTAGTTCAACAAGATAGCACGATCCAGGCGAGAGCTTGTGTACATACCAGTTCCTCGTCTTCAGGTCTATCTCTACATCGAATGGCTCTTGAGGAGCAGACATTGCTCGGAGACGACTACTCGGTGTCGTGTAGAACCTAAGGACAGACTGGAGGTGTTTCCTAGGAGTGCCAAGGCGTTCTATCCCTGTCTGAAGGTCTTTAGCAGTTACTTCCCAGTATGCGTGGATAAGGGTGGGGTTGACCGGAAGCACTACGAGGCGTGTTACGCCGTAGGAATTGGGTAGCGAGGCGTGCTCTTGTTGCTCTCGCTCGATAAGCAGCGAGGCTCTCTTCTTAAGAGACTGAACGGGGGCAGTGGACTTCTGCGAGCGAGTCTTTCTTGAAGGCCGCGTTGGTTTGGTCCTACCAGAGGAGGAACGTTGGGTAGCACCTTTGCGCGGTCTTGTTCTTCTGGCTCGCTGCAGCACAGTTGCTGCTCCTATTTCGGTCCCTTGCTGTCTCATAGGCTCATTGAGGTCTTTGGATTGAATACTCCAAGCAGTTTCGTTCGCTAGGTCTTACTCGACAAGCCACAGAATATCAATACTACCTTGTCAAGTGCTATGCCTGCAACGTTCCATTGAATTGATACGGTCACCCCTATACTAGGTGCGGCCCATAGCTCCATGCTCGCCAAACGCCTCCTTGAGCAACTCCCGTGCGTCATTGAGCAGTGACGGCGGTTGCGGCCATTGTTCGAGGATGATGGCGCCTGAGAAGTGGCGGTGCTTCATACGGTCGACAAAGCCCTGAATGCCACTCTTGTCACGAACAGAAGGACCTGTAAAGAGCGGGAGATGCGAATCTGTGTCCCCGTAGTTCTCGTGAAGGTGGATATGAATAATGGGAAGCGCTGGATCGAGTGCATCGATGAACCCTAGATAGTCGTTTCGCGTCGACCAATTGAGATTGGCATGGCCGAGGTCAAGACACATCCCTATACGAGAAGTCCTTTGGCACTGATCCTTGAGGAGCACGAACAGATCGTTGAGCCGCTCAGGACTCGTCTTTGGCGTATTTTCAAAGGCAAGCTTCATATATGGTTCGAGATGTTCATTGAGGAGCGCGCTCAGGGCATCTTTGTATACTAGGATGTCTTGGGTGTCTTCGAAATGAACAGTGAGCAGTACCGCGCCAATCTCTTTGGCAAAGACAACGACCTCTGCTGCCCTGGCAAAATGAGCTGGGTTGGTGAGGTCAATACGCCATGGGATGTGGGCCGACAGCACAATATCGCTGCGAAGCGCTGTGCTTCGAATGTATCGACGGCTGTCATGGTCGATGTCCTGTTCGTCCCATCCTTTTCCATCGTCAGTACGATCTGGAAACCATTCGAACGCATCAAAACCAGATGCGACTGCATATTCAAACGGCTCCATGATGCTGGCAGCGGCATGGGATGTTTGATTGCCGATTCGTATGTACCTGTGTCGGTTCATGTATGTCCAACCTGGGGCCGACTTTGGACCACCCAGTACGTGCCGCGCTGTATAGCCCCTTCAATATCCTGAGGATAGTGAAAGAAGTCTTCAATGTATCGTCCGATCTGGGCAATAGTTCTGAACACCTCGTGTTGGACGTTCTCATCCCACAGAAGGGGATGGTCTGTATAGTCGACAAGGGCGGTATGTGGGGCCTGGAGCATGACGCTCTCATAGAGCCCAGCACCAGCCCATGTGCTCAAGTCCTCTCCATTGGAATCCGAACGGAATATGAGGCCGCCTCCAAAGAGTCCAATATGTTTGCTTAGAAAAGACACGATCTGAGGAGTTGAACCCTTTGGATAATCTTTTGGAATAATTACGCTCAATGCCCTTCCAGGATAGGATCCTGTAAGGGTCTCTCCCAGCCCTACCACGATCTCTGTGTAGAGTTCAGTCTGGTTCCCTGAAACCGGGTTCACTGTATGGATCACAAAAGAATAGTCTGCATCGATTGTTTGCTGGATGAGCACGGCCATGAAAAGGGCATGGTGGGGAACGCCGGCGATCTTTCGGCTATAATATGCTCTCGTGTTCCATTTAGATGCCCAGACCGTCTTGATGGATTGCCACATCTGAGGCCATTTGTCAGGCCATCCCAGACCCTCGGCTATCATCGTCTTTTCAATAACACCCGGAAGCTCTGGGGGGGCCTCGAGCAGAAGGATGAGCTCCCTTATACGGGTTATGACCTCTACATCGCCAGCATCCAACTGGGCGATGAGGTAGTGGTAGCGATCTCGTAATGATCGATTCTGCTTCTCGTTCAGTATGCGCTCACAGGTTCCAAAAGGGAGCGCTATAGAAGAAGGGATGCGAATCCACTCAGGCACTGCATGTCTGAGTCGTCGCAGGTTCAACGATTTGTTTCCGACGAGCCCTTGGCGAAACTGATCGAAGCCAATGGCATAGCTGTCCCATGGGGCCACAGGCTCAAGAGGTGGTCGGGGACCGGGCGAAACAGATGCAAGAGTCGAGGGAGAGGCCGGGGTTACTTCGGCATCCACTGTGCTGTATTGGACTGTATCAGGTGCGGTAGTTGCTACCTGAACAAGGTGTCCATCGAGAGAGCGAAGCTCGTTCAGTATACGTTGGTCATAACAGACAGCCAGGAGAGTACCTGCGTTCCGGGCACGGATGGCAAGGTGTGAAAGCACGTCAATGGGCTGACCTGTTATCACGCCCACCACACAAGGAGATATATTTTCCTCGCCTTTGAGCGTTTCTGCAACAATGATGCTCGGTCCTTGTGGTGCTGGGCCCGATTCAGGAGGCAGGGTCTTGAGCACCTCAAGCCTGCCTGAAATACGACCGGGGCTTATAACCTGCCAGGCACCACTGAGCGAGATGCGGCGAAGCAATGGGTCGAGCTTTTTTTGCAGCAGGCTTACTACGAACGCTGGACTTCCTCTTAGCACTTCCTCAGTAAATGTGGCCAGAATGTATTCAGCTACTAGAAGATTCCTTCCAAGAAAAAGAGCCTTTGGCTGGATCATCTCTTGGTAGTCTCTGGCGAATTCGCTTATGACATAGGTGACTCGATCGAGTATAGCTCGTGCTTGGAGTGCCCATTGCTCGTTACGTCCAGGACATGCAATGAGACGGTTCCAATGTCGGTGCAGGATAGGGAGTACACTGAGGTCATTGCAGGAGAGCAACCAGTTTTCGATCCCTCCACCGAACAATTCGACAAGTTCCTCACACGGCATCTCCGTGTGGATAGTTCGTTCGACCACGGTTCGGACCAGGACCTCTAGGGCAAGATCCAGGAACAACACAGATGGCTCTATATGGGATTGGGCGAGCAAGGAATGCAGGTGTCGGCGTGCTGTTAGCGCCTCACGTACCATTTGAAGGGCTGATGCCTGTGTATGTACTTGCTCCTTGCAGAGCCAATCGAGCCGCTGCTGGGTCTCTTGATCGACAAGGCCTCTTACTGCATTGACCGAGGTGTCAAGATCCGTACCTTCATGCACTGCCTTTAGGGTTGTAAGAAAGTGGCTGAAGTCAGAGATCAAGGCCTCTTTGAGATGAGGCACAAAATCTGGGGGGGTCTTCAAGGGACGGTCGAAACTGGCAAGCCGCTCTTTGGTTACACCTCCATTGTTGAGTGTATTGTAAAAGGTCTGGAGGTCGCCGTCCGCTTTTAAGAAGGCAAGATACGCTTGGCAGATCACCACATCGTCAGGGGTAGTATTGTTGTGTATTTTCTGATGCCATTCTTCAAGGAAGGTCCCTGAGGCTTCTTTAATGTGATGGCGGTGCATTATCTCGAGGATCTCATCCCGTATTCGCTGGCCCTGTCCACCACGGCCAAGTGTGGTTAGCATAAGACGAACCCACTGTCGACTGGGCCACACAGAGGCATAGATATCCGAAAGACGTCGCACAAGCCGATCAAGGGAATGGCTCAATTCCCTTGGTTTCGTGTTGTAGTTTCGCTGCCAGTCCAATTGCCTCAGTGCAGAAAAGCGGAGCCATACGAAGAGAAGTGCTAGACCGTGTTCATCATTCTTGACCCGCTCGACAATCTCGAAGCACAGGTTATACCTGTGCATGAGGCTCCATGAGCCACCGGACAATTCCCTTTGGAGGATCTCCTCGGCGAGATCAACCACCACAGGATTGGTCGATATTGATCCCTCTTGAGCGACCATTCCCACCATGAGGAGAAAGTCTCTTCCCTGGTCCTTTATCCAGCGGTTTGTGTGTAGGTCTTTGAGCACGAATGCAATAGCAGGAGGTTCAGTGCCTGGCCGAAATGTCAGTGTAAGCTCGGAAACCCCATCCTTTGTGTCCAGTGGCGTCTGAAGCGCATTGCCAGGGGCCTCGATGGTGTGTGGAGGCCAGAGGTGTGGATCGGGCTGTTCCCATGGCCCTCCAGGTCGTTGAGGTATTCCCCAGTGAAGGACCAGTGGTGCTGGGATATCTGAAATGAGCACAACACGTATCCAATCCTCGCTCCTCATCACTGCTGCAGCTACATGTTCCTGAGCGTTCACGTGATACACGCGTTCGAATGCCACCTTGTGTGCTTGGATGCGGTCTTTGAGGACCTGGTCGATAGCCACCGCTGGCCTGGCAGCCTCGTGCAACGGTATATGGTAGTTTCTTCCACTGTTATTGTCCCATCTGTGCTCATCCCTGAAAAACAAAGCGAATGCCAGGTAGGAAAAGCCAGGATCCCTATCCAACTTGATGTGAATACCTCTTTGCCCGTCGTGTACGGATCTGAATGGTGTCTGGACGGCTGAAGAGCCGAACGCTGCACTTCCCTCAGGCCATACCGAAGGCGGGGGCATATGCCACGGACCTTCAGGAGTATGTGTGAGACCCCAGTGCAGGATGCACTGCCTTGTCGTATCCAGGTGGATCTCTATGGTACAAAAGGCATCTGTTGTTTCGGTTCTAATGCAGAGTTGAGGGCCAGATGTGGTGGCGATACGTGCAAGATGGTGCATGGGGCCTATCCGCTATAGGTCATGTATTCAGTCGTTGTCTACTATTTGTCACGGATCCAATCGTAGATCTCAAGGTATTTTGCGCCAGGATGGTTCCAGGAGTAGTCATAGCGCATGCCATTGAGCATGAGCGTGCGGAACTCATGCGGATAATCGAACCAGAGACCGATAGCCCTTGCCAGTGCCGATTCTATTGCAGGTGCGTCGGTGTGATGAAACACATAGCCGTTGCGCTTCTCGGGTGGGAGTGAGGAATAATCTCTGTCGAACACGGTATCGACCAAACCTCCTATCGCACGCACTATCGGAATGGTTCCATACTTGAGCGCGATCATCTGGGTGAGACCGCATGGTTCGTACATACTGGGTACAATGATCATGTCTGCACCAGCGTATACCAGGTGTGAGAGCTCCTCGTCGTAGCTAAGTTCCAGATGGCACTCTTGGTTGTCATTGAGCTGGCGCTTGAGATGCCAAAACCGTCCATTGATGTTCCCATCAGGACTTGTACCGAGCAGGACGAATTGAGCGCCGTGAGACAGACAGTAGAACAGCGCATGTTCAATAAGGTGCACACCCTTTTGGGCGTCGAGCCTTCCTATATAGGCGATCAAAGGCTTGAAGTCGCTTCGAATGAGAAATCGATGACGCAAGGCTTCCTTGTTGTGATACTTTTGCTCGATTGTGGAGTATGTGTACCGAGAAGGCAGGTAGGGATCTATCTCTGGGTTCCACGTGTCGTAGTCAACACCATTCAGCACACCGTCAAATTTCACAGCATACGTGAGTAAGAGCGGCCCTAGGCCGCATCCTTGATCCGTGTATTTTGCCTCCCAGGCATGGTGAGGAGAGACGGTCGTGACGAAATTAGAGTACACAATACCCCCTTTCATGAGGTTGAGCGCTCCAGGATGCACAGGATCTTGAAGTTGTTCGGGACGGAAGAAATACTCAGGCCTGCCTAGGTGCGTTGCCCAGAGGATGTCCGCGCCTGTAGTACCTTGGTGCTTGAAATTATGGATCGTGTAACAGACCCGCTGACGCTGCATCCCCAGTTTGGCATATAGCTCGTAGAGGAGCACTGGTACAAGACCTGTCTGCCAGTCATGGCAGTGGATGATGTCTGGTCTCTTGTCTGCCTTGAGCATGAATTCCAGGGCAGCCTTGCTGAAAAAGACGAATCGGTATATGTCGTCATGACATCCATAGAAGGTACCGCGATTGAAGTATGCCTCGGACGAGTGTGGCTCGATGAAATAACACTTTCGTCCATGCACAAAACCAAACCATACGGTGCAGTGTATTGCACCGCCGTACCAGGGGACCCAAAGGTCCTGAAAGGAGATGCAGAGGCCATACACATGATCGTAGCGCATGCAATCGTACTTTGGGATGATGATCTCGACGTGATTGCCACGTAGCTCGAGTTCGCGGCTTAGACCGAATACGACATCGCCCAAGCCACCCACTTTAGCTACTGGTGCGCATTCTGGGGCCACCATAACGATATACATGGATCCTGTTCCTTTGTGGTGTCAAACAATAGAAAGGTATGTGGTTGAATTGTTCTCTTCGTACATGATGGAGTCACTGGAGGGTCGCCATGAGGCCCATCGCCTTGTCGAGCAATACATACGCCTTCTCGAGGTCGTCAAACGACCGATGGACCCAGGCGCTTCCCCAAAAGAAGTTGCAACTCGTCTCTGCTGCCAATATATGGTCGTATGCGGTATAGAGCAATTGCTTGATCTCTTCAGCATCCATGCTACGGTGGCCACGGTCATCGAACGCACCTTTTGCCTTGTGATAATACGCACTCGCCTCACGTAGTGCATCCCATCCTTTTTTTTGGAGAAGCGATCCTGTCCACTGTGTAAAGTCACCACCCCAGTGGTCCCCTGTATTCCAGGCACCTGGATGTATGTCAACTTCTTCTGTTGGGGGATAGCGGTTGAGGAACTCGCTTATGTGGATGGGAGAAAATCCGAGCGTGCCTCGTCTACACCAATCCAATATGACCCTGTAGAAGAATCCCCAAAAACCGCTGCCCACATCTGTTGTCCTGAACCAGCCGCCATTTTCTCCGTCAGTCCAGGTAGTCACCAGTGCCGGGAAGTCACACCATTTGGTCCTTTGGCAAACTTCGTGCTGAAACCACCCTGGGTCGAGCCCTGATTGCTGAGCAATCGACAGTTCCCTGTCACGCGGTACTACGATGATCTCATAGCCATCGTACCTGGCCAGGTAAGGCCGGTATCGTAGTTCTTCCCATCGCATCTGTCGTTTTGGTTTGATGTACCAGCAGTCCACGATAACGTACCTGTACCCATGGCGTTTGAGCACGGGGATCATCTCCATGCAGAAGCCAAGCTCAGGAGGCCAGAATCCTTGAAACGTATTTCTTCCGAGCAAATGTCGACCAAGTCCCTGCCACCAGCAGGTTTGGGCGTCCCAGTCATCGGACGGGATGAGGGGGTAGACAGGATGATACAGCCCTGTACCTAAGAATTCGATTGAGGAGGCCTGATACCGTCGCAAAAGATCTTCGATATCCACCACATCGCTGAACGTCTCCCGTATGGCAGGATCCTCGAACTGCTTCAAAAGGGTTCCAGAAAATGTCATATGGAGTCTGGCTACATCTTCGTACCCTTTTATCATGCGTGTAGGTCTGTCGTAGCACCACAGGATCTGGCGAGCCTCCCATCGTTGGTCAGAGTTGTGTAGTGCCAGGAGGTTGCCCAGCGGTTGATGCATGGTGAGTCCGAGGGCATGGTAGACCTCAGGCATAGGGATGATGATCCTCAGTGATAGATGAAGCCATCTTGTCGTTGCGCGGACAAGAACATTACGTACAAGGATATAGGAATGGACGTGGTGCTTGCAACAGCAGAGGGGCGCTGACGGTGAGGCAACGCCAGCTCAACCCTGTATGATCATATGAGGGATGGCACGCTGCCTGTGTGATACGGTGCTCGTAGTGCCTGCTTACTCGGTTACGTTTACCGGAATACTGTGTATGAGAAAAGCGCCCAGCTTGCTCTGATTGGGTTTGAATCCATTTGCAGGCACAATATTGCCCCGGACCACAGTAAGAAGGTATTGTACCCCCGGTGTCAACCCGGCCAGCTCGTGAGGCTCGAGGGTCGTGGCACCATCGTCTTCGCGCGTGACTATTGCAGCGCTAAATATGTTGAACACAGTA
>FWPV01005633.1_pt1 | contig 24829 bp, 24 predicted proteins | sample 2228371 | NCBI WGS metagenome assembly FWPV01 (sample SAMEA103939776, study PRJEB20133) | metagenome | reverse complement strand
GTATTTATTTCCCGTTGATGCAAATTTAGGAGTTGAAGGCTTACCTCAGAGCGGTACAGGACAGGTTTCAATATTCTGTGGTTTCAATGCTGCAAAATTTGTTGGGAAACATTTTGGTCCATTCCCTTATTCAACAACTATCCCGATTATTGCAGAAAAAAATATTTTTAAGTTTTATAAGGAATCAAATAAAAAGCCGTACTTTGCCAATGCTTACCCCAAAGTGTTTTTTGATTATTTAAATAAAGGTAAATCCCGTCTTAGTACCACATCGCTCAGCTGCAAGTTAACAGGAATAAAACTTAATAAAGCTTCTGACGTATGGCAGGGTAAAGCACTTACTGCTGAAATTACAAATGAAAGATGGAACAAGAAGTTGAACTATAATCTTAAGGTAATTAAGCCTTCAACTGCTGCAAGAAGATTAATGAAAATTGCCAGTGAGAATGACTTTACGCTTTATGAGTTTTTTCTTACAGATCATCTTGGGCACGGAAGAATTCAGGATGAGTTTGAAGTTATTTATTATAATCTCGATAACTTTTTGTTCACATTATTGACTGAAATCAATAAAGATAAGTTTACTCTTATAATCTGCTCAGATCATGGTAACTTTGAGGACTTATCAGTAAAAACGCATACAAATAATCCTGCTTTGACTATTACTGCAGGTAAAAACTCAAAAGAACTTTTTTTAAGTATAAAAGATTTAACAGATATAAAACCATCAATTATTAAATATTGTACTTGAAAAATTATCCATTCATAAGATTTGCAATATTATTCGTAATTGGAATACTATCTAAGAATCTGATTACATTAAATCCTCTTATACTTGTAATCTTATCATCAGTAATAATATTATCCTTAATCCTTTTAATCAATTTAACTTCATCAGATAAATTATCCGTTGCACGATCAATGTTGACTTACTTATTAGTAACTATGTTTGGTCTCTTCATAGCCACAATTGGAACTAAAGAAATTGATTCACCGATTATAAATTATCAAAAAGAAAAAAATGCTTATTTATACGGTAAGGTAGAAAACATCGAACTTGAACGGGATTATGAATTAGTATTTTATGTTATAACAGATTCTATATCATTTGATAATAAGCTCTTTATAACTGAGGACAAACTCATTTGCAAATTCAGAAGTGACTCACTTGAGAGACGAGAATTATATTCTGAATTAAAGCCAGGTAATAAAATATTTTTAACAGGTACTTATCAAAAAGGAAGAGATGTTCGAAACCCGGGTGAGTTTGATTATGATCGTTATCTTAAATCGAAAGGAATTACCGGATTATTTATATCGTACGACACTGACAGCATAAAAATTCTTGATTTTGATTATAACCCTGTAAAAACATTTTTGTTTTCAATACGAAAAAGTATCGATGAAACAATTCATAAATTACATGAGCCTAATACTGCGGGATTGTTAAGAGGATTATTACTCGCGGATAGAAGTGAAATAAGTTACGAAACTAAAAATGAATTTATTAACTCGGGTGTCGTACATATTCTTGCGGTTTCTGGTCTGCACGTCGGTTACATTTTATTCATTTTCATTTTTTTGTTCTCGCGCTTTGGAATTTATACAAGATCAATATTAACAATATGCGGACTTCTGTTGTTCATGTTAATTACCGGAGTTCCGCCTTCAGTGTTCAGAGCAACATTAATGGCAATCGTAATTATTATTGCATTTTTATCAGGTAGAAGCACAAATCTCATAAATTCAATTGCGATTGCTGCTGTAATTATTTTATTATTTAATCCAAATGAAATCTACAACCCGGGTTTTCAACTATCTTTTGCAGCTGTACTTTCAATTGGATTGCTGTATCCATTTTTCCAGAAAGTTGTTTACAGATTAAAAGTAAAAAATAAATTTCTGCAGTACCTTTTGTTATTCATTGCAGTTTCCCTAAGTGCCCAAATCGGAACGATGCCATTTACACTTACGTATTTCAGCAAACTGTCAGTTGTTTCACTTTTTTCAAACCTTATTGTAATTCCCGCAGTTGGAGTAATAATTGCAAATGCGTTTATAACTTTGTTTGTTTCACTTATTTCATTCCCGGTCGCATCATACTTTGCTGCTGCAAATGATTTTATAAGCTATCTGATGTTCCTTGTAATAGAATTCTTTGGCAGGCTGGACTTTTCTTTTATCTGGATCCGTAATTTTTCTCTGTATGATTCAATTTTATTTTATCTGGCACTAATTGCTTTGATATTTGTTTTCTCCAAACTTGAAAAAATTATTTTAAAGATTACATTATCATTAATCCTTGTTTTAACATTCTTTGTTTTCACAGGTTTCGATGATGTCGAAATTATGCCCGAAAATAAATTAAGCATTATGATGATTGACGTTGGGCAAGGTGATTCATTCCTTATCAAATTTCCTAACGGAAAAACGGCATTAATTGATGCGGGAGAGGCTAATCCATTTATTGATAATGGTGATAAAATAATCGCTCCTTTACTCGACTATTTAGGGATAAGCAAAATTGATTACGGATTTATTTCACATCTTGACCTGGATCATTATGGAGGTTTTGTTTCGTTAATTTATAATGACAGAATTAAAGAAGTATTCAGACCAAAACCTGACTCAACCGAGAAATCAATCAGATTGGAGAAATATTTAATTTCAAAAAAAATAAAATCGCGCATTTACAATAAATCACACTTTAACATTGGAAATTCAAAAGTTTATGTTCTTAATGATCCGAGTGATTTTATTTTTAATTCATTTTCAAGCAATGACAGAAGTGGGATTTTAAAAATTGTTCACGGTTCCACTTCATTTTTATTTGTAGGTGATTGTGAATTCCCTTGTGAAAATTATTTGGCAACTAAATTCAGAAAAATGTTAAACTCTGATGTTCTAAAAGTTGGGCATCACGGAAGTAAAACCGGATCATCTGTAGCATTTTTGAAATTAGTATCGCCAGATATATCTTTGATAAGTGCCGGAATAAAAAACAAATTTGATCATCCATCTTTGGAAGTTATCAGTAACTTGAGTAGTGTTGATTCAAAAATTTACAGAACTGACTTATCTGGTGCCGTCCTTTTACAATCAGACGGGTACAAAATCGAATTTATTGATTGGAAAAATTAACAATTTAATAATAAGTAGAAAGTAATATGGCAAATATCATACAAGTAGGAATTTTAATGGGGAGCGACTCCGATTTAGTTATAATGAAGGAGGCTTCAGATATTTTAACTCTATTCGGAATTTCGAATGAGATGAAAATTATCTCTGCTCACAGAAGTCCATACGTTTTATCTGATTACGTTTCAACAGCACATCAAAAAGGAATGAAAGTTCTCATTGCCGGTGCCGGTGCAGCCGCACATTTACCAGGAGTTACTGCAGCTTATACACCTCTGCCTGTAATTGGTGTGCCAATTAAATCTAAAGCACTGGAGGGGTTGGATTCATTGCTCTCAATAGTTCAGATGCCTTCAGGTGTTCCCGTTGCAACAGTTGCAATTAATGGCGCCAAAAATGCCGGGATTCTTGCCGCTCAGATTATTGCTACCGGAAATGAAGAAATCTTAAAGAAAATAATTGATTTTAAGAAAAAATTATCTGAAGAATCTATCCGAAAGAATGATTTAATAAAATAATTTTGCTTAAGGGGGAACTTTTTTTGTACCCTTTTAGTTTTCTGTTATAACACACAAAACAAAAGGAGTAAAACATGAAAAAGTTTCTCAATTTAATCTTACCGATTACAATACTTCTATTTGTAGTGGATATTATTCCACAGTCAAATAGCAGCAGAATGACTCGTTTACCTAAAGATCCTAATTTCATCCCCAAATCAGTTCCATTGAACAAAGTAGAAAGTGGAGTTAAATGGGAGGAAATTTTTGATTCCACAACAGAACCTGCCGGATGGCAAGTTATTGATAACGACGGCAGTGGCTTAGCTTTTACTTTTGAACAGCAGATTAACTTCAGCAGCGGCGATCAGATTCTTCCACAAGCTGGTCAAAGTTTTTATTTTAGTGACTATACAGGAGCTAATACAAGCGGATTAATCGATGAATGGATAATTAGTCCAAAACTTCCGTTAATTGAAGTTGGGGATAGTCTTGTTTTTTATGCAGGTGCAATTGACGGAGACTATAAAGATTCCTTAAAAGTGCTTATCTCAACTACTGATAATCTTCCGGGCAGTTTTACAGAAATAGCTTATTTCAAAGTAGATGGTCCAATCTCTGCCTGGAACAGATATGCTTTTGATTTATCAGCTTTCGCCGGATCAGAAATATATTTTGCCATTAATTATTACATTGTTGATGGTGGTGCGACCGGAGCAAATTCAGATAACGTCTGGGTAGATCATTTTATTCTCAAATCTTCAACAACCTCCGCAACAGCCCGAGTACAGGTAATTCATAATTCAGCAGATGTATTGGCAGGCAGTGTAGATGTTTATGTAAATGATGCATTAGCAATACCTGATTTCGGATTCAGAGCAGCAACACCGTTTATAGATTTACCAGCAGGAGTAACCTTAAATATCGGAATAGCTCCTGGCAACAGTACATCAGTAAGTGATACAATAAAGAACTTTCCTGTAGTATTAAGTGCAGGAGAGAAGTATGTAGTATTTGCCAATGGATTATTAACAGGCGGATATGCCTCAAATCCTGATGGCAGAAATACAGACTTCACATTGTTTGTAAAGGCAATGGCAAGAGAGAGTGCATCAGGAACAGGAGTAGATTTGTTTGTATTGCACGGATCAACAGATGCGCCGACAGTTGATGTAAAAGTAAGAGAGTTAGGCAGTGCAACGATAGTAGATAATGCAGCATATGGCGATATAACAGATTACATCAATGCGCCGGCACAGGATATCACATTGGATTTATACTTAGGTGATGGCAGCAGCTATGTAACCTCATTCTCAGCTCCGCTAAGCGGATTAGAAGGAGGGGATTCTTAGATCCAACAGCAAATCAGAGTGGAGCAGCATTTGGATTGTTTGCAGCATTACCTGATGGAACAGTGTTAGCTTTACCATCAACCGGTGGTCCGACTTCAGTTGAAAATATAAAGACTGGTATTCCAACTGAATTTGCGTTAAATCAGAATTATCCTAATCCATTTAATCCGAGTACAATTATAAACTATAACTTGCCTGTTGAAGCAGATGTTACTATGAAAATATTCAACATTTTAGGACAGGAAATTACCACTTTGGTTAATAACAGATTGAATGCAGGAGTTCAGCAGGTTAGATTTGATGCAGCAGGATTAAATAGCGGTGTATATTTCTATCAGATAGATGCAAAAGGAATTGATGGAAGTGAATTCAGATCTGTAAAAAAGATGATACTGACCAAATAGACCGAATAATTTTACACAAAGCCCTGGTAAACACAGGGCTTTTTTTTGTAATAAACTCTTTTGAATTGTTACTTCAACTCTCTTTTAATAATTTAGAACGAGTATTAATTAAAAAACAGGATTATTTTATGTTAAGATATTTTTCTATCATCATTTCATTTCTTTCATTGTTAGCTTGTTCTAAAACTACCGATAAACAATACCTGGATCAGGCTAAAAATTTATTAAATGATAACAAAGTTTCTGAAGCCATTTCTACCTATAAATCATTGCTTGAAGAGTATCCTGAGAGTGACTTAGCACCAAAAGCTCTTGTTGAGCTGGCCACTCTTTATCAAAATCAGTTTGATAAAAACCTTCCACCAGAACAGTCATTTGATTATGCCCAAAAATATTTCAGAGAAGTTTATGATAAATTCCCAAGTTCTGAAGAAGCGCCTAAATCATTATTTATGTCTTTCTTCATTCTGGCTAATGAGCTTAAACGATATGATGATGCAACAGAAGCTTATAAATTATTTATCGAAAAATATCCCAAAAATCCTCTTGCAGTTGCAGCTCAGGATGAGTTGGATAATATGGGTTTATCCCCTGAAGAAATTCTAAAGAAAAAAGAGGTTACTCGTAATTGAATTATTCCTCAACTGATTATAAATCGTTTCTCGACCCCCGGATAATTTCAAAGTTTTCAAACCTTGAACTTAAAGCAAGATTAGTTGTTGAAGGTTTTATGGTGGGGCTTCATAGAAGTCCCTACCATGGTTTTAGCGTTGAATTCAGCGAACACAGACCTTATATGCAAGGAGACGATCTTAAAAACGTTGATTGGAAAGTTTATGGCAAAACTGAAAAATATTTTATAAAGCAGTTTGAGGAAGAAACAAATCTAAAAAGTTATATAATACTTGATACCAGCCGATCTATGGATTTTAAATCCGGTGATAATATATCCAAGTTAAATTACTCGATAATACTTGCAGCTTCATTAGCATATATCATGATTAAGCAGCAGGACTCTGTTGGATTGGCTCTTTATTCGGAGAAAATAAATAAAATTTTGCCACCCAAAGCCTCTCGAGCATATCTGCAGGAAATATTTAAGAATTTGTCATCTGTTGCCCCTGGTCAAAAAACTCACACCGCTGATTCATTAGATGAAATAGCAGAAAAAATCAAAAGAAGAGGATTGGTAATTGTTATTTCTGATTTTTTTGATGAAGTTGATAAAGTTATTAAATCCATAAAAAAATTTGCTTTTAAAAAAAATGAAGTGATTATTTTTCAGATACTCGACCCGCTCGAGAAAAGTTTTGCATTCGGAAAAGATGCTGTATTCAGAGATTTGGAAACTGCAGAAGAAATAACAACACAACCATTTCAAATTCAGAAAGCTTATCAGGAAGCAATGGAGGAATTCACAACTAAAATAAAACGTGAATGCCTTAATTCTAATTTTGATTATAATCTGATAGAAACCTCACAACCATTTGATAAAGCGCTATTAAGTTTCGTTCAGAAACGATCTAAATTACATTAAACTTTTTATCTCTTCGTAATATTTTTCAGATAATTCGTTTGAATAATTTTCGTCCTTTGCTTCAGTAATAATCCTTATAATCGGTTCAGTGTTGGATTTTCTAAAGTGCACCCAGTGATCCTTAAAATCTATTCTTAAACCATCTTCGGTATTAATATTCTGAGATGAATATTTTTTAATCATCTGTTCGATTACTTTATCAGGTGAAATGTTCTTCAATTCAATTTTCTTTTTAGCGATAAAATAATCCGGAAGTTTTTCTTTTACTTCCGATAATCGGCAATTTTCTTCAGCCAGATATTGCAGAGTTAACGCAATACCGACCAATGCATCTCTGCCATAATGCAATTCTGGATAAATCACACCGCCGCTTCCTTCACCACCAATAACAGCATTTACTTCCTTCATTTTCTTAACAACATTTGCTTCTCCAACCGGAGCCCGATAAACTTTACAATTAAATTCACGCGCAACATCTTCAACCGCTCGTGTAGTTGAAAGATTTATTGTAACATTCCCTGGTGTTTTTGATAAAACAAATTTAACAGCCAGTGTTATTGTATTCTCTTCGCTAAATGGATCGCCTTTATCAGTAATTAAAACTAATCTATCCACATCCGGATCAACAACAACAGCAAAATCTGCATTATGTTTTCTTACAACTTTCATGGTTTCAGTAAGATTTTCTGGTATAGGTTCCGGCAAGCGGGGAAAGATTCCGTTTTTTTCACAATTCAATTCAATTACTTCGCAGCCTAATAAATTTAACAGATAGGGAATACAAAAAGCTCCGGCACCGTTCACACAATCTGCAACCACTTTAAATTTTTTCTGTTTGATTTTTTCTAAATCAATCAATGGCAGATTTAAGACAGCATCAATATGATTTTGAATTCCTTCAGAATAAATTGTCCTTGTACCTAAACCATTCCAGTTTTTATAAGAAGAATCTTTATCTAAAAACTTCTTCATAATCTCATGTTCATCGGGTGACATAAACTGACCGGTGCTGTTTAGTAATTTTAATGCATTCCACTCATTAGGATTATGGCTTGCAGAAATTGCTATTCCACCCTGAGCTTTAATTGATTTTACGGTAAATTGAACTGTTGGAGTAGGACAAATGCCGATATCAATTACATCCAACCCTTTTGCTAAGAGAGTTCCTGTTACAATCAGATTTACCATTTCGCCTGATATTCTGGCGTCACGACCAACAACAACTTTTCCTGCTCCGATAAAATCAGCAAATGCTTTTGTGTATTTAACAATCGTTTCAGGATCAAGTCCATCACCAACGATACCACGAATTCCTGAAATACTTACCATCAGAGTGGGCATTGAGTCTCCTTAAATTTTATTTCAAAAATAATCATTTATATCGATATCTTTACAAAAAAAATTTTTTGATTAATGAAAAAAAGAATTGAAAAAATAAATCAATTGCTTATTAAACATTTTGGCATCCAGCAAAAATCTAAACGCCTGCCGGATCCGCTTGATGCAATTATCGGAACAATTTTATCACAGAACACAAACGATAATAATTCATACAAAGCTTATAGAAATCTTAAAGAGAATTTTAAAAACTGGAATGAACTTGCTCTGCTTAGACCTTCGCAAATAGAAAAATATATTAAAGTGGCCGGACTTGGAAAGCAAAAATCAAAAGCCATTTATGAATTGCTCAAATCGTTAAAGGAAGATCATAATAGCATTTCACTTGATCACATTAAAACAAAAAACGATGAAGATATTTTAGAGGAATTAACTTCATATAAAGGGGTTGGAGTTAAAACAGCAAGCTGTGTTTTATTGTTTTCCCTGGATAGAAATATTTGTCCGGTCGATACCCACGTACACAGAACATTAAACAGGATTGGATTAGTAAGAACTAATACACCGGAAAAAACATTTTATGCGATCCTTGATAAATTGCCAGATGGCTCAGCACACTCATTTCATACAAATCTTATAAAGCTTGGAAGAGAATTCTGTAAACCATCAAAACCCGATTGTGTAAATTGCCCCGTTAAATCCATCTGCAGATATGAGCAAAAAACCAAAACTAAAATCAATAATTACAAGAAAAATAGCTTTATGCTGTTAGATAATCTTACCTAGATTATTTGAGATTAAATATATAGTGCGCTTCCAAAATCCCTTCTATGCTTTAATGTTATTTCGTGATCTTCTCCAAGATATTTAAAAACAGCAATACAGGCTTTCCTCGCGCCTTCATCGTCGTATGATTTATCCTCACGAATTACTTCTATCAATTTTTCAAGTGCAACATCAAAATCTTTCAAACTAAGTTTAGTGATTGCTTCGATGTATAAATCTTTTACTACTGATTCCGGAAATGATGATTTGTTTTTTAGTTTCTCCAAAAGTTCAGTAATCGTTTCAATCGCATTTGCCAGATCAATATTCTCTGAGCTTAAATCAGAACTTTCCACCAATCTTTTCGCTTCGTGCGGGGAGCTAAATACTAATATTTTGGCAAGAAGAATTTTCACATCACTGTTATTGATATCACCTTTAAGAACTTCTTCCAAAATAATTTTGGCATCTTCTTCCTTGCCTTCCTTTAAAAGCAGTTCGGCTTTTTCAATCATATCTGCAAATTTGCTTGGCACTGATTTTCTTAACCAATCTTCAACTGCTTTTTCTGGGAGCGCACCGGTAAATTCATTTATAACTTTTCCTCTGGAAAATAATTTACAATTCGGAATCCCTCTGATTCCATATTCAACCGCGATATCCTGCTGCAGGTCAGTATTTAGTTTTACCAGCTTCCATTGATCTTTATATTTTTCTGCTAATCTTTCCAGTACAGGACCCAGCATTTTACACGGCCCGCACCATTCAGCCCAAAAATCAACCAGAACAGGTTTATCAAAACTTGCTTCAATAACTTCTTTTTGAAAATCAACTAACTCGTTTTTCATTTTTTAATCCTCTAATTTTGCAACCGTTAGATTACTTATATAAAAGTTGGTTACAAAAATAAAAGAATGTTAAAAGACATAACAGGAATAATCCTTTGTGGTGGAAAAAGCTCCAGGATGAAACAGGACAAAGCGTTTCTTAAACTTGGAGAACGATTTGTAATTGAGATAATTGCTGATAGGATGAAAAATGTTTTTTCTGAAGTTTTACTTAGCACGAATAAATCTGAGGAGTATAGCTTACTTAATCTTCCGATCGTAAAAGATATTTATCCACAAAAAGGACCACTTGGAGGAATCCACGCTTCATTATCAAATTCATCAACAGAAAAAATATTTTTAATATCGTGTGATATGCCGCTGATGAATATTGATATGATAAAATTTATTGCAGCTTATAAATCAGATAAAAAAATAATTCTTCCGAAATCGAATGGCAGAACTCATCAGCTTTGTGGTGTCTATTCAAATTCACTCATTCGGGACATTGAGGAAATTATATCCACTTCCGAAGAGGATAAGCATCATAAAGGAAGTGTTTACGAATTGATTGAAAAAGTAACTGCTGAAATTGTTGATGTAGAATCGTTGCCTTTCTATGAGGAAAATATTTTTTTAAATATGAATTCAACTGAAGATTATGAAATAATAAAAAAGATCTATCAAAACTATTGAAACCTGTTTACAGAAATACATTACTCATAATTCTGCTTTTTGTATTTGTTTACATATCTGCAAATTATTTAAGCAGCCGGTTTTTTATTTCAAAATCTTTCAACGGATGCGTTGACTGCCACGATGAATTGACAGGTTTTACCGAATCACATTCACCTGAAAAAGTTGGATGTAATGTCTGTCACTTAGGAAATGCAAACACAACTAATAAAGATTTTGCTCATAAGGGAATTATTTTAATTCCCGGAAACTTAACAGATGCAAAACAGACCTGTGGTGCTGTTGGTTGTCATCCAGGAGTACCGGAAAGAATAAATAATTCAATTATGAATACTATGAGTGGAGTAATTTCTGTTAATCGTTTTGCATTCGATGAACTGGAAAAACCGGAGGGACATTTTAATGTAAAAGATTTAACACAATCAAATGCAGATAATCATAACAGGAATCTTTGTGCATCGTGTCATCTGGGTAATGAAAAATCTGAATTGGGACCTATTGATGAATTATCCCGCGGCGGCGGTTGTAATGCCTGTCATTTGAACTACAGCATTGAAGCAGTTGAACAATTGAACAATTACTTAAAGTCAAAATTCAAAGGTCAAAAGTCAAAAGAAAGTAAAATTGATTTTCCGAAGATTCATCCGCAATTAAATCTGAAAATTACTAATAACCATTGCTTTGGATGCCATAGCCGATCTGGAAGAATTTCTACCAATTACGAAGGCTGGTATGAAACTCTAAAGACGAGGGATGAAATAATAACCTCAAGTCATTCCATCCCGCTTCTATCGGAATCTGAATTTCAGAACCTGAAACAAGTTCAGGTTGACGGAAAGACCTATAGGCTTCTAATGGATGGCAGAGTTTTTCAGAAAGCTTCAGAAGATGTTCATCATACAGCTGGAATGGAGTGTATTGATTGCCACGTCTCGATGGAAATTATGGGTGATGGAAATTTATATCAGCATATGGATGAACAATTGAAAGTGCAATGCGTTGATTGCCATTCAAATAGTATAAAGTCAGTAAGTTATGCTGACTTAGATTTTGAATCGAAAAAGATTGCTGATCTAAGAAAATCCAGAAGGGAAAACGAAGAATTTCTTGCAACTGAAAAATCAAATATTCCTCTGATAAATACTTACATAACCAAAAGTTTAGAAAAGTATTTGATTACTAAATCATCAAATAAAAAATTAAAACTTAATCCACCCAAGCAAATTTGTGTTGAAGGAAAAGCTCATAAAAGATTAAACTGCCAAAGCTGCCACACTGAATGGGTAACGCATTGCGCAGGTTGCCATACAGAATATGACCCGAATTTAGAAGGATTTGATTTACTCGATAACAAGGATATAGTTGGAAGCTGGAATGAAATTCCAAGTGATTTTTATGTTGATTATCCGGTACTTGGAGTCAGAAAAGATAAATCAGGTAAAGAAATTGTTGATACTTTTATACCTGGTATGGTTTTAACAATCGATAAGTTCAAAAATCCTAGAAAGAAAATATTTAAGAGATTATTCGCTCCAACTTTTTCGCACACAATAAACAAAAAAGGTAGAACTTGTAAATCCTGTCACAACAGTCCACTTGCAATTGGATATGGAAAAGGAGAATTGACCTTTACACTTGAGGATATTTCAAGTAAGCGTCAAGCTGAACTTGTTTCAGCTTCTAAAATAATTGAAAAGGGGAAGGAGATTCCGAAAAAAGTTCGGAATGACAACAGTAATTTGATAGGGAGATGGATATTTACACCTCAGTTTGAAAATCACAGAGAAGACAATTTGCCTAAAGATGCATGGATAGGGTTTTTAAAATCAAGAGACGAGACCTCAACAACCAGAACTTACACCAGACCATTTACTACGAATGAACAAAAAAGAATTTTACTGGTTGGTGCTTGTTTAACCTGCCACGATGAAAATTCGGAAATAATAGAGGAAAGTTTAATTGATTTTGAAACCGTATTAAAAAAGATAAAATCTGAATGTATTTTACCTACTTATTAGTTGATAGCGATCAAATATTGTAGCAATTTTATTTTTAATCCTGTTCACAATCACTTCGTTTTAGTAATTCTAATATTTTAGAAATAGCATTAGTTAGTCTCTAACAAATGATAATAATTAGCATAAAATCATTTGATTTTGAATGAAAAATAGTACATTCAATTGGCAATAAAGTTGGTATTTATAAATATCAATTTTTAAATACCTTAAGATCGATGCTAATAAATGATCATAAAGACGAACCTGTTTATCCGATAAGAACTGCTGCAAAGCTGTTAAATATTTCTGTACACACACTAAGAATGTATGAAAGAGAAAATCTTATCATTCCGTTTAAGAAATCTACAAACCATCGTCTTTACTCAAAATCTGATATTGATAGAATTAATTGTATAAGATCTGCGATAAATGATTCAAAGATCAGTATAAATGGAATTAAAACAATTTACTCTATGATGCCCTGCTGGGAAATTATGAATTGCAGCAAAGAAGACAGGAGCAGATGTGCAGCTTACTTACGACACAGCGGTCCCTGCTGGGCTGTAAAAGGGGAGGATACAATTTGTGCGAAAAAAGACTGCAGAAATTGTTCCGTTTATCAGGATTATGGCGAGTGTGGAAGTATAAAAAATTTTATTAGAAATAAACTAACGAGCCTCTAATGAACTCAATATCAAGACGAAAATTTTTGAAAATATCCGGTGCTACTGTTGTAACTGCTGCGGCTCTTGCCGGTTCAGCAAAAACAATAGTTAATGCTGCTGAAAGCTATTCTAAACCCAAAGGTCTTCAGATAATTCCAAGTTACTGCGATTTGTGTTTCTGGAAATGCGGTTTACTTGCTTACGTAAAAGACGGCGAGCTTTGGAAAGTTGAAGGAAATCCTAAAGATCCTTTAAGCAATGGCAGACTTTGTCCAAGAGGTACAGGAGGACCCGGAGCTCATTATGATAAGGAAAGATTAAAATCTCCATTAATTAGGAAAAGTGAGCGTGGAGAAGAAAAATGGGTTGAAGTTACATGGGACGAAGCATTTGATTTTATCACCGATAAAATGAACAAAATAAAATCAAATTATGGTCCTGAATCAGTTGCATTGTTTTCTCACGGTATTGGCGGAACATTTTTTAAACATATGATTAGAGCTTTTGGATCACCAAACGAAACAGCACCAAGTTTTGCACAATGCCGCGGGCCAAGAGAAGTAGGATTTGAATTAACCTTTGGAGATGTTGTTGGCTCTCCGGAAAGAACTGATATAGAAAATGCAAAATGCATTGTTTTAATCGGATCGCATCTTGGTGAGAATATGCACAATACCCAGGTTCAGGAATTTTCCCGTGCTGTAGAAAAACATGCTTCAGTAATAGTGGTTGATCCAAGATTTTCTGTGGCTGCAAGTAAAGCAAAATTTTATTTGCCAATCAAACCTGGTACAGATTTGGCTTTACTGCTTGCATGGATGTCAGTAATCGTTAATGAAAAACTTTACGATGTTGATTATGTAACTAAATATGGATTTGGTTTTGAGCAATTTGCAGCAGAAGTCTCTCAATACACACCTGAATGGGCATATATAGAAACCGGAATCGACCCTGAAGTTATCCGAGAAACAGCAAGAGAAATGGCAAGATATAAACCGGCAACTCTTGTTCACCCGGGAAGACATGCAACATGGTACGGTGATGATGCACAAAGAAGCCGAGCTATCGCTTTGTTGAATGCCTTACTTGGAAGCTGGGGAAGGAAAGGCGGATTTTATGTGCCGTATTCTTATTCAATTCCAAAATATCCATATCCTCCTTATCCCGAAGAAAAAGAAACTGTACACAATCCGGAAAACAAATATCCCTTTGCTACGGGTGAGCAGATTTCAACAGGAATACGTGAAGCTACTATATCCGGAAAACCCTATCCAATAAAAGGATGGTTCATATATGCTACAAATCTATTACAGGCATTACCAAATAGAGAGGAAACTATTAAAGCTATACAAAATTTAGACTTGATGGTTGTTGTTGATGTTATTCCAAGTGAGATTGCCGGATGGGCTGATGTAGTGCTTCCCGAATCTGTTTATTTGGAAAGATATGATGACTTGAATGCCTCTCCGTTTAGAGAAGGGTTTGTTGGAATACGGCAGCCCGCTATAAGTGAACCGAATGATCAAAAACCAAATTGGTGGATGGCGAAAAAACTTGGTGAGAAATTAGGATTGGGAGCATACTTCCCTTGGAAAGATATCGAAGAATATCTTGATACAAGATTAAAACTTGCCGGGCACTCACTTGATGAGCTAAAAAAAGAGGGAATAATTAAAGGACCGCAAAAACCAATCTACTTTGAAGATGGTGCCGAACCGGAATTTTTAACTCCGTCAGGTAAGATAGAATTTTACTCTGCTCAACTTGCAGAGGCAGGATTTGATCCAGTTCCAAGATATACAAAACATCCAGAACCACCAGCAGGATATTTTAGATTATTGTTTGGCAGAGCGCCGGTGCATACATTTTCAAAAACGCAATCTAATCCTTTGCTTAGAGATTTATTCCCTGAGAATGAACTTTGGGTTAATTCTGATCTTGCTCAGCGTTATGGAATTAAAACAGGTGATAGAATTAAATTGAAAAATCAGGATGGAGTAATAAGTGATCCAATAAAAGTAAGGGCAACCGAGAGAATAAGACAGGATTGTGTTTATATGGTTCACGGTTTCGGACAAAAATCTAGACAGCTAAGAAGTACTTATAAAAAAGGTGCAAGCGATGCAGAGCTTGTTACCAAATATCAAACTGATCCGCTGATGGGAGGAACAGGAATGAATGTAAATTTCGTAACTTTTGAGATGGAGGTGTAAAATGCCAAGATATGGAATGGTAATAGATACAAGAAAGTGTGTTGGATGCCAGGATTGTGTTATAGCATGCAAAACTGAAAATAATATACCGGAAGGTTACAACAGAGATTGGATTGTCACAGAATCAAAAGGAAAATTTCCGGATATACAAATGGAAATCAGAACAGAAAGATGTAACCATTGCTCAGAAACACCCTGCGTTAGCTGCTGTCCAACGGGTGCAAGCCACATTCACGATGTTGGTGGAGTTGTGTTAGTTGAGCACAATAAATGTATTGGATGCAAAGCCTGCGTTGAAGCTTGTCCATACGATGCACGTTTCATTCATCCTGATGGTTATGCAGATAAATGTACTTTTTGCATTCACAGAGTTGAAAAAGGACAAAAACCTGCTTGTGTTGAAGTATGTCCTACTTACTGTATGTACTTTGGTGACCTTGATGATCCAAATAGTGAAGTAAGCAAATTACTTCAATCAAGAAAGTGGCATGTTAATTTACCTGAGGCAGGAACTCAACCGAATATCTTTTATTTAGTTTAAGGATTTTTGAAATGAATGAACTACTTGAATTAACTACAACCAGAAATAATCCTCATGTTGATCCGTATATGGCAATGTGGGAATGGCAAATTCCGGTATATCTGTTCCTTGGTGGAATAGTAGCAGGGATGATGATTATATCAGGTTACTTTTTATTTAGCGGAAGACACAAGGAAAGCAATTGTGCATGTTTTTCTATTCCATTTATTAGTGTCGTTCTTTTAAGCTTAGGAATGTTTGCATTGTTTTTAGATCTAGCCCACAAGCCTTTTGTGTGGAGATTGTACACAACATTTCAGATTAAATCTCCGATGTCCTGGGGCGCGTGGATTTTGATTTTGGTTTATCCTGCTTTGATTGCAAACATTTTAATGCGTCCAACTCCGTGGATGTTAAAGATATATCCAAAACTTTCTGATTGGGCTGGTAAGATTAATCAGCATCCATTTTTAATTAAAAACATTGGCATCGCAAACATGATTCTTGGAATGATGCTGGGTGCTTATACCGGTGTGCTGCTTAGTTCAATGGGATCACGTCCATTATGGAATACATCTTTACTATGGGTTTTATTTTTAGTTTCAGGGCTATCTGCTGCGGCTGCCTTTGTTCATCTCTTTGCAAAAAACAAAGCAGAAAGTGAATTACTTGCAAAGGCTGATAACGGATTTCTTGTTATAGAGCTTTTTGTTTTTGTAATGATATTCTTAGGATTTTTATCATCTGCCAGGCCGCATATGGAAGCAGCACAGCTATTGTTAACCGGCGCTTACGCACCTGTGTTCTGGGTGTTTGTAATAGGACTTGGAATTGTTATTCCACTTATTATCCAACTGCTGGCAGTTAATCATAAAATAAGGCACACAGCAATTGCTCCTATTATGGTAATTGTGGGAGGATTGATTTTAAGATTTGTAATTGTTTCGGCTGGACAATACAGCCATTGGTTTAACGCACATTTTCATTAATGGAGATTAATTAAATGACTTCTTTAACTAAATGGATAACACATGCCTTTGAAAAAGAAGAAGGGCATGAACATGTTCATCACGAAGCCAAACCTTATTCAAATCCATACTTAGTAGGAATTGGATTAGGTTTGGTTCTTCTTGCAGCATTCGTAATTATGGGCAGAGGACTCGGAGCCTCAGGAGCGCTCTCAACTGTAGTCGCTGTTGTTGTTAATACTATCGCGCCAGAGCACTCAGCAGGAAATAATTTTTATGCTGAATATATTGGGGATGGTTCAACAAGTCCTCTTATGGATTGGTTGGTATTTCAAACACTAGGAGTTTTGGCAGGTGGATTTTTATCCGGAACAATTTCTCATCGTGTTTTTAGGGGAGTTGAAAAAGGTCCACGTATTTCTACAAAGATGAGACTTGTTTACGCATTTATTGGAGGCGGTTTACTTGGTTACGGAGCTAAACTTGCACGTGGTTGTATGAGTGGACAGGCACTTTCCGGCGGGGCAGTATTAAATCTTGGCAGCTGGGTATTTATGATGATGGTTTTCGTCGGCGGTTATGCCGCGGCATATTTTATAAGGAGACAATGGACATGAACGCACCATTTTTCAAATTTGATTTATTTAACTCTGAAGTAAGTTTAATCATTGCTTTCGCAATTGGAATCGCTTTTGGTTTCGCATTAGAAAGAGGCGGGTTCGGAAGAGCAACAATTCTTGCATCTCAATTTTACTTTACAAATATGCGTGTGCTTAAGGTTATGTTTACAGCAATCGTAACAGCAATGCTTGGATTATATTTCTTATCAGTTTTTGGTTTTGTTGATCTATCACTTGTTTATCTCACACAAACGAATTTATTACCAATGGCTGTTGGTGGATTGATTGCAGGACTTGGGTTTATAATTGGTGGCTACTGTCCGGGTACTTCTATGGTTGCAGTTGCTACCGGCAAATTAGACGCAATGGTTTTTGTAGCAGGAATGTTTTTCGGAATTCTTGTCTTTGGTGAGATGTTCCCTGGGATTGAAGAATTTTTTAACTCAGGATTTATGGGTACAGTAACTCTTCCTTCATACTTTAATCTTTCTTACGGATTAGTAGTTTTTCTTGTTGTACTTATGGCTATTGGTGCTTTTGCTGCCGCTGAATGGGGAGAAAAGAAAATGGCAGCAAAAACAGGAAAGGAAAAATTATGAAAAAGTTTTTGTCAGATTTATCATTGAATAAAAAGCTTGCATTAGTTGCCGTTACATTGGGAGTAATAGCATTATTTGCCGGTGATCCTTATGGCGGCACAACAATTAAAGTAAATGAAAAAGATATTGCATTATCCACAGTTGGAAATGCCGATAAAGTTACTGTTACTGAACTTGCTGATTGGATTATAAAAGGCAAATCAGATTTTGAGTTGATTGATCTTAGAAGTGAAGAAAAATATAACGAGTACACAATACCGGGTTCACAGTCTATTCCTCTTCCACAACTCTCATCATCTGATCTTTTAAGAAATCAAAAAATTGTATTATTCTCGGATGATGATGTTGCTTCCTCACAAGCATGGTTTATTCTTAAATCAAAAAAATATAAAGGCGTTTATATTCTTGATGGAGGATTGGAAGCCTGGAAAGAAAACGTGTTGTTCCCCAAAGCTCCGGTAAACGGAAGTAAAGATGAATTGGTGCAGTTTGAGAAGATGAAAGAAGTTGCCAAATATTTTGGCGGACAAGCACAAACAGATTCTTCAGTTACGGAAACAAAGCAGCAAATAAAACTTCCATCTGCTCCGGTTAACACAAATAAAACTTCAGCCCCAACCGGCAAAAAGAAAAAACGTGAAGGCTGTTAATAAATTAACAATGAAAAATGTACAGTTTACAATTGAAAATCTGTTTGTCATCTCGAGCGAAGTGGAGAGATGAATTAAAAAACTTTTGATGTCATATTTAGACTTAGCTCAGTATGACAAAAGCTATAAATATCATTCATAATTCAGGAGAGAAAATGAAAAAATTGTTTTTGGTTCTTTTGTTGGTTGGATTTTCATTCCAATCTTTTGCAACAGATGGTTATTACCGTCATGGTTATGGAATTAAATACTCGGCTCTTGCAGGGTCTGGTGTTGCAGTTTCATTAAGTTCACTTGGTGCAATTACAAATCCTGCTTCAATTACAAATCTAAATTCCGGATTCGAAATAAACGCCTCTTACTTTAGTCCTGATAGATATTATGAAGTTGGTGGAATGCCAAGTATGCTACCGGGAACTTTTGGATTAATGCCGGGCAAAGTTGTAAGTGAAAAAAAATCATTTTATTTCCCAACACTTGGTGCAAACTTAAAGTTGAACGATAAAATGGCAATTGCACTTTCGCTTTACGGAAATGGTGGAATGAACACTGATTATCCGGCTATGACTTTTGGCGATCCAAATTCTCTTGCTACAGGAGTTAATCTTGAACAGATGTTTGGAAACCTAACCTTTGCTTACAAATTTGCTTGCAATCATTCAGTTGGAGTTGCAGGTATTTTAGGCTGGCAGAGATTTGCTGCAAAAGGATTAGGAATGTTTGGAGCAATGGGCTTTTCAAACGATCCAACTAATTTATCCGGTAATTCATGGTCATCAGCATTAGGCTTTGGGTTTAAAGTTGGATATCAGGGAAAATGGATGGATGAATTAAGTTTTGGTGCTTCTTATCAATCAAAAATTTACATGAGTGAGTTTGAACGTTACGCAGGATTATTTGCCCAGGCAGGTGATTTTGACGTACCTGCAAGCTGGCAGGTTGGTTTGGCTTTTACACCAGGTGATTGGAAATTTTTAGTTGATGTTAAACAAATTCTTTACAGTGATGTTAAATCAATCGCAAATCCAATGCTGCCAAATTTAATGATGGCTCCGCTTGGTGCAGAAGAAGGCGCAGGATTTGGATGGAAAGATGTTCTGGCTATTAAGTGGGGAATTATGTACTCAGGATTTTGCGGCTGGGATTTGATGGCTGGTTATTCTTTCAGTCAAAACCCTGTCGGAGAAGATAATGTAATGTTCAATATTCTTGCACCTGCAGTAATTCAGGAACATTTAACTTTTGGTATTTCAAAAGACATTGCTAAGAATCACGAAATTACAATTGCATTTATGTATGCATTTGAAAATTCTATTAAAGGACCAAATCCACTTGATGCACCAAATCAGCAGACCATTGAAATTGGTATGAAACAATGGCAGCTTGAAGTTGGATATGCATTTAGCAGTTTTTAATTATTTGATTAGACAGGGCAGAGAAGGGCATCAATTTGATGCCCTTTTTTTATTGCTTATCCAATATATCATCAACCCAGCTCATTGCAGCCATTGTTGATGGTAATCCAATTGTTGGAAGAGCAAGTAAAACTGTTTGTCTTATTTCTTCTTTTGATATCCCAATTTCAATAGCTTTTCTTGTATGTGAATGCACTGCACCCTCTAAACCAGCTCCGGTAGAAATAGCTAGTTTAATCAATGCTCTTGTTTTATCGTTTATCGGACCTGAAGAGTGTACAGCTTTCCCAAGCTCTTCATAAGCTTTTGCTACTTCAGGATAATCCTGATGAAGCATTTCAAATCGTTTGGGTAGTTGAGACATAATTAACTCCTATTTACTTAATAATAAATAATAAAATGATGTTGACAAAAAATACTTAATTCTCTTCAATCCCTTATACTCCTGAGAGCGCTGCCAGGTAAATCCTACTATCTTTTTAAATTGAGGAAACATATTTAACACTTCATATATTTCATCTGCATAAAAAGATTTTTTACCTGATATAAACCTTTGAAATATTTTTTTAACAAAAGGAGCTAATACAGTATACCAAATTAGTGTAAGAACTATTGATCTGATGATCATTATTAAAATTTCTACTACAGCTATTTCTGATTGGTATGGATTGAAGTAAGTATAAATTAATAAGACAAATAAGAATGAAATAATTATTATTCCGGATGGCCGCAACAGCCAGCTTTTCTTTTTTCGACCTTTCTTTTTTTTCGGCAAATCTAAGTTATCTTCTTCAAAATTTATCGGTGTAAACTGAGCATAAAATTTTTCGAGACGATTTGGAATCCTGCCGGCATAAATTCCAATGATAACTCCGGCAGTTAGATGAATCAAAACATAAATGCCTATTAACAAAATTCCATAATGAATATCAGGATGTAAACCTAAACTAAAAAATTCATTTGCTACTTGCTTAACAAAAATGTTTATTGATTTCCAAAGGTTATTTCCGAACAGTACCGTAAGTACAATAATTTTTTGAACACCAGAAAAAAGTAAAGTTATCAATCCAAGTAGAAGGCTAGAAGTGCGAAAAAAGTTTTTGTTAAGAAATAATAAATATCCGATTATTCCCTGAATTGAAACGGCTAAATAGGCAGTTAAAGGAGAATGCGGACTAACCAGCGCTTTTATCAATATAACAATTAGTGTTGACTTTAAGATTTCTTTGCTGTTTTTTGAAAGTAAAGCAATTAAAGAAATGAACAACACAGCTGCAGCGTTGATAAAAATTCCACGCAAAGGAATCGTGAGTGCATGAAGAATACCACCAAAAGCTGATTCGCTAAAAGCCCAGATAGCAGTTATTCTCAATACTGAAATATCAGTCTCAAAGTTTTTAATTTTTGTAATTTGATTTACATTATCACGCATAAAAAATGCCGCATAACTGCGGCACTAATTTAAGGAATTTAAATCTCGTTTAGGCAAAAGATTCGATTACATTTTCGGAAACAAGATTATAACCTGCCTGTCGCCATCCATTAATTCCACACGTAAGATTATAAACATTTTGAAATCCCTGAAGCTGTAAAAAGCTTGCAGCTATCGCAGAACGGTCGCCACCAGCACAATGAACAACAATTTTTTTATCAGTGGGAATTTCATTTAATCTATCACACAAATAACCTGCGTGAATGTTGACTGCACCTTCTATATGTCCCGCATTAAATTCAGTGTATCCTCTAACATCAAGCACATGGTAATCATCTATTTTCTCTTGCAACTGATGAACAGTTAACTGCTTTGTCGTTTCCATTTCATAACCGGCATTAGCAATTTTATCCATATCGTTTATGTAACCAACTATATTATCAAGTCCGATTCTTATTAAAGCTTTAGTTAAAGATTCAATTCTACTATCTCTTGCAACCAGTAAAAATGGCTCATCATAATTAATCATCCATCCAGCCCAGGTAGAAAATGCTGAGTTATCCTGAATATTAATGCTCCCCGGAAAATGACCGCCGGCAAAGGCTAATTTATCACGTGTGTCAATAATTTTAACATTTTCTTTTACTGCCTTTTCAAACTGATGTAAACTAAATCTGCCCGGGTGTGGAATCGAACCGAGAATTTTTGGACCGACTTTATTTAATTTTTTCATCATAGCAAAATATTTTGGCGGTTCAGGTTGTCCATCCAAAAGGATTTTTGCAAATTGATTTTCATCTTCAATGCTTAGTGCCCAGTTAGTTAGCTTTTCATAACCTACGGTTGAGCTAGGAACTGCACCTAGTGCCTTACCACAAGCTGAACCTGCGCCGTGTGCAGGCCAAACCTGAATATGATCGGGGAGTGCTTTAAACTTTTTTAATGAATTAAACATTTGATGAGCACCAGCTTCTTGTGTCCCTTTTATTCCTGCAGCTTTTTCTAAAAGATCAGGTCTTCCAACATCCCCAACAAAAACAAAATCACCTGTAAAAATCATCACAGGATGATTACTCGCTGCAGTATCAGTTAAGATGAATGAAATGTGTTCGGGAGTGTGTCCCGGAGAATGCATCACTTCAAATTTAAGATTACCAACTTTAAAAGTATCTTTATCTCTTAATCCAATATGCGGAAATTGATACTGCCAATCGTCTCCGCCTTCATCAGAAAGATAGATTTCTGCACCTGTTGCTTTTGCTAATTCACGTGAACCACTTAGAAAGTCAGCGTGAATATGAGTTTCAGCGATGTGAGTAATTTTTAAGTTTTCTTTTTCAGCTATTTCAAGATAAGTATCAATATCTCTTTTCGGATCGATAACAATTGCTTCACCTGTTGCCTGGCATCCAACAAAATAACTTGCCTGTGCTAAACCTGTTTCATAAATATGTTTAAAAAACATTTTTTCCTCCTATCATCTTTCTAAAGGTTCATGCCAATCAAGAATTCCATCTGCAAGGTTGTAAACTGCCTTAAAACCTTGTTGCAGCATAAATACACCTGCGTGATAGCTTCTGTTACCGCTTCTGCAGTATATATAATAGTTTTTATTTTTATCCAGCTCACTTATTTTTTGAGCAAAAGTTGGCAGGTAGATATCAATCAATTTTGAATCAGGAATATGACCAGCATTAAATTCCTGTAAAGTTCTTACATCCAAAAGAACCGCATTCGGATCATTCCTGTATTTTTCAGCAAACGATTCAGAATCCAGATTGATAACATTTGTTTGTGTAGTCGTATTCATTTTACTCCTTTATTATTAAAACTCAATTAAGTAGTAACTCTTTTATGATGATATAAATTCCCATAATCAAAACAAACCAACCAAAAATCGGTTTAAGTTTTTTATTATCGATGTAGTCTGAAGCTTTTGTACCAATAAAAATTCCTATAAGAGCAAAAGCAGAAAACAGTAGTAATAAGTTCCAGTTAAATATCAGTGATGTTGTAAGATCACCCAAAAATCCGGTTAAAGAATTAGCTGCAATAATCAAAAGTGAAGTTCCAACAGCAGCTTTCATTTGGAGTTTGGCAAAAAAGATTAACGAGGGAATAATCAGAAATCCACCGCCTGCACCTACTAAACCCAAAAAAACTCCTACAAAGAAAAATTTAATGAGCAAAGAAAATCTGCCTGAGGAAATTTCCGTATTCATATCCTTATTTTTTTTAATCATTGAAACAGAAGCTAGTATCATTAAAAAGGAAAATAAAATCATTATTGCAAGATTTTTGGTAATCAGAATATTCCCAGTATTTAAAAGAACATCAGGCAAATTTGGCATTATGATTTTTCTTGAAAGCAGAACTCCCATAAATGAAGGAAGCGACAGTACTAGTGCTGTCTTCAAATCAACAAGTTTTTTCCTAAAATATGTTATTGATCCGGCAAAGCTGGTAACTCCAACTACAAACAAAGAATAAGCCGTGGCCTCGTAAGCAGGGATCGATAAAAAGTAAACCAAAACCGGAACGGTTAAAATTGATCCACCACCTCCAAGTAATCCAAGAACAACTCCAATTAATACCGCTGCCAAATAAGTTAATATTTCCAAATACCTAACAATTTTTTAGGAATATGATGCCACAAGTGAATTACCGATTCAAATTTCTCCGTTGGCAAATAATCAAACCGGTAGAGATGACCAGTAAGTCATATAAGTGATACCTGAAATTTTATTTTCTTGTATCACTTCATATATTTGGCTCGCAAATATCAACTAATCAAGGTTAATAATTTTATGGCTAATAAGTATCAAATTGCTGTGCTTGGTGGTGGTCCGGGTGGTTATGTTGCAGCAATCAGAGCAGCACAATTGGGCTTTAAAACCGTAGTTATTGATAAAGATAATTTAGGTGGAATTTGTTTGAATTGGGGCTGTATTCCAACAAAATCACTTCTGAAAAATGCAGAAATATATGATAATATTAAAAATCATGGTAAGGATTTTGGACTCTATCCTAAAGATCTCACATTTAATTTTAATGAAATTATAAAAAGAAGCAGAGATATTTCTGAGAAGATTACAAAAAATGTTGAGATGCTTATAAAAAAAAATAAGGTGGATAGGATAAGAGGATTTGGTAAACTGGTAAGTCATAATGTGATTGATATTTTTGATAAAGATGG
>FWPV01005632.1_pt1 | contig 24831 bp, 21 predicted proteins | sample 2228371 | NCBI WGS metagenome assembly FWPV01 (sample SAMEA103939776, study PRJEB20133) | metagenome | reverse complement strand
TTTCCGCTCAAGGTTCATAAATACAGGATATGCATGTCGCATAGTCTACCCCTCCGCTCACCCCGGCGGCGGATTCAGGATTGCACCTCGCACGCCGGCGCCGCCTCCGCCAGACGCTTGGGGAAGGCGGCCACATGGCCCACCACGAGAACCGCCGGGGTGCTTACAGAAACCGCGCCTGCGGCGATTTCCCGCAGGGTGGTCTGCACCAGCCGCGCCTCCGGCAGCGTTCCCCGTTCGATGAAAGCCGCGGGTTCTTCGGGCGACCGCCCGGCGTCGATCAACCCCTGAGCAATGGCCACGCGGTTGCGAACTCCCATGAGAATCACCAGCGTGTCGATCCGCGCGTAGCGTGTCCAATCCACGGGCGCGTCCTTTTCGCAATGCCCTGTGAGCACCGCAAACGCCCGTGAAACGCCACGCTCGGTCAGAGGGATGCCGGCCGCCCCCGGGACTCCCATAGCGGAACTCAAACCCGGAGCCACCTCCACCTCAACGCCGTGGGACGCTAGATACATCCATTCCTCGGCCCCTCGACCGAAGACGAAAGGATCGCCGCCCTTAAGCCGCACCACACGCTTTCCCTGCCGCGCGTGCGCGAGTAACTGCTCGTTGATCCATTCCTGCGGACAATGATGATCCCCCTCGCTCTTTCCCGCAAAAATCAACTCCGCTCGAGGATTCGCCAGCCGCAGCACAGCCGGACTCACGAGCCGGTCGTACAGAACGACTTGGGCCGCTTCAAGAACCCGAACCGCCTTCACGGTGAGGAGGTCGGGGTCGCCGGGTCCAGCCCCCACCAAGTACACCTTTCCGGCGGAACTCTGCGAACCCTTTAGAGATGAGCCGGATGGCGCCTTTAGAGTCATCTTGACCTATTGTTCCACTTTGGACCCAGGATGCGGGCTGAGATACTACATGTTACCATGTGGGAGAAGAGCGCAATGACCGCCGCAGGGCGCGCGGCGGCGTTTGGTTTACTCACGCATGTAGCGGAATTCGATGAGAAAGCTCAAGATCCCCTCCAACCTGACCAAGCTCGCCTATGACAGCATTAAGGAATACATTCTCGATGGCAAGCTGGATGAAGGAGCGCGACTCACGGAGGAATTCCTGGCCAACGCGCTTGGCATAAGCAAGTCCCCAATTCGGGAAGCTCTTAACCGGCTGGAAACCGAGGGGCTGATCCGCATCTAACCGAGGCGTGGCGCCTACCTGCAAGAATTCACGACGAAAGACATTGCCGATTTGTACGACCTCCGCGAAGCGCTGGAAACACACGCTGTGCGCACTTTGCATCTGACGCCCGAATTGCTCGCCGATTTAGAAGACAGCGTCGCGCGCATGCGCCGGTGCCTTCAGAACAACGATAAAGCGAATTACATCAACGAAGACATGCGCTTGCCGCACGCTGGAAAACGTCCAGAACTTGATTTGGATCTTCCGCCGGAAGACTTACGATTTGTCGAGCAGCACGGCTCAAGACTTCCACGAAGCGATTGTGGCGGCGCTGCGGAGCGGGGATCGCGCCCGCGCCGAAGCCACCATGCGGGAACACATCGCCACAGTGCGAAGCAAGCTGATCGATTTTCTGGAACGCCAGCGGGCAGGTGAGGCTCAGGCGGCTGGGTCTTCCAACGGGCGCCGCCTCGCCCCTGGGCAGCTTGCGACGCGTCCCCGGTAGCGGCGCGCCGCCGCGAAAACGGGTCCTATGTGGTGAGCGCCGGACCGGTTCCGCTCATGAACGCTTTGTTCTTATCCCCCACCCAATAGCGCTCTCCGGCGATACACCAGATGAATTGCAGCGGCTCGCCTTGGGAGAACACGGGATGGTAATTCAAAAACGGAATCGTGACCAAGTCGCCTTCGGAGACGCTGTGCACGAAGCTCAACGTCTCCTCCGACTCATAGACTTCCATTGAACCGCGACCCTTGATGAAAAAGTACACCTCCTCCTGATCGGTGTGGTTGTGCGGCGGCCAGGACCGCTGGTATGGCTGGAAAAATGTATAACCGGCTACGAGTTTATCAGCCGCTTCGCTGACGTCGAACATCATGTAGACGTCCTTGCCTTTCAAATGGCGTATCCGGTCCTCGCGCTGTGAAAACTCGGCGAACTTGGAGTGGAACACCGGATGCGCGTTCTCCGCCGGCGCCGAGGTTTCTATCAGGCACGCCGGCTCCGCAGCCGGATTTGAAATCCGGAACGCCGCGCCCAAAGGAATGTACAGCGTGTCGTAAGGGGCTAGTGCGTAACTTGCTCCCGCGACCTTCACCTCGGCTCTCCCTTTCCACATGAAGAGCAGGAGTTCCCGCCCGGGGACGGAAAGCCACCGCGACTCCATGCCGCCCGGCAGGTGGTGCTCGCCGCAGTCCAAAAATTTCAGCCGCGCCTCGGTGCTGGTGAACCGCTGGCGGTAAACCACCGATGGGGCGCCGTTTTGAAAGAGACGTCCCGGCTCGACTGCCGGCGCGATATCCTTTCCCGGCTGAGGGGTAGTGGCGCTCATAGGTTCTCCTGAGTTTGCTCCCAATCCGCTGTCCCTTGGGTCCGTTCCGGGAGTCACGCCTTCCCGTTACGCGGTTCCAAACAGGCGGCTAGGCGGCACCCGCTTCCAGTCGTTCAGAAAGCTTTGGAGACCGGCGTCGGTGAGCGGGTGCTTGTATAGCGATTCGAGTATGTCGAATGGCATTGTGGCGACATCGGCGCCCGCCAGCAGCGCGTCGAGGACCTGCCTGACGCTGCGGATGCTAGCCGCCAGAATCTTCGTTTGATACCCGTAGTTGTCGTATATCTGGCGGATTTCGCGGATCAGATCGCCCCCCTCGTGGCCCACCATATCCAGGCGGTGGACAAACGGACTGATGTAGGTCGCGCCCGCCTTCGCCGCCAGGAACGCCTGCAACGGGCTGAAGCAAAGAGTGACATTCGTTTTGATCCCTTCGCTCGCCAGAACCTTCACCGCCTTCAGTCCCTCCACCATGACCGGCACTTTAACCACGGCATTCTTATGAAAAGCCGCAATGCGGCGGCCTTCGGCGATGATTCCCTCGGCGTGGGTGCTGACCGACTCGACGCTAATCGGCCCGTCGACAATCGAAAAAATCTCTAACAGAACGTCGTCGAACGGCCTGCCGGAATTGGCGATGTGCGTGGGATTGGTCGTCACTCCGTCCACAATGCCCCACGAGTAAGCCTCTCGAATTTGGGCTACGTCCGCGGTGTCAATAAAAAGTTGCATGATCGTTCTCCAGAGAGTTGTTCCTCTAAACCTTCCAGCAAATCAACTTCAGCTCCGTCATCTCTTCGGCAGCGTATTTGGGGCCTTCACGGCCGGTTCCGCTTTCCTTCACTCCCCCATACGGCATATGATCGGCGCGGAACATGGGGATGTCGTTGATGATGACGCCGCCCACTTCGAGTTCACGCGCGGCGCGAAAAGCCCGCTCGATGTCGCGTGTAAAAATGCCGGCTTGCAACCCGTACACACTGTCGTTCACCATCGCGATCGCTTCGTCCAGCGACTTGTAGGAGTTCACGATCACCACCGGACCGAAGACTTCCTGGCATGAGATGCGCGCCGCCGGCGGCACACCGGCCAGTATGGTGGGCTCCACCGTGGCGCGGTGCAACCGGCGCCCGCCGCACACCAGACGCGCTCCGCCGGCCAGCGCTTCCTCGATCCAAGCCGCCACCCGGTCTGCGTCCTCGACCGAAATCAGCGAGGAAATATCGGTGGATTCTTCGAACGGGTGCCCGATGCGCAGCTTAGCCGTCGCCGCGGCGAACTGATCGAGGAACCGCGCGGCGATGCTTTCGTGAACGTAAATCCGCTGCACGGAGATGCACACTTGGCCGCTGTGCGCAAAGCTGCCCGTGACGCTGCGCGCAACGGCGGTTTCCAGATCCGCGTCCGGCTCGACGATCAGAGCGGAATTGCTCCCGAGCTCCAATGTCACCCGCTTGAGTCTCGCTCGGGCGCGAATATCCAAGCCGACCTCCCGGCTGCCAGTGAACGTGATCATCGCCACGTGGGGGCTGGAGACCAGCGCATTGCCGGCTAAAGCGCCCGACCCAGTCACAACGTTATATGCGCCCGGCGGCGCGCCCGCTTCTTCGACGACGCGTGCGAAGCGCAGAGCGCTCAGCGGAGTGGCGCTAGCCGGCTTGTGGACCACGGCGTTTCCAGTGGCGAGCGCCGGCCCCACTTTGTGCATCATCAAGTTAAGGGGTACGTTAAAAGGCGTAATCGCCCCGATCACTCCCAGCGGCTCGCGAACGGTCATGGCCATCCGGCCTTTGCCGATGGGCGCCGCATCCATCGGCACCACCTCGCCGCGGAGCGTGCGCGCCACCTCGGCCGAGGCGATCATGGTTTGCAGCGTCCTCTCCGCCTCGACGCGGGCTTCCTTAATCGGCTTGCCCGTTTCACAGCAGATCAGCCGGGTGAACTCCGCCAAGTCCCGCCGCACGATCTCGGTCATCCGAACCAGCAGATCCGCCCGCTCGTAGTTGCACAGGCGGCGCATCGCCTGCGCACCCTTTCGGGCGGCTTCGATGGCGCCCTTCACCGTTTCGGCGTCCGCGGAATAGTAAGCGCCCACCGGACTGCCATCGTAGGGCAACCCGAGAATTCGCGGTTCCCCGCACCTGACCCATTCTCCGCCGATATACATCGGCAGCGGTTCCATTGTTAGCGCTGAACTGCTCATCCTCGTCCATCTCCTCCCCGCCGCAAGGCAGGCACTGTTATCCCGGCGTGCGGCATCACCGCGATGCGAGCCGGGTTCTTGCGTCGCGCCAAGTCCCTTACATACTCTTCATGTCCGGCGGCAGACACGGTGTGAAATCCACACCTTTCGACCAGCTTGGGATCGAGCTCGGTGACTAAGTGGACATCATACCGCTCACCCAAGCGCGCCAGCCAGAAAGCCTTATGCCCTCCAACCACGAAGTTCTCGCGAAGCGCGCGCTCCATCTCGGAGGCGCTTGAGTAACGTAGCAAGTACTCCTCCAGTTTGTCGCTTCCCAGCCCTTCGCCGCATTGCGCATAATAGATCAGGCAACCGCCGGGGCGCAGCGCGGCGCAGGCATTCTCCATGCCCTTGTGAGCTTGCCGCAGGTCGATGTCCAACGGAGCGCCCCCGGCGGAGGCGATCACTATGTCAAACGGCGCTTCGACGGGGGTGCGCAGCAGTCGGTCCGCAGCGCGGCATCCGTCCCGGTGAGCCTCTTCATAATGCCCCGCCGTCACATACAGCAGCTCTCCGCCCGGTCCCAGAATCCAGTTGACGATAAAATCCGGACCCACCAGCCGGCAGCCCTCGAGCATATCCTCATGCGCGGGATTGCCGTCGAGCAATCCGGAGCCGACGCGCGGATCGAGCACCATCCGGTGGTTGAACAACGTGGTGCGGTTGCCCGCCACTCCGGGCACCAGGCTTTTGCGCCCGCCGCTGTACCCGGCAATAGGATGAAAGATGATCTCGCCGGTCAAGATAATGCGGTCCGCCTCCCAGACGCGGCGGTTGATTTCGATACGGTTGCCAAAACTGGTAGTCCCAACCTCGATCAAGTTCGCATCATCGCTTCCGTCGTGGTCATAGAGGCGGATTCTGCCCCAGATGGCTTCGCCCACGATTGTGCGCTGCTCGTCCACGCTCTGCGCCCGGTGCGTCCCAAGGGCGAAGACAATGGAGATGTCGTCGTCCGGAATCCCGGCGCCGTTCAGCGTGTCGACGATGGGCGGCAAGAAAAGGTCGGAGCGGGCGAGTCGCGTGATGTCGTTGACAATGATGACCACCGATTCGCCCGGCTTGACCACTTGGGCCAACGGCGCGCTGCCTACCGGCGACTCCAGAGCCCGCCGGATGCACGCCACCTCGGCGGCGCACGGCATGGCCGCGGGCGGAAGAACCACCTCCCCTTCCACGGGCAAGGGCAGACATCCCTGGCCATACGGTAATACAGGGCGCGCTGCGGCCACGGTGTGAAAATATCAGATATCACAGTTCGCTTGCAACTCGCCTGGGGTCCTAAGCGGTGATCCAGCGATTGATATCTGATATGCTAAAGCCCATGGCTGAGACCGGACCGCGCAAGGATAGTCCTCCTGGTATGCCGCCGCTGCACCGGCAAGTCCGGTGGTGGATCCTGGCGATGCTTTTTTGCGTAACCGTCATCAACTTCGTTGACCGTCAGTCTCTCTCGATTGTGGCGCCGCTGCTGAGAGAGTCTCTCAAATTGAGCAATACCGACTATGGGATCATCGTGGCGTCGTTCCAAATGGGGATGATGCTCGGCGAGTTCCCCATGGGCATGCTCATGGACCGCGCGGGCGTTCGATTCGGCTTTACATTCGCCGTGCTCTGGTGGTCCGCGGCGAATGCGTGTCACGCCTTGGGCAGATCAATGCTTCAGTTCAGCATTTTCCGGTTCTGGCTTGGCACCGGCGAGTGCGGCAACTTTTCCGGCGGCATCAAGACGGTGGCGCAGTGGTTCCCGGTCCGCGAGCGCGCTTTTGCTGTGGGCATTTTTAACGGCGGGTCGATGATCGGTTCCATCATCGCGCCGCCGCTGCTCGTGGCGATCACACTGAAATTGGGCTGGCACGCGGCTTTCTTGGTGCCGAGCGCGCTGGGCGCCTTGTGGGTGATTGCCTGGCGGCTCTGGTATCATGCGCCCGAGAAGCATCCTTCGATCACGCCCGCTGAGCTGAACTACATTAAAGAAGGTCAGCACGGGGCCGAGGCGCCCGCCCCCAGCAATTTGGACTTGCTCAAGCTGCGTCAGACTTGGGCGCTGATGGGCTGCCGCATGCTGGTCGGACCGGTGGTCCAGTTTTACATCTACTGGCTGCCGGAATACCTGTATCGCCAGCGCGGTCTGTCGCTCAAGGAAATCGGATTGTTCGCTTGGGTGCCATTCCTGTTCGGGGACATCGGCAGCATCGCCGGCGGGTGGCTTGCGGGCTGGCTGATCCGTCGTGGTTTTTCGGTGACCAACGCCCGCCGGATCTCCATGGGAATCGGCGCTACGTGCTGCCTGTTAAGTTTTGCTGTTGTCGCCGCCAGGAGTGTTCCCGCCGCCTTGGCGGGCATTTGTTTCGTGCTCTTGGGGCACACCTTTCTTTCGGCCAATATGTTCGCCGCCATCTCAGACTTGTTTCCCGGCAACGCCGTCGGCCGGGTCACGGCTCTGACGGGCATCGCCGGCGGCTTGAGCGGAATGCTCTTCCCGCTGCTGACGGGAGTGCTGGTGGATCGCTTCTCTTATCTGCCGGTGTTCAGCCTGGCGGCTGTCATGCCCATGGCCGGCACGGTGCTTCTGTTTGCCCTTGTCCGCACGTTGAGGCAAGTTTCTATTTCCAGGGAGAGCAACTCATGAGGGAGATGCGCGCCTCCACTTGCGGATCCGGCCGGCGTGATATGGTTCTGGGAGGCCGTCGTGACTGATCAACAGATACTGAGCCTGCTGGAGCTCCCGGTGGAGGAGTTGCGTAGGAGAGGTCGCGTCAAGTTTCGCCTTCTCCCTGATATCCCGTCTCTGCTGGACGATTTTGCCGGGTCGATCCTAAACGAAATTCGGACGCACAACCAGCGCGGCGAGCCCACGCGCCTGATCTTGCCGGTCGGTCCTGTGGCGCAGTACCGGAAAGTTGTGGAAGTGTCGAACCGCGAGCGGCTGAGTTGGAAGAACGTCTTTGTGTTCAACATGGACGAGTTCCTCGACTGGCAGGGCCGGCCGGTCCCGCTCGATCATCCTCTCAGCTTCGAGGGATTTATGCGGCGGGAAGTGTTCGGCGCGCTGGATCTTGAGATCCGCATTCCTCCGGAACAGGCATTTTCCCCGCATCCATTCCGCATTGACGAGATCAGCGAGAAGATCCGGGAGGTTGGGGGGATCGACTGTTGCTATGGCGGCATCGGCTACCATGGCCACGTGGCTTTCAACGAACCGCCGAATTCCCGCTGGCACCGCATTTCGGTCGAGGAGCTGCGGAACTCGCTTACCCGCGTAGTGGCGCTCGGCGATGACTCCATTGTCGTGCAGAGCATCCATTCCTCGGGCGGCTGTGCGGCGGCGATTCCGCCGATGGCGGTGACGCTCGGCATGAAGGACATTCTGGCCTCGAAGAAGCTGCGGCTGTACTGCGCGGCCGGCGAACGCCACCGGACCATCTTCCGGATCACTGTCGCCGGCGAAGTCACCACGGATTTCCCCAGCACATTGATTCAGGGCCATCCCGACGCGGAGGTCATGACAGATGAAGCTACGGCTCAGCCGGTGCGGATCGGTCTGCGGTAGGGACGCCGCTCCGGCTGGTCAAGGAGGTGGACATGAGACGCATTCCACTGACTCTTCTGGCGCTCGTCGCACTCGCCGGGCTGTCCGTCGCCCGGGCGCAAACGGCTGCCGAAAAGAGCGGCGACCTGCTGCTGAGAGAGTTCTCGCCGAAAACCCGCTTAGACGTCAAGCAGACCCCTGTGCTGCGAGCACGGTTTCCCGTAATCGACGTGCATTTTCACTTGACCGCCGACGCTGATCCGCTGGAGACCGCCGTAACCATGGATAAGCTCAACTTGCAGATGGTGGTCAACCTCGGAGATGGCAAGACCTTCGGCGCGGCGCTCAAACGCTGGGTCGATAAATGGGTGCGCCCTTTCCCCACGCGCTTTGCGGTGATGACCAACATTGACGTCTCTACGATCAATGACCCCGATTTCTCGAAAAAGGCCGTCGCCCAGCTCCGGGAAGACGTGCGCAACGGCGCCATCGGGCTCAAGATCTTCAAGGATCTCGGGCTTGTGTGGAGGGACAAGAACAATAAGCTCATCCCGCCGGATGATCCGCGATTCGATCCCATTTGGGAAGCTTGCGCCGATCTCGGCGTTCCCGTGCTGATCCATGTCAACGACACCATGCCGTTCTTCGACCCGGTGGACCGGTTCAACGAACGCTATCTTTCGCTCACCCGGGACAACCGATCGTCGTGGTACGGCAAGGTGGACGTCTCGCACGACCAACTGATGCCGAAGTTTGAAAACATCATCGCCAAGCACCCGCGCACGACATTTATCGGAGCGCATGTGGGCATGCATTACGAGCATCTTTACTCAGCCGCGCGCTGGCTCGACATGTATCCCAATCTGTACTTCGATCTCGCAGCCAGCTTCAAACATCTGGGCAGGCAGCCTTACACCGCGCGGCGGTTCCTGATGCGCTACGAAGACCGGATTCTTTTCGGCTGCGACATCGGCGCCGTGCCCACGCCGGAAGTGTATCAGTACCAGTTCCGCGTGCTCGAAACCGACGACGAGTATTTCGAACATGTGGAACCGAACGCCGGGCTGCCATGGAGAATGTACGGTTTGTACCTTCCCGATAAGACTCTGGAAAAAATTTACCGCCTCAATGCGATGAAGGTGTATCCCAAGCTGTTCCGCCGGTAGGAGATCTGCTGCGCTTCAAGGCTTGGCGCGGAATCCCTCCGGCCGGATCCAGAAGCTTTCCTTCCACTCGCCGCCGGGTGGGATGCTTTGCATCTCTTTGTATATCCCACGGTGAGCCAGATTGAAGGCGTTGGTGATGGCGGCCATCGGCTCGATGCAAACCGCTTCCTTGCCAGGGGGCGTGAATACCGTGGCCACCGTGTATCTGGGGCCGAATTCCACCGTGATCCGCTCGTGCTTTCCCGCCACCCAGAAAGCCGCGCGCCCGTCCGGTCCACGAATGAGATCCGTGAGTTCGTCGTCCATCGTCAGTGAACCGATGGGCTGCGGATCGGCGTATGCCGCCGGCAGGGTCTTGCCTGTGGGGATCATCCGCGCGTCGAGTTCGTACTGAGTCCGCGCCGGGATATGCAGCCGCCATTCGGCGCGCGGCGAGTCGTGAATCCGGAAGAAGGGATGAAATCCCACCGCGACCGGCATGGGCTCTTGCGCGTGATTTTCGATTCGCAGTTCCACCTCGAGCACGCCGCCAGACAGCCGGTGGGTCATCGTGAGCGTGTGGGCGAACGGGAATTGCGCCATCAGGTCCGGCTTACGCCAGAACTCGAGCCGGCTCACCGCTTGCGCCGAGTCGCGCCCGGCGGATACAGAGGACACCTGCCACGCATCGGAGAAATATAAGACCCCGTGGATCGGCAATCCTGCCTGGTCCCGGCGCAAGTTGCCGAGGCCGGGATTTAGCCGGTACTGCCGCCCGTTGGCCCAAAAGGCCTCCCCGTCCAACCGGTTCGCCCAAGGCCACAGAAGGGGAATCGCGCTGGTCACCTGCGCGGTCTTCCATTCACCGAGCCGCATTTCGGGAAACCAGAGCACGTTCTTTCCCTCAACCTTCATCTCGAAGGCTGTGTTCCCGATGCCCGGGACGATGGTCACTTCCGTGCGGCGCCGGGCATCGCTCAGCCGGGTTACATCAATGCCATCCAACACGCCCCTCGCGGCGGAGTAATCCGCTCCTGCCGCCAGCCAAGGCAAAATGCCCAGAGCCCACGCTGGTTTCATATTCCACTTCCCGGCGCCCGCGCGAATTACGCCGGCAAATCATCCCAGGTCAGCACGCGGTGTTCGCGCCAAGACTTCTCGGCCAGCAGAACCAGTTTAATCGCCGCCTTAGCCGCCTCGGGGTCCACCAGCGGGGGCTTGCCAGTACGCACCGTATCCGCAAACAGCAGAAACTGTTTGTAAGTTTCTGCGTCCTGCGCGGACCCCACCGTCCCTTGGGTCGCCGCCTTGGGGGCGTCCCGCGTCACCTCGACATAGCGCACGCCCTTGCCGTTGCGCTTGCGAATGGCCACCTTGCCGTCCTCGGGCGCCATCACGCCTTCGCTGCCAATGAGCACCATGCGGCGCGCCGCCGGACCGGAGTTCTGCCCGAAAAGACACAGTTCAAAACTCAGCTTCGCGCCGGAGGCGTACTCCACAATGGTGGCGATATGATCCGCCGTCTCGCGGTCCTTATAGACGTTGTTGCCTCCCGCCGCCATCACGCGCACCACGCGGTCGTTGATCATCCAGTGCAGGCTGTCGATCTCGTGCACGCCGTCCTCGAGCAGCGCACTGCCCGCGGTAAAGGTGAGATAACGCCAGTTGGTGGAGACGCCGGTTTTCGGATCGGTGTATTTCCAGCTTTTCGGATTCCAGTCGCCGCGGAACAGGTTGCCGGTCACCAACAGGAGCTTGCCGATCTCACCGGCATCCACCAGTTCTTTCATCTTCCTGGTGATGGGGACCAGCCGCTTCTGAAATCCGATGTACAGCGGTTTGCGGGCTTTGCGGGAAGCTGCGATCATGCGGTTGGCGTCTTCCACCGTGGTGGCCATCGGCTTTTCGCAGAGCACCGCCAGACCGCGTTCAAACGCTGCGATGGTCGGTTCGGCGTGCAGGAAATTCGGCGTGACCACCAGCACGGCGTCGAGATCTTTCTGCTCAGCCAGAAGCCTGCGATAGTCGGAGTAGGTTTTTGCGCCGGGCGCGAGCGTGGCCGCGCGGTCCAGATTCTCTGGCGTCGGATCCGCCAGCGCGATCACCTGATAGTCCGGCAGGGACTTGAGAATCGCCAGGTGCGCCCAAGCCCGGAAACCCGTGCCGATGACCGCGATCCGGATCGGCTTTTCCTTCTGTTCAGCCGCCGCTCCAAGCGCGCCGGGAGCAAGCGCGGACGCGCCGGCGCCGGTCAAGAATGTCCTTCGGTTCGTGACCATATCGTTTTCCTCTAAACTCCAAACGTCCTGCGGATGTACTCCCGGTCCGGTCCAAGAGCCGCCGTGTTGCCGCCCTTTGGTCCCCCGCCTTCTTCCACAACCAGCCAGCCGCTCCAGCCCGTCTTTTTGACGGCGGCAGCCAGTTCTTGGAAATCGAAGTCGCCTTGACCAAGGGGAACTTGTCCGCTGGTTTCCTTGCCTTTGAACGTCTTCAAATGGATGCCGTAAATCCGCTTGTGGTGCGCGGACAGAAACGCGGCGGGATCGCCTCCGCCCAGATAGCCGTGCCCGGCATCCATGAAGAAACTGACCAGTTCGGGGCTGGTCTTTTCCGCCAGCCCGTTCATCTCTGCGTTATGGTTGGCGAACTCCGGATTGTGGTTATGGTAGGCAAGGCGGAGCTTGTGCTTTTGCAGCATCCTCGCCAGACCCTCGAGCGTCTTGGCTTTTTCCAACAATGCCGCCTGCTCGAAGTGACCTGTGGGCGAAAGGCCCCTGCCGCTCATGACGATGCACTCGCCTCCCAGCCCGGCGACGCCCGCGGCGATGCGCTCGCCCGCCTCGCCGCGCATCTGCTCCATCGAGGCGTGCGCGCCGATGAACTTCACTCCGGGGCGCTCCATCCGCGCGCGCGCCTCCGCAATGCGGCCGAACTGCCCTTCGAGGAAGCGATAGTTGCACTCGAACCCTTCATAGCCTAAGCGCTTCATTTCTTCGAGCGCCTTCAGCAGTCCTTCGAAGTCGCCCTGTTTGTACGGAAATCCGTTGGCCTGACAGCCAACGCGGATTCGCCGGCTCTGAGCCCAAACGGCGGCGGCGCAACCCGCCAGCAGAAACGCACGGCGCGATGTGACTCCCATAGGGTCCCCTAAATCAATAATCCTCCGGCCTTCCGGCCGGACCTATGCGCTTTCGTACAGCCGGGTCAGGACAAACTCCCGGTGCCCCAACACTTCGGCGCTCGTCAAGCGGCCGTTGGCGGTACGGAAGATCACTTCCAGCAGCATGTCTCCCGCTTGATCGAGATTGAGCTCACGGCGCAGCAATCCGGAAACGTCGAGATCGATGTGTTCGCTCATTGTGCGGATCGTTCGCGGGTTGGCGCAAATCTTAATCACCGGCAAAATCGGATTGCCGATCACGTTGCCTTGGCCGGTCGGAAAAGTGTGAACGACAAAGCCGGCGGCCGCCACCAGAGTGACCATTTCGGCCGCGGCAGAGGACGAATCCATGAACCACAGGCCGGGTCCGATTGGCGTTTCCGCCTTGTCAAGCACGCCGTCGACCATGCACTTCCGGCCAATCTTTTGAATATTGCCGAGAGCCTTTTCTTCGATGGTCGTCAGACCGCCTGCGATGTTACCCTTGGTCGGTTGGGAGTCGGAAAGATCGTTCGTCTTGTGCCGGTTGATCACTTCCTGATATCGGTTAAACATCGCCATGAACTTTGCGGCGATTTCCGGCGTCCGGCACCTTTGGACGACGAGATGCTCGCCCCCGGTCAGTTCAGTCGTTTCGCCGAACACCAGCGTCAACCCCTGCTCGTATAGTTTGTCGAAGGCGTTTCCGACGGTCGGGTTGGACGCCAAGCCGGAAGTGGTGTCGGACTCCCCGCACTTGGTTGAAACCCAAAGCTCGCGGATCGGACGCTCCTCGCGAACCAGGGTCGACGCCCACTGCACGAATTCCTTCGCTGTCCGGGAAGCGCGCATGATGGTGTCGAGGTCGCCATGCAGCTCGATGCCGAAACCCGCCACCGGCTTGCCTGTGGCTGCGATCCCGTCCACCACTTTCTTCGTCCACTCCTCTTCGATGCCGATCACGACCACCGCCGCCACATTGGGGTTGGAGCCCGTACCAATGAGGGTGCGGAAGTGCAAATCCAAGTCGGCGCCGAATTGCAGCCTTCCGTACGGATGGGGCAACGCCATTGCGCCTTTGATGTTGTTCGCCACAGCTTCCGCCGCCGCATTCGACAGGTCGTCTACCGGCAGGATGATGACATGGTTCCGGACGCCCACCCTGCCGTTCTCGCGCACGTAGCCCGAAAAAACTTTGTTTTTTAAATCGATAGCCAAGTTTCTAATCCTCCGTCCTACCAGCGCTTCGTTTTCAAGTTATGAACGTGCACGTGCTCGCCGGTCTTGATCGGCGCAACCGTACGCCCGATGTCCACTCCATACTTGATCACCGTGGCTCCGCCGTCCAAATCTTGAATGGCGAGCTTGTGGCCGATGGGAATGTCATTGCGAACCGTGATCTGAATCGTCTTGTCCTGATCCATGATCCAGCCGGTCAGAGTGTCTCCTGCCTTTACTCCTTCCACTACCACTACTCCGACTGAATCCCTTTCGTCATGAACCAAAAAGTGAATTTTATCCATGTGATTCCTTGGTGTAGCCTAATACATGATATTTTACCGATCGACGTCCGTCAAGATCTGCCGGCGCAGGCTCAAACGGCGGGGAAGTCCTTGGCGGTGACGATCCGGTTTTCCCGGATACTGATGTCGGCGCCGAAAGCAATCTTGGAGGGCTCAAGCGCCGCCTCCGGACTCAATGGGGATGGCTTGCGCTCGCGCACGTTCTGGAAAAACTCCCGGTACATCCGCACTTCCGCGCCGTCGTCGCTCTCATCGGTGAACGGCGCCGGCTGGAGTGCGCCGCCGCCCTTGCTGATGAAGAGCTTGCCTCCTTCGCGGCGGATCATGCCGTTATCCCCAATGATGAGCAGCTTGCTCCCGCCCCGTGCGAAACATGTAAACGCATAGTTGAGCCGGACGCCGTTGGCGAAATCCACCAGAACAGAGGAGACATCCCGTGTGTCGCGCTCTTTGTAATGCACCACGCCGCCCGAAGCCGCCAGCCTGATCAGGGGCGAATTCACGATGGAAGTCACCATGGCGAAAGCGTGGATGGAGAACTCCAGCTCGCTTGACCCGGCAGCCCAGGAAAGCATGCGCCAGCTCACCATTTTGCCCGTCTTCTTGTCCAGCACCTTCGCCGTCTGCGGGTTCCAATCGTTGCGATACTCCTCACAGTTGATGAATTTCACCGGACCGATCGCTCCGCTTTCAACCAAACGGCGTATCTCGGTGTCGCCCTTCGAGTATCGCCGCTGCATGCCGACACAGACGATCCGCCCCGTCTTCCGCGTCTCACGCACGATGTCCACCGCCTCCCGGTAGTTCAGCGCCATGGGCTTTTCGAGCATGACGTCCTTCCCCGCTCTGAGCGCCGCCAGAGTCATCTCGTGGTGCAGATAGCCCGGAGTGACGATCACTACCGCGGACACGTTCTTGTCCTTCAGCAGTTCCCGGTAATCGGTATACATTTCGGGTTTGGCGGGCAGATTCGCCGCCGCCTTCGCCATCCGCGCCGACTCCAGGTCGCAAAGCGCTGTCACCTTCGACTCGGAACGAAGTTGAGCAAGCGCCTTCAAATGCGCTCCCGACCGCAATCCGACGCCGATCACACCCACGCCCACCTGTCCTGAAGAGGTTTGCGTGTGCGCCGGCGCCGCTCCCAAAGCGGCAATGCCGGCGCCTACCACCGCTCGTCGTGAAATCCCGCTTTCCATGGTTTCGCTCCTTATTCGTCTATCCTCTATCCCACTGCTTGCGAATAAATTCGATGTTTTTCTGCGTCGCCTCTATGCACTGCTCGACGCCCGAGTGTGAGCTTTCGAACACCAGCCACCCGTCATAGCCTATTCTGCGAATCGCTTGCAGCGCTTCGGCCCAATTGACCCGCCCCGGCTCCTCTAGCAACCGCTTTTCGTTCTTCAGGTGGATCTGACCAATCCGCCCGCGCCCGAGAATGGCGTATCCCGCCACGCCTTGATCTTTATGGCCGAACCGTTCGACGTTGTCAGCATCGTAATAGACCTTCACCGCCGGACGCCCCACAAGATCCACCAGTTTCTTGTCATCCGCCGGACTCAGCGAAGTCTCGAGCGCAACCGTCACGCCGGCGCTCGAGGCGACAGCCGCCACCCTTTGCAACATCGCCATCACCGGTCCATACGATTCCTCCTGATCCATCTCCGGGCAGTTCTTGCCGAACGCCGCCGCTAAGATGACTCTGGCTTGAAGCGCTTCCGCCGCCTGAATGGACTTGCGCAGCGCCTCCTCGCCGGGACCGGGCTGCATAAGAGAGGCTCCCGGACCCCAAACCCCGGCGAGCGAGGGAATCTTCAACCCTGCATTTTCAGCCGCCCGCTTGTACGCCATAAGCGTTTCTCGATCCCATAGCGTTGTTTTCTGAAAGTGCACTTGGAGTTCGACGCCGCTGAGGCCGGGGATCCGCCGGGCGATGTCGAACACTTCCGGACCCGGTTTGTTCGTCATGCTCGCCTGACGGTGCCCAATAGGCCAAGGGATCTCCCGCGCCCTTGCCAGGACGGACGCCGCCGGCGAGGTGTAAAACAGGAACTCGCGCCGGTTCAGCATGTGCTTCTCTTTCGGGTGTAGTATATCAGATACCAATCTTTGCAATGCAAGGGCTGCTGCCGGAAGCGCGGCGAACCCCGGCTCATATGGCTTTTACCTCCTGCCAAGTTCCTGAGGCGGCCGATCTTTCGGCGGCGTCCAGCACTGCCTGCGTTCGTGCGCCATCGTGGAAATCGGGCTGCGGGCTCTCGCCTCTCGCCGCCGCTTCGAGGAAGTCCGCAAGCGCGGCGATGAAGGTATGCTCGTAGCCCAGCAGGTGTCCGGGTTTCCAGAAATGGCCGGCGTAGGGATGCTCGAAGTCAGTCACGAGCAGCCGCCGGGGACCGCGGACTTCCCGCGGGTCGGTTGCGTCCAGGAACTCTAAATGGTTCATGTACTCCAGGTCGAAACGCAGCATGCCCCTCTCGCCGTGAATTTCGAAAGCGTTACAGTTCCGGCGTCCCGTAGCGTACCGCGTTGCCTCGAATGTGCCGATGCTCCCGTTAGCGAACCGGGCTTGAAACAAAGCGGCGTCGTCGACATCCCGCCCCGGCGCGAACGTGTGCAGAAGCGCCGAAACCGACGTGATCGGGCCATTCAGCCAGAGCGCGGTGTCCACCAAGTGTGAGGCCAGGTCGCCTAGAACCCCGCTGCCCGCCTCTGCCCGCTGGAGTTTCCAATTTCCCGGCGGGCGTGTCGGTCCCCATTCCTGGAGGTATGTCGCCCGGTAATGATAGATCTGTCCCAGCCGCCCGCTCTCGACGAGCTGCCGCGCGAAAGCTACTGCCGGAACCCGCCGGTAGTTAAACCACACCATGTTAGGAGTTCGAGCGGCGGCGCTTGCCATGCGCATGGCGTCGTCGAGCGAGGTGGCGAGGGGCTTTTCGCACAGCACCATCTTGCCGGCTTTTGCCGCAGCAAGGGCGATCGGGCAGTGCAGCGAGTTGGGTGTAGCGATGTCCACCAAGTCGATGTCCGGACGGGAGGCGACCTCTTCCCAGTCCGTCGAAATTTCCTTCCAGCCCCAGGTTTCGGCGGTCCAGCGCAGCCTCCCGGCGTCACGCCCGCAAATGACACGGCACTCGATTTCGAACGGCAGATCAAAGAAGCGGGGCGCTTGGCGATACGCGTTCGAATGCGCCCTGCCCATAAAGCCCTGTCCAATCAAAGCCACACGCAAGAGTTTCTTAGGCATGCTTTTGCAGTCCTCCGTCTTCAGTTCAGGGGGCGGTTTTACCCATGACCGTCACCACGCTGAACGAGCGCGGCTGTAATGTGAATCCCGAAGCGCCGGTATGAGCTTGCCGGATCTCATACTTCGGCGCCCATTCGCCGGGTCCGGGGTTTTGAGGATTCCCCCAGGACGGCAAGAGTTCTTCGCCGGTTAGGTACTCCAGCTTGGCTGGTCCCGCGAGCGGAAGCCGGACCGGAACCTCGTCATTCGTAAAGTTCACGAAGGCCAGATACCGCAAGTCGCTTCCCCGGAACAGGGCGAAGCCGGTTATCGCGGGCGCTTTCATCACCTCAAACTTGCGGGGACCCGCGACCACCGGCGCACACGGAACCGGGAGGACGGAAATGCGGTCGCATTCGCGAACGGCCGGCGACAACATGCGAAAGACATGCATGGCCGGCCGCTCTTTCGGAGGGGCGCCGCTGATCATGCCGAACACGTTTCCGCCGTTCAATTGCCAGTAATTGGCGATGACGGCATTGGATGGCGCAGCGGCGGCGTTCAAAATGAAATAAGCGGTGAATAGCCCGCTAAGCACCGTGTGCTCGGGAAGATAGCGATAGTTCTGATCCGGATGTGACGCCTCATAGGCGGCGTTGTTGAGGCTCCACTCTGTGATCCAGATCTCTTTGCCAGGGAATACGCGGCCCGGCCAGGCGAGAATTTCTTCCACCGAGAAGGCCGATCCTCGCACGATGGCCCAACGCACATACTCGTCTGCTGAGATTTTCGACAGATCTTCAAGCTCCTCCGACTTGAAGTACAAGTGAACCGCTACCGCATCATAGAATGTCTCCCTGCTCAGCGCCGCGTTCCACGCGCTCAGAGGCGCGGGCTTAAATCTGTGTGGCGCCGCTTTCACCAGAGGTCCGTTCACCCGGTCGTCGTTCGCATTCACGCAAACCGCGATCTTGGCGCCAGGAAAGATGCTCCGGATCTCCTTCGCGTGCGCCTTGGCTTTCTCGATGTAAACCTCCACTGAGGGTATCTCCCGTTTCCAGTGGTTCAGGTAAAGCTCGTTTCCCAGTTCGAATTTTCGCGATGGGAGGCCCTTGTCTCTCAGGTGAAGCAGGAACCTGCGGGTTTCTTCCGGACCGGACGTGGAAACGTTGATGCCCCACAGCGGCTCGGCGTCCCCCTCCTTGGCCAGTTGCGCCCAGCGCTCCGCTTTCATGGGCCCGCCCATTTTCTTCAGATAGGCTTCGCGTCCTTTAATTGGACCAGCCGCGATTCTGGAGTCGGGGTCGGCGCCCGCCTCGAGAACTTGCTCGCGGGTGCGCACTGTGCCGGCGTTCCAATCCCAGAAGTTCAGCGTGTTGCCCGCGGGCACGCGGAGCACCGGCGGCTTGATGGTGCGCATCAGGCGCACAAGCATCGGATCTTCCGGACGAAAGCCGCCAAGGTCCCACACCGTGGCCGTGGAAAACATCTCCGGCTTGAGAGGCCGCGCCCGGTCTGGGTCCGGAGTTATTCGGACAGGGGGAACCGTAGCCGGAGATACACACTGCCCTGCCATGATCAGGAGAGCGGCAAGTATAGACCTACTCCACATCGAACTCTGTCTCATGGGCTTACCGGTTGGAGAACGCGCTACGCGCTCAACGGTCCAGCCGAAGCTCATGCTAACATATCATGTATCATCAGAGCCGGTTCACGGGGCTCCTTTTGGAAAAACACGAATGAGCGAATCCCTGAAAAAACAAAGCCGCCACTTACGGGGTCAGATCCTTGAAGAGCTGTCTCTCGACCGTCCTGATTTCACCAAAGAGACCGTTCAGATTCTTAAGTTCCATGGCGTTTACCAGCAAACCGACCGGGACCAGCGTAAGTCCGGCGCTCCCCCGCAGTTCAGCTCCATGGTGCGCGTCGGAATCCCAGCTGGCGCGCTGACAGCCGCCCAATACCTTCTGCTCGACCGCTTGGCGGACGAAGCCGGCGACGGTGGACTGCGCCTGACCACGCGTCAAGACGTGCAGTTTCACCGGGTCGGGAAATCCGACTTGCGCCGCTTGATCCGGAAATTGAACGAGCAACTTCTCGGCACTCTGGCGGCCTGCGGCGACGTGGTCCGCAATGTCGTCTGCTGCCCGGCGCCCCTCGGCGGCCCGGAGCGTCATGCCCTTGCCGGGGAAGCGAGGAAACTGGCGGCGGCTTTGAAACCGGCTACCCGGGCTTACTACGAGATCTGGATCGACGGCGAAAGAGCCGCAGTGGCGCAAAGCGCCGAGCCGGACCACGAACCGCTGTATGGCGATACCTATCTGCCGCGCAAGTTCAAGATCGCATTTGCCGCGCCCGAGGAGAATTGCATAGACGTGTATGCTAACGATGTCGGCATCGTGCCCGAGTTTCGCGCGGGCGAACTGGAGGGGTTCACGTTGCTCGTGGGCGGCGGACTCGGCATGTCGGCTGGCGTGAAAGCGTCCCGGCCGATGCTGGCGCAACCTCTTGCGTTTATCTCGCCCTCACAGCTCAAAGGCGCGGTGGAGGCGATCATCACCATCCACCGGGACTTCGGCAACCGCGCCAATCGCAAGCTGGCGCGGTTGAAATATGTGCTGGAGGAATGGGGAATGGAGCGCTTCCGCCAGGAGTTCGCTTCACGCTTCGGCGAACCGTTTGAGCCTCCGCGGGAGACGCGCTGGACGAGCGGCGCCGATCATCTGGGCTGGCGGCAGCAGGAGGATGGGCGCTGGTTTGTGGGGCTTCCTGTTCCGAGCGGGAGAGTCCGCGACGGTGAAGTGCGGTGGCGGACGGCGCTGCGGGAAGTGGTGGAGCGCTTCCAGCCGGACATCCGGCTTACGGCACAGCAGAACCTGCTCTTAACCGGCATACCGCACGAGCAGCGCGCAGAAGTGACGCGGTTGCTGCGGTCCCACGGCGTCCAACTGGCTGAAGAACTGCCGCCGGTGATTCGGGATGCGGTGGCTTGCGTCGCTTTGCCCACCTGCGGTCTCGCCATTGCCGAAGCCGAGCGCGTTCTGCCCGATGTCATCACCGGTCTCCGGGCTGCGATGGAACGGCAAGGCATCGGCGGGGAGAGCATCGCGGTACGAATCACCGGTTGTCCCAACGGTTGCGCGCGTCCCTATACGGCGGAAATCGGCATTGTGGGCCAGAGCGTGGATATGTACACCATCTATCTCGGGGCCTCACCGCTCGGCACACGGCTGGGAACTGTGTTCGCCGCGGGAGTTCGCCGGGCGGAAATAGCGGCGAAGCTCGAACCCGTTTTCGCCGCGTTCGCCGCGGGGCGGTCGCCCGGGGAAAGCTTCGGCGATTTCTGCCACCGCATACAGCCCCGGCCGGCGTGAGTTTTTCTTGAGCTCCGGGCTTGGACATAGTTTCTATGCGACGAAACAGAAGCGGCCGGCTCTTTGGGGCGGCCATTCTCTTTTTCTGCGCAGCTCGCGCCGCAGCGCTTGCGGAGCCGAAAGATACGCGCGGCAGGGACAGCGATTCGATCGGACGGTTCCCGGTTGGGCGCTAGCGCAGGTCTTGTGATCCCGCAAACGAATACCCGGCGGGAGCGGGTGATGGAGGCGCTGCCCGCCGGGCGGTTCGTCATTGACGCCCTGCCCTTTGCCACCCCACACCGGCTGAGATAGCTTCGGCCCGCAACGGAGTCGTCGAGGCGGCGCTCATCGGTCCCGTTACGCCCCGGCGTCATTCCCTTGGTAGCGAGCCAGCAAGAGAAGACTTTCGGAGCGCAGCCGCCGGGGCGCCCCGTGCGCACGCTGTGCGCCGCTTCTCCGGCCGCGTTTTCCTTTATGCTGGTTCAAACATGGATCTGAACCGGCGGAAGTTCTTACTGGCGTCTGGCGGCGGACTGGCGGCGCGAACCCGAACCGGGGCGGCGCAAGCGGCTGGACGGCCCAATGTGATCATCATCCTTACAGACGACCAAGGCTATGGCGATCTGTCCTGTCACGGGAACCCGCGGTTGAAGACCCCCGTGCTTGACCGGCTGCATGCCGAATCGGTCCGGCTCACCGATTTTCACGCCACCCCCATGTGCACGCCCACGCGGGCGCAACTGATGACCGGGCGGGACGCGCTCGCCACCGGCGCGATGAATGTGAGCAGCGGGCGCACGCTTTTGCGCCGCGACATCCCCACCATGGCGGAACTGTTCCGCGCCGCAGGCTACCGAACCGGCATTTTCGGTAAGTGGCACCTCGGGGACTCTTACCCCTATCGCCCCGAAGACCGGGGGTTTGAAGAGACCGTCTGGTTTCCGTCTTCCCACATCGGATCGGCGCCCGACGCCTGGAACAACGACTACTACAACGACGAATACCGCCACAACGGCGGGCGCAAGCGCTACAGCGGTTACTGCACCGACGTGTTCTTCCACGAGGCAATGCAGTGGATCCGCGCGCAAGCCGCCGCCGCCCGTCCGTTTTTCGCCTACATTCCCACTAACGCGCCGCATGGGCCGCTCTTCGTCGAAGAGCGGTACCGCAAGATGTACGCCGGTCTCGCGCCCGGTGTGGCCAGCTTCTTCGGCATGATCGCTAACATCGACGAAAACGTCGGGCGGCTCGAAGAAATGCTTCGCGCGACGGGGCTGCGCGACAACACCATCTTGATCTTCATGACCGACAACGGCGGCACCGCCGGCGTCAACCTGCATAACTCTGGTATGCGCGGGCAGAAGATCAGCCTTTGGGAGGGCGGACACCGCGTGCCCTCCTTCTGGCGATGGCCCAACGGAGGCATAGGCGGCGGCAAGGACGTCGAGGAACTCACCACCATTCAGGACTTGTTGCCCACCGTCGCCGAGCTGTGCGGTTTGAAGACTCCCCCCGGCGTCCGCTTCGACGGCGTAAGCCTCGCCCGCCTCCTGCGCGGCGAAGCGAAAGCTTTGCCGGACCGCATGGTGGTGGTGCAATTCAGCCGGATGAATGTCGGGCGCCCGCAATGCGGCGACGCCGCCGTGCTGTGGAAGAAGTGGCGGCTCGTCTCCCTCACGGAACTTTATGATGTCAGCAAGGACCCGGCTCAGCAGCGGAACGTCATTCAACAGCATCCGGAGGTCGCCGCCCGCATGCGGGAGCACTATGAGAAATGGTGGGCCGGCGTCTCGCCCCGGCTGGATTCGTTCCTGCCGGTGCACATCGGGGCAGAGGAGGAAAACCCCACGCTCGTCTCGCCTACCGAGTGGGCGGATGTGTTCCTGGATCAGGGCAACCAAATCCGCCGGGGAGAGCGCCGCAACGGCGAGTGGCACGTCATGGTGGAGCGCCGGGGTCAATACGAGTTCCGGCTTCGCCGGTGGCCAAAAGAGGTCAGCGTTCCCATGCGCGCCGGGCTGCCTCCCCACAAAGGGGAAGTCGGAAGCTATCCGGAAGGCGTGGCGCTCCCCATCGCTCAAGCGCGCTTGCGCATCGGCGGGGTGGACCGCGCGGCGCCGGTGAGCGAAACTAGCCAGGAAGTGGTCTTCACGATGCCTCTGGGCGAAGGCCGGACGAAAATGCAGACTTGGTTCTATGACCACGCCGGGCAGGAGATCAGCGGAGCATACTATGTCTATGTCGAACGAAAGGGATGAACGCGACAGCGCGGGACGGGATCTGCTGAGTTCCGCCAGCCGCCGCACGGTTGTGAAAATGGCCGCTGCGGGCGCTCTGGCCGGTGCGCAAACGCGCGATGACTTCCTCCGGAAGATGCTCGAGCCGCCCAAGGGCAGGGCGGACGTGGTGGTCGACACGGATACTTACAACGAGATCGACGATCAGTATGCGGTCGCCTATAGCATCCTCTCGCCCGACCGCATGGATGTGCAGGCGGTGTACGCCGCGCCGTTCTTGAACAACCGCTCGAAGAGCCCCGGCGACGGCATGGAGAAAAGTTACGAGGAGATCCTGCGCATCCTTAAGTTCCTCAACCGCAAGCCGGACGGATTTGCTTTCCGCGGGTCGGATCGCTTCATGGAGGCGGCGGGCAAACCTGTCGACAGCCCCGCCGCGCGCGATCTGATTCAAAAGGCGATGAAGCAGCGCACGGGGCCTCTTTACGTCCTGACCATTGGATGCCCGGTGAATGTGTCCTCCGCCATTCTGATGGAGCCCAAAATCAAGGACAAGATCGTGGTGGTGTGGTTGGGCGGAACGACGCACCAGTGGCCTTCGGCGCGCGAGTTCAATTTGCAACAGGACATCCACGCCTCCCGGGTGCTGTTCGATAGCGGCGTGCCGCTCGTTCAGATCCCGACGAAGAACGTCTCCGAGCATCTTCGCACCACGGTTCCGGAGATGGAGCGGTGGGTGAAGGGGCGTTCACGGCTAGGGGATTACTTCTTCGATCAGTTCGTCGAGTTCGCCAGAGAACACACGAAAGGGCGGCCTCCGACGTACCCTTGGTCGAAGGTCATTTGGGACATTTCCGCGGTGGCTTGGATTATCGAGCCGAAGTGGATACCGTCGGCGCTCGTGCCGAGTCCAATCTTGACGGATGATTTCCGCTGGAAGCAGGAACCTGGACGCCACCTCATCCGGGTCGCCACCAACGTACTGCGGGACCCGGTATTCCACGATCTCTTCGAAAAACTGGCGAAGACGGGGCGATGAAATGGGTTTGACTTCGCGGCGCCGGTCAAGTTATCGTCGGGATAGAGCCTTCCATCGAAAGGCGCGGTAGCCAAGTGGTAAGGCAGAGGTCTGCAAAACCTTTATTCGCCGGTTCGATTCCGGCCCGCGCCTCCAACCATTGGTGGATTCCGTTGCTGTGCGCGGTTTTGTCGGGTTCGCTGTGCGCGCAGCCGCGGTTTGAGGAGCGGGTGTTGGCGGAGGGGCTTAAGGGCGGGTATCAGGTGGTGGCTGTGGATGTCAATGGCGACAAGCGGACGGATATCATCGCCTTGGCCACGGGGATGAGCGAGTTGTGGTGGTTCGAGAACCCCGGTTGGGAGAAGCGCGTGCTGCTCAGCGCCGTGGATAGACCCATCAACCTGGCAGCCCGCGACGTGGATGGCGACGGCATCCCCGAGATCGTGCTGGCGGCGGGCTGGAGCAACGTGGCGCGGAAAAGCCCCGGAAACGTCTTCCTGTTGACTCACCAAGGCGATCCCCGAAAGCCGTGGCTGGCCAAAGAAATCGACCGCCTGCCGACTTCGCACCGCATCCGCGCCGCGAACTTCGACGGCTCTGTTTTCGTCAACGCCCCGCTCATTGCCGCAAGCGCCGAAGCGCCGGATTACCGGGGCGCTACCCCGCTGGTCTACTACAAACCGCCGGATTGGAAGCGGCGGGTCATCAGCGAAACCAACCAAGGCGTGGTGCACGGATTGGAAATCTTGGATTGGGACGGGGACGGACAGGACGACATACTGACCGCGAGCTTCGAAGGAATCCACTGGTTCAAGCGATCTCCTGACGGGAGTTGGACCCGCGAACGGATTGCCGGCGGGGACCCCGCTCCTTGGCCTAAGAGCGGCGCGAGCGACACAGCCGTGG
>FWPV01005631.1_pt1 | contig 24832 bp, 16 predicted proteins | sample 2228371 | NCBI WGS metagenome assembly FWPV01 (sample SAMEA103939776, study PRJEB20133) | metagenome | reverse complement strand
TCTGCGCGTGAGCGGCGCTAAACGCGCCCCTCCCTTGCCGCGCCAGGGGGCGCGTCCGAGGGACTTGTATATCGCTTTTGGGTCACTTCTGGGCAGATTTGGTATAACTAGCAACCCAGGACACCCCCGTGGTCAAACGGCTGTGCGACGCCCTCCAGGGTTACGATGTCGGCCTCTGGCTTCCTCGCAACGACCTTTTATTCGCCAACGTTTTTGCATGTATGCCTTCAGTAAGGTTCTGGACAAGCGGTTGCAGGTGTGAGTGTAAGCGGGCTTATTCCAATTGCTCCAGCGCTTTTTCGATTTGCTGTTGTAGTGTTTCTTTTTGGGCAGCCAGCCCCGCTTCTTGCGCCTCCAGGGTTTGCAGCGCATCCTCGAGCCGCTCCAACTCACCCACCAGACGCGAACGCAGTCGACCCTCTTCGCCTGCATTGCCCAAGGGGGCCAGGTTACCCTGGATCTGGGTCTGCCGACTGTGGATTTTTTGACGTTCCTTTTCCAGGCGATTCTGCTCGGCCTCGAGGCGGTCGAGCTGCTCATAGAGGGCGAGTAGAGCCTTGAGTTTGGCATAACTGGCCGAGTCGAGGTACTGCCCCTTGAAGTACGACTCCAGCGCTTTCATTTTTAGCTGACGAACCTCTTCGCGGCGGGCTTGTAGCTGGCGTTCGGCTACCACAAACCGGGACTGGCTCTGGGCTTCACATAATACCCGCCAGCGGGCTACCTCGCTGGTGCTTTCGGTGGGCTCGGGGGTATCGAATAAAGCGTATCCGGGCTGACGGTTGTGTTCAATTACAACCTCCACGGGTTTGCGAGTGTTGTTCTGGATTTCGTAGTGGGTGTGCTGAATGTTGTATTTCTGGATGAGTAGATATCCAGGTTTGAGCAAGAGTTTGGCCGTGCGGTTTTCTCTTCGTTCCTGGGTGCGTACCTGCACGCCCAACTCCACTGCGTAGGCCACGATAATCTCCGCCCCGTCCGGGCTGTAGTCCAGCACGGCTTCGCCCGCGTATTCGGCCTCCTCGAGCACCGTGACCGGCCCACGCTCGAGCGAGAGCCCGGTGGTGTTTTTGAAGCGCAAGCTGGCGACAGGGTTGTTGGCCTGCTTGTGTTCGTTGAAGAGCAGCTCCCGCCGCCCTGAAAGCCGGGCGCTAAGAATGGGAACCATGGCCGACTGGCCCCGCCGTACGCTTACCGGGTGCTCAATCCGATACGCAAAAAGCGCCCCCCGCTCGGTGCCGCTGGCGATGGCCTGATTGGACTTTTCCACCTCGTCGTCTATTCCAGCCCGCAAGGCGAGCGCCTGAGGAACTGGCGCGGCCCTCTCATATTCAACGGATGGTTTCCTGCTTGCTTGTATTGCTTGATACTCAATGGGGCCTTCCACGGTGCGTTCTTCGTCCTCTACCAGTGGACGCTCAGGGGTATGAGGTTGGTGCAGGGCGTAGCGAAACGAGACCGGCATTCCAGCCACCAGCGATAGCTGCACCTTTTCCAGGTCTTCGTCCAGGGTGTTGTCGAAAAGCCCCCAGCCCTGTAGCAGAATTTCGCGGCTGTTGGGGTCGGGGGCGTTTTCGGGGCTGTCGGCCAGGAGCCGGTAGCTCACCCGCCAGGCCGGGGCGGGGCCAATGTAGCTTACCCGCAGGTCATGGCGGCCCTCGCTCAGGCGCAATAGGGCGCTACTACGCTCCTCGTTGGCAGCGGCGGAACGCAGAAAAAACTCCAGGTCGCGGCTGGCCCCTTCGTCCAGCAGATCTACCCGCTCAACCTGGGGTAGCTCCAGTACCCTCACCACCTTTTCTGCTGGCAGATACAAACTCAGCCTGCCCCGTTTGAGGTGCTCTTCGCCCTCGAGTTCAGCGCCGATCAACTGGCCTTCTAAGGTCTCGCTCCCTGCCCGTACCCGTACCAGGCGTCCGCGAAATGCCTGGATCAGGTCGGTCAGGCTTTGCTCGGGGGAGAGCTCCAGGGGCTTGCGGCTCACTTTTGGGTTGCGGTCGGGAGGGGTTTCAAACTCCAGCCCCAACACCTGCCCGGTCTGGCTAATCACCACCAGACTCTTGAGAACATCGTCCATGGCTGTGCGGGGGAACTCGAGGCGCAGCTGCTCCCCCTCAAAGTGCCCTTGCCGCTCAAAGAAACCCAGGCCGTGCTTGTAAAAGGTGACTCGCCGGATGGGAAGGCTCATAGCCTTAGATTAGCCCAAAAGCGGCTTGGATCTCCTTCGGAACTGCCCTGGGGCGCCCGCGCAGAGGGTCAACCCAGACCCACTCGGTCTGGCACTCCACCAGCAAGACCCCTGCCCGCTCTATCCGGTTATGGCGGGTCGCCCGAAAGCTCCGGTAGGCCACAATCTCGGTGCTGACCTCGAGTTCGTCTCCCAGAAGGGCCGAACGGTGGTAGGTGATGGTGTGGCGGTGTACTACCGGAATCACCCCCAGTTGCCGCAGGTGGGGTAGACCCATTCCGACACTCTCGGCGTGGGCGGTCACACAGTCTTCGATGAAGCGCAAGTAAACGGTGTTGTTAACGTGCCCCAGGCTGTCTATGTCGCTTTCGACGACCACCCTGCGATGACTAAAGCGCCTTCTGGACTCCATCCCGGATAGTTTACCTGGCTGTCTGAGAAGGGTTGAACCAGCCGCAAGCAACCGGCGGAATGTGGGGCTCGAGGTCTTTGATTCGCGCCCTTTCTGGGGGCTTACCACAGGTCGAATACCAGGTTGACCATCCTCTAAATCACTCCCCCAGTAACCGGCAAATGAGATGCCCCTGGTTTGCTCTACTGCCCCTGTCCCAACGAATACCCTGGTTTGCCATCGAAATTGTAGAGGTGTTCGGTCTTGATAAAATCCATCCCGGCGGCGGCAATTTTGCCCATCAGTTCTACAATGTCATGGTGATTGGGGGTTCCGTTCTGGGCCATGAAGCGCCCCCGCCAGTGGTCGGTGCGGAAGGTTTCGGGGAAACCCCCCGGCCATACCTTCACCCCCCGGTTGGTGATGAGTGCGAGCTTGAGTTTGGGGGTGGAGAGGGGCTCCAAAAGCCTGGCCAGCTCCTCGGGTTTGGTGCCACGCCAGTTGAAGAACACGTCAATTCCGACCAGCTCCTTGTGGGCCGGTTTGGGGTTCCGAACCATCAGGGGCACCATGGGCTCCTTGCTGGCCTCGCCAAACTTGGCAGGTCGCAGGCGTTCGGGGAGCTGGCCGAGCCGCTCGATTACGGCCTGGGCAAAGGCTTCGGTACCTACTTTTTTCTCACTAACCCGTTCATCGTAAATGTCTGCTGTGTGAATGCCGTCTTCCAGGGTTTTGAGCCAGGCATTCTTGATGCGAGCGGCGGCCTCGGGCTGACCTATATGCACCAGCATCAGGATGGCGCCCTGCAAAAGCCCGGAGGGGTTGGCGATGCCCTTGCCAGCAATATCCGGCGCACTGCCGTGTACGGCCTCGAACATGGCGCAGTCGTCGCCCACATTGGCCGAGCCCGCCAGACCTACCGAACCGGCCACCTCGGCGGCGATATCCGAGAGAATATCGCCATACAGGTTCGGAGCCAGAATCACATCGAAGCGCTCGGGTATCTCAGCCAGACGAGCTGCACCGATGTCCACAATCATGTGCTCCTTGTGTAGCTCCGGGTATTCGGTCCCAATCTCGTCGAACATCTTGTGAAAGAGCCCATCGGTAATTTTCATGATGTTGTCTTTGGAGATACAGGTGACCTTTTTGCGTCCATTCCGACGGGCGAACTCGTAGGCATAGCGCACAATCCGCTCGGTACCCGGCTTGGAAATGAGCTTGAGGGCCATGGTGACCTCCTCGGTTTGCTGGTACTCGATGCCGGCGTAGAGGTCTTCTTCGTTCTCCCGCACAATCACCAGGTCAATGGACTTGTGTTTGGTGGTGACGAAGGGCTCGTAGCTTTGCACGGGGCGCACATTGGCATACAGGCCCAGGGTTTTGCGCACGGTTACGTTGAGGCTTTTGTAGCCCCCACCCTGGGGGGTGGTGATGGGGGCCTTGAGGAATACTTTGGTGCGTCGCAAGCTTTCCCAGGCGCTCTCCTCGATACCACTGGTGTGTCCGCGCTGGTAGACGTTTTCGCCAATCTCGATGATTTCGGGTTCAATCTTGGCCCCTCCTGCATCCAGAATTTGCAGCACCGCCCGCATAATCTCCGGGCCGATGCCATCGCCAAAAGCTACCGTGATGGGTGTTTTGCTCATTTTGTTCTCCTTGCGCCGACGGGCGCTTGAAATTCAATCTAGGTCAATCAGGTGCAAGAAAAATCGGGTTGCGTTATGGTCAATTTCTGTTACACTACCCCTTACACTGGGGAATAACAGCTTTTGAGCAGAGTGGTTTGTTTAGAGCGCATTTTTTGGCCCTGGGCTTTGCCGAGGGTTGAGTTCAGCAAAACCTTTTGGGTGCGGGCCTGTATTCCTGTGTTAGGTGGTTGTAAGGTTCCGGGCCGGACGCAAAGTCTGCGACGGGCGGGTGAGGGTGAAATGCCCGGGCCGAGCGCAAAAGCGTCGTGCGATAAACTGCGTATCAATGGATATGCCACAATACCCCCTGGTTGGTATCATCATGGGTTCTCGGTCGGACTGGGAAACCATGCAGCACAGCGCACAAACCCTCGAGCAACTCCAGATTCCCTACGAGGTGCGGGTGGTTTCGGCCCATCGAACCCCGGACTTGCTGTTTGAGTATGCCGAGCAAGCCGCAGCGCGGGGCCTCGAGGTCATCATTGCCGGGGCCGGTGGGGCAGCTCACCTTCCGGGCATGACCGCCGCCAAAACCAGCCTTCCAGTGCTGGGGGTTCCGGTGGAATCCAAAACCTTGAAGGGGCTGGATTCCCTTTTGTCCATCGTGCAGATGCCCGCGGGTGTGCCGGTGGGCACTCTGGCGATTGGCCGGGCCGGGGCGGTGAATGCGGCGCTGTTGGCTGTGAGCATTCTGGGTAACAAATATCCCCAGTGTAAAAGGGCACTGGAAGCGTACCGCAAAACCCAGACCGAGTCGGTTCTGGCCGCACCCGACCCCCGTCGGGAGGGGTGATGGGGCCAGGGCAGGTTTTTGACAGGAATCAGGCGAACCATGCCCTAAACTAAGAAGGGTGAGCAAGGGCAAGCAAGCCTATCTGCGGGCACTGCTGGCAGCCGTGCTGGTTGGGCTTCTGATTGTGGGCTTGCACAGGCTGCCCCAGCCCTGGGGTTTATTGCTCACCGGAGTGCTTTTTATAGCCCTGGTGGGGTTTTTGTACAGGCAACTTACCCTATTTGAGCGAAAATATCAGCATTCTGAACGCCAGGCGGAGGAAGTGTTTGAGGGCGCCAAGCTGCTGGTTGTCAAGCTCAATCGGGAGGGCCGGATTGTTTTCTGTAACCGCTATTTCCTCGAGCTTACCGGCTGGACATGGCCGCAGCTTGCCGGGCAAAACTGGTTCGACTGGTTCATTCCAGTTGAAGAGGGCGTCCGGGAAATATTTGAACGGGCCATGGTGAATGGGGATCTGGTACCCCAGTACAAAAACGACATCCTGACCCGAAACAAAGAACGCAGGCGGGTTTTGTGGAATAACGCCTTGCTGCGCGATGAAAACGGACGGGTTATCGGAACCTTTTCTGTAGGGCAAGATGTTACCGACCTCGAGCGAGCTGAGGCAGAGCGCCAGAAAAGTGAAAAGATCCTCTTACAGATTGCCGATACGGTGCAGGATGTGGTGCTGTTGCTCGACAATCAGGCCAACATCCAGTACGCCACCCCCTCCATACATTCGGTGGCAGGGTTGAAGCCCGAGGAGGTGCTGGGCCGTTCGGCCTACAGCCTGCTCGGCGCCGAGCAGGCCCGCATCTTCAGGGAGATGACCCAGGCGGCCACACCCCAGGCGCACGCGGCCCAGGTCGGTTTTGTGTATCAGCACCCCGATGGCAGACCACGGGTGCTGGAAGCCTCCATCAACTTCCTTTTCACGGAGGCGGTGTTTCAGGGGGCCGTGGTCGGGGTGCGCGATGTCACCACCCGCCATCAGGCTGAGCAGGCCGTGCGCGAAAGCGAGCAGCGTTTGCGCGAACTGACCAACTCCATGCGCGATGTGGTCATGCTGCTGAGTGTGAAAGGCGTCATCGAGTACGTCACGCCATCGGTGAAAGCGGCGCTCGGGTACGAGCCCGACGAACTGCTGGGCCGCAGTGCGTTTGACTTTTTTGACCCCGAAGACCGTTCGTGGGTGCTGGAAGCTGTGCGTGCCGCCCGCGAAGGCAAGCGGCCCCTGCGGCTGGAGTACCAGCACCGTCATAGGGACGGTTCAAGAATCTGGCTCGAGACCAACCTCGATTTTATCTACGACCCGGAGGGCCAGCCCTTGCGTATAGTGCTGGGCGCCCGCCAGATTCAAGACCGCCGCGAGGCCGAAGAGCAACTGCGTAGAAGCGAGCAGATGTTGCGGCAGATTACCGACGCCATTCAGGATATCGTACTGCTGACCGACGAAAATGCCATCGTTCGCTACGTTACCCCATCGGTGCAGAAGGTGGTGGGCATTGCCCCCGAGGCGATTGTGGGACGCCCGGCCTATGGCCTTCTGGATGCCGAACAGTCAGAGCGCTTTCAAGCCCTGTCGGCAGCCGCAACCCCTGAACAGCCTTACGCCCAGTCCCGCTTTACCTTTGTGCGGCCCGATGGCCGCGAACTCCAGATGGAAGCCTCCATCCACTTCCTGTTTGATGCCCAGGGCCGCGACCGGGGGGCGGTGACGGGGATTCGAGACGTGACCGAGCGCTATCAGGCCGAGCAGGCGGTGCGCCAGAGCGAGCAGGTGCTCCGGCAAATTACCAATGCCATGCAGGATGTGGTGGCCCTGACCGATCCGCTGGGCTACATGCGCTATGTCACCCCCTCGGTGGAGCGCTTGCTGGGGTACAAGCCCGAGCAGATGCTCGGGCAGCTGGCCTTCGATTACCTGGCGCCAGACGACCGTGAAAAGGCGATGATTCTGGCCCAGCGCAGTTTGGCGGGTGGCGGTTCCTATCGCCTCGAGGCCCGTTACCGCCATGCGGCGGGTCACTACCTATGGATAGATACCCTAGTGAATTTCATTTACGATGAACATGGAAACCCCACCGGTAGCGTTGTAAGCGGGCGTGACGTCACCGAGCGGCGGCAAGCCGAAGAAGCTCTCAGGGAACGGGAGTATCGCCTGCGCCAGATTACCAACTCCATCCAGGATGTGGTGTTGCTGCTCGATTCGAGGGGTCGGGTGCAGTACGTGACCCCTTCCGTGCAGGAGGTCCTGGGACATACGCCAGAGAAACTGATCGGCCATCCTGTATCGGTACTGGCCGATCCAGCACAATGGCCCTCCATTCAGCAGCAAGGTCTGCAAGCCATTCGGGAACGGCGCGCCTACAAAACCGAGTGCGCCTGTCGGCACAAGGACGGATACCCGGTTTGGATCGAGAGCCTGGTTAATTTTGTATGGGAGGAATCGGGCCGGCTGCAAGGCATTGTAGTAGGGATGCGGGACATCAGCGAACGCAAACAACAACAGGCCTATGTGGAGTACATGGCCTACCACGATGAGCTGACCAAGCTGCCCAACCGTCGGGCTTTGCGGCGGGCTGCCGAGGAGTTGCTGACAAGGGCGATCCAACAGGATGTGCCGCTTAGCTTGCTATACCTCGATCTGGATAATTTCAAAACCGTCAACGACTCCCTGGGGCACGATGTGGGCGACGAACTGCTGGTGGAGGTTTCACAGGTCTTGAGCAAACAACTCCGATCCGATGACCTGCTGGCCCGGCTGGGAGGCGATGAGTTTGCTTGTATTCTGTTCAACACCGATGCAGAACAGGCCCAGCAGGTCGCATTTCGAATGTCCAAGGCCATTCGCAGCAGCCTGGGTTTGGGCAACCCTGCGCTCAACCTGCCCAGCCTGGGGGTTAGTGTGGGTATTGCCAGCTTCCCCAAGGATGGTCGCACGTTTGTCGAACTGCTCAAGGTGGCCGATATTGCCATGTACCAGGCCAAGGACTCGGGCAGCCGGGTGGTCATCTACGACCCCTCCAAAAGCCCTTACACCGATGAGCGGCTGCAATTCGAAGCGGATTTGCGCAAGGCTACCCAGGAGCAACAACTAGAGCTGCTTTATCAGCCGATCTGGCATCTTAAGGAACGTCAGATAGAAGGGGCGGAAGCTCTTTTGTGCTGGCCCTATCAGGGTAAAGTGTTGAGCGCCTCGGAGTTTGTACCCCTGGCCGAAGAGGTTCATCTGGTCGAGCAGATGGATCTCCTGGCTCTTGGAAAAGGCTTAGGGCAACTAAAGCGCTGGCATCAACTCAAACTGCCTTATCGCTTGTCGCTCAACATTTCCACCCAGTCGCTGGTGCAGCCCGAGGTGGTACGGGAGCTTTTGCAACAACTGACCGATGCCCAGGTAGACCCCCAGTGGCTCACCCTGGAACTAACCGAGAGTGTCCTACTGCGCGACCCTGACCAGGCCCGAAGGGTGCTCAGTGTGTTCAAAGCTCTGGGGGTACGGGTGGCGATTGACGATTTTGGCAGCGGCTATGCTTCGCTGGGCTATTTGCGCCAGCTTCCCCTAGACCGCCTCAAAATAGACCGCAGCTTTATCAGCTACCTTGGCAGCAGTGTGCGGGACGAGAAACTGGTTCGAGCTGCCATAGACCTGGCGCATAGCCTCGAGGCCGACGTGGTGGCCGAGGGGGTAGAAACGTCCCAGCAGCTCGAGTGGTTGCTTGAAAACGACTGCGACCTGGTACAGGGGTATCTGGTGGGTCACCCGGCTCCAATTGAACACTGGCCGCCAGCGCGTTCCATCGAGCATTGGCTGCTCCCCTCGATCAAGGCAGATGGCTAAGAGACCAGGGCATGTTTGCCCTGCAGAATGCGCGGCATTCCCTCGAGTGCTTTGCGCTCGCTATGCAGCTTGAAGTTCGAGATCTTTTACCATCTTTGTCTGAGCACTTCGCCCATCATGGGAACGATCAAGCAGGGAATAGGGGTCAGGGGACAGGTGTGTGAAAACCCAACCCACCTCCTGTCGCCCCCTTCCACCTTGTGCGTCGCTGAAAGTTGGGTATCTGGCTGAAGTTGGTCTTACAAACTCATCGGGTAGCTTGATGGAGTACACGCAAACTGCGAAACGACATTGGACTGGAAGCCTATCGGGTAGCTTGATGGAGTACACGCAAACTGCGAAACGACATTGGACTGGAAGCCTATTTGGTCCTTCAGTAATCCTCGAGTAGGCTATAGGCGTGCAGATAGGCGTTTTGGGTGGAGGACAACTGGGGCGAATGCTGGCTCTGGCAGGGTATCCGCTGGGGCTTCGCTTCCGGTTCCTGGATCCGGTGGCAGAGGCTCCGGCGGGCCAGATAGCCGGGCTGGTGGTGGGCGATTATGTAGATGAGGCGGTGCTGGAACGCTTTGCCGAGGGCCTCGAGCTCATCACCTACGAGTTCGAGAATGTACCGGTGGGGTCGGCTCTTCGGCTGGCCGAACGGCTGAGCGTGTACCCGCCGCCAGCAGCCCTCGAGGTAGCCCAGGATCGGCTGGCCGAAAAGACCTTTTTCCAGGGGCTGGGCATCCCTACCCCCCTGTTCTACGCGGTACAGACCCACAACGACCTGCTCGATGGCCTGGGGCGCACCGGTTTTCCGGCCCTGCTCAAGACCCGTCGGCTGGGCTACGATGGCAAGGGCCAAAAGCTCCTGCGCTCACAGGCCGATGTAGAGCCTGCCTGGGCCCAGCTAGGGGGCCAGCCCCTCATTCTGGAAGCCTTTGTGCCGTTTGAGCGGGAGCTTTCCATCCTGTCGGTGCGAAGCCGAAATGGTCAGGTGGCCTTTTATCCCCTGGTGGAAAACCACCATACCGGGGGCATCTTGCGCAAAAGCCTGGCGCCCGCTCCGGGCACCCCGGCCCGCTTGCAACACGAGGCCGAAAGCATGGCCCTTCGCGTGATGGAAAAACTGGACTACGTGGGGGTGCTGGCCATCGAGCTATTCGAAGTGGAGGGCACCCTCTGGGCCAACGAGATGGCCCCCAGGGTGCACAACTCCGGCCACTGGACCATTGAGGGGGCCGAGACCAGCCAGTTCGAAAACCACCTGCGGGCGGTGCTGGGCTGGCCTTTGGGGGCTACCCAGGCCAGGGGCCATGCCGCCATGCTCAACCTGATTGGCCTCCGGCCCGAGGTCCAACGGGTGCTGGCAGTTCCAGGGGCGCACCTGCACTGGTATGGCAAGGAGGTGCGCCCAGGGCGCAAGGTGGGGCACATCACCCTGCGCGCCGATACCCGCGATGCGCTGGAAGCGAGGTTACCTGCACTGGAGGCTTTGCTGAGCCAATAAATACAGCGTCGTAGAGATACCCATACACTTCGATAGTTTCCATGAGCTATGGCCCTAAAACCCCCTCCCTACCACGTAGGGAGGGTGGGGGAGGGTATCGGGCAAGGCCCTGAACCGACCTGCTGTGTGGAGGCGCTGTTCAGCAACCCCACCTGACCTCCCCTACGACGTAGGGGAGGAACGAAAAGGCGTCTGCTTCGGCTTCTGTCAGAGAACACGGCATGAACCGTGGCATAGCCTTGCAACTCAACCGAAATGGACACATCTGTAAAGGCATTTGTACGACTGTGTAATAAACGCCACCCTGAGCAACTCACGGGCCTTGCATCACGAATGGGCTCAAAGACTGTGAACCGAGACCATTACCATACCGACTTTTTTCGAACACGCACCATACAGGCCTGCCAAATCAATGACCTGCATACACCTCGCTTAGCTTTGAGCTTTCGGCTTTCGGCCCTGGGTATCGCCGAGCGTGGGGATTCATCGAAGTCGAGTGTTCAGGTGAAGTTGGTATCACAGGTTGAAATACCGGGCCGAGGGGTGGTGTACCACAATGGCGCTGGTGGACTGCTCGGGGTGAAGCTGGTACTCCTCGCTGAGCTCGACCCCAATTTCCTGCCACTGGAGCAAATCCTGAAGGTGTTTCTGGTCCTCCAGCCGGGGGCAGGCCGGGTAGCCAAAGCTGTAGCGGCTGCCCTGGTAGCCTTGCCGGAAGAGCTCTTCCAGGCTGGTGGCGTCGCTTTGGGCAATATCTAACTGCTGGCGGATGCGCTTGTGCCAGTACTCGGCCAGGGCTTCGGCCATTTCTACCGAGAAGCCGTGCAGGTACAGATAATCCTGGTAGGCATCGGACCGGAATAGCTCCTGGGCCACCTGCGAGACCCTGCGCCCCATCGTGACCACCTGGGCGGCCAGTACGTCCCTGGCCCCGTTGTCCCAGGCCGCGGGGGGAAACCACGCCCTTTCATCGCCCAGGGGTTCGGCATGGCGGGGGCGGAAGAAGTCGGCAATGCACAGGTGGCGGGAGCCCGCGCCCATCTGGCGGGGGAAGTTGAAGCGGAAGAGCTCGGCTCCAGAGGTTGGGTCGAAGACAATCAAGTCGTTTTTGTCCGAGGCCACCGGCCAGTAGCCATAGACCACGGCGGGCTCGAGCCAGCCCTCCGCCATGGCCTGGAGCACCATGTCCTCGAACATCGGCTCGGCCAGGCGCTCGAGGTAGGCCTCGTATTCCGGCTGGCTCATCTCGCCCTTGCGGAAGCCCCACTGCCCCCGGAAGAGGGCGTTCTTGTTGACGTAGCGGGAGATGACCCCGATCTCGAGCTCGCCCTGATCCACCACCCGCCGTCCCCAGAAGGGGGGCCGGGGGATGCGGGGAGCCGGCGGGAGGTTGGAAGGGATGTACTCTGAACCGGCCATCAGCTTCTCCTGCAAAATCTCGTAAGCAGTCTTGTACTTGTGGCCGCTCACTTCGCGGCTGGTGAGGCGGGGCGGGGCATTGCCCGTCAGTTCTTCCATCAGTTGCAGACCGTCGAAGGCATCGGAAGCATAGAAAACCGGGCCGGTGGTGTAGGTCTGGCGCAGGTCGTTTTCCACATAGTGCCGGTTGAGCGCCGCCCCGCCCAGCACCACCGGCAGCCCGATGTTGCGGGCCGCCATGTATTCCAGGTTTTCCTTCATTACCACGGTGCTCTTGACCAGCAGCCCGCTCATGCCCACGGCGTCGGGCTGGTGCTCTTCCACCGCCGCCAGAATTTCCTCGATGGGCTTTTTGATGCCCAGGTTGACCACCTTGTAGCCGTTGTTGGAGAGGATGATGTCCACCAGGTTCTTGCCAATGTCGTGGACATCGCCCTTCACGGTGGCGAGTACCATGGTGCCCTTGTGGACACCCTCGAGCTTTTCCATGCGGGGCTCGAGGTAGCGCACCGCGGCCTTCATGGTCTCGGCGGCTTGCAGCACGAAGGGCAGTTGCATCTTGCCTGCGCCGAACAGGTCGCCCACCACCTTCATGCCCTCCAGCAGAATTTTGTTGATGATTTCGACGGGGGGGTACTGGGTCAGGGCCAGCTCGAGGTCGGCCTCGAGGCCCACCTTGCGCCCCTCGATGATGCGTTTTTGCAGGCGCTCCTCGAGGGGGAGCCCAGCCAGGGGGTCCTTGGCCAGGGCCTTGTCCACCTTGTTCTTGGCGAAGTAGTCCACAAAGGCAAACAGGGGGTCGTGGGTCACCTCGCCGTCCGGCCCAAACTGCCGCCGGTCGTAAATCAGATCCAGGGCAAGCTGATACTGTTCCTGCGGAATCTGATTGATGGGCAGGATCTTGCCGGCATTCAGAATCGCTGCCGTCAAGCCCGCCTGGATGCACTCGTCCAGAAAGACCGAGTTGAGCACCACCCTGGCCTGCGGCGAGAGCCCGAAGGAAACGTTGGAGATGCCCAGAATGAAGCCCACCTCGGGTAGCTGCTGGCGCAGGCGGCGGATGCCCTCGATGGTCCACAGGGCCAGCTTGCGGGTGTCCTCGTCGCCCTGCGTGATGGGAAAGGTGAGCAGGTCAAAGAGGATGGTCTCCCCCATAATGCCGTGTACCTGGGTAAGGCGCTCGTACATGCGGAGGGCAATCTCCACCTTGCGTTCCACCGTCTTGGCCATGCCGGCTTCTTTGTCCTCGTCTATGGTCAGGGCCACCAGCGCGGCCCCGTGGCGTTTGGCCAGGGCGGCCACCTTGTCGAACTTTTCCAGGCCATCCTCGAGGTTTACCGAGTTCAATATGGCCCGCCCGCCCAGGTGCAGCAGGGCTTCCTCCATCACCTCGAGCTGGGTAGAGTCAATCATGATGGGAATGGGTACGCTGGTGGCAAAGCGCCTCAGCACCTCGCGCATATCCCGCACCTCGTCGCGCCCGGTCCAGGCCACCGATACGTCCAGCACGTGAGCGCCTTCGGCCACCTGCTCTGCGGCCAGTTCGCTCATGCCGTCGAAGTCGCCAGCAAACAGCAGCTCGCGGAACTTCTTGCTCCCCGTGGCGTTGGTTCGCTCCCCCACAATCAGAATGCCGGTGTCCTGTTTAAGCGGGATGCTCTGGTAAAGGCTGGCCACCTGCCCGCTGGGTCGGGAGGCTGGGGTTAGCAGGTCCGGGCTGCGCTCAGGCCTCGACTCCAGACCCCGGACAGCCTGGGCCAGCACCCCAATATGCTCCGGCCCGGTGCCGCAGCAACCGCCCACCACGTTCAGGCCGTACTCCTGCACAAACTTGAGCTGCCAGCGGGCCAGCTCGGCGGGGGTGAGGTCGAATACCGCCTTGCCCCCCTCGTTGCGGGGCAGACCCGCGTTGGGCAGGCAGCTCACCCAGCGGGTGCTGTGCTGGCAGAAATGGCGGATGTGCGAGTCCATCAGGTCGGGGCCCACGGCGCAGTTGATGCCCACCACATCTACCGGCAGGCTCTCCAGCACGGTCAGGGCGGCGCTGTCGTCGGTGCCGACCAGCATGGTGCCGGTGGCCTCGATGGTGACCTGCACTTGCAGGGGCACCTCGCGCCCTGCGTCCTGCATGGCTTGCCGGGCGGCCAGCACCGCACAGCGCACCTGCAGGATGTCCTGGCAGGTCTCGATGATGAGCAGATCCACCCCGCCGCGCAGCAACCCCCTGGCCCCGGTGCGGTACGAGGCAAAAAGCTCCTTCCAGCTAATCTGCCCCAGCGAGATGAGCTTGGTGCCGGGCCCCAGCGACCCCGCTACAAAGCGGGGCTTTTCGCTCAGGTAGGCCTGAGCGGCCTTCTGTGCAATCTGGGCGGCGGCAAAGGCCAGGTCTTCGGCCTCGGCCTCGAGGCCGTACTCGGAAAGCACGTGGGGCAGACAGCCAAAGGTGTTGGTTTCAATCACGTCCGCGCCCGCCTCGAGGTAGCTGCGGTGAATCGCCTCGATCACATCCGGGCGGGTGCGGTTCAAAATTTCAGGACAGCCGCTATACTGTTCGCCCCCATAATCCGCGTCGCTCAGGTTGTACTTGAAAATTTCGGTGCCCATGGCCCCGTCGTAGACCAGCACCCGCTCCGATAGGGCTTTCAGATACGGGAAAGCCTCTGCACGGGCCGCCCGCTGGTAGCCCTGGGCGGTCAGGGGTTCGATGCCTTGCTCGGCGAAGAAGTCACGCGGTGCGCTCACACTCACAAGGGTTATTGTAGGGCATGGTATACCAAAGCTAAAGGCGGAGCATGGTTATCCGGAGCCCATAGCTGATAGCAAATTGCCCACAGCCGATAGCCATTTGAAAGACTGGCAGGGTTTTTGGATGGTTGCTTGGTTTGAGACACTGAGAACGGCTGCTTCAATGCCACAAGGACCATCGAATCCAACAACAAATAAACCTGTCATTGCGAGGAGGCATTAGCCGACGAGGAATCTGATACCGTGCAAGGCGCTTGATTGTTGGGGATGGTAGCCCATCAGATTCCTCGCTGCGCTCGGAATGACCCATTTGACTGGGTTTTTGTGCCTGTCGCGTCATCGTTCTCTGTAGGTCACATGTCACCAGCCAGGACGCTTTCGGCCTTCGGCTTTGGGCTTTCAGCAGCCTCATAGAATGACAACTTCAAGTGTACCGATCCAGTACCTTATGCTCTATTTCTGTGGGGCTTGTTCGCCCTCGAGTTCCCACAGCAAATCGCGCAGAATCCAGCCTCTGCCGGGCGCTTGCAGCTCGCCGCTGCCGATGCGCTCAATCAGATAATGGCGGACTTTGGCAATGGGCAGGCCGGCGTGTATGAGCTCACCGAGGTTACGGCTTCCATCCAGCAGCACGGTCATGTCCCTGGGGTCGCGGATGCCTGCCTGGGTACGGCGGGCCGAAGGGTGGCGGATGCGCAGGGCAAACCAGGCGTATTTACGCAGTTTGGTCAGGTCGCCCTCCCGGAGCCCGCGCCAGGCCCGCTCGGTGGCGATGATAAGTGGAACCCCCCAGCTTTTGGCCGCCGCACGCACACTTTTGCCCCCCACAAAAACCGCATAGGGCTCTACCGCCCGAGGGGTTTCCAGAACCCGGCTGGGGGAGTCCAGCACACTGCGAAAGCGGGTCCACTGGTCGTTCAGGCGGGCCCACTCTCCCATGAATGCTTTGAAGGACATCAGCGGAACACCCTGTACCGCCCCGGCTTCAAACTTAAAGCGCCCTTGCTCGGGGTGTAGCGGAAAGGTCGAGATGGCCTCGAAGCCCTCCCAGTCCAGAATGCCCCCCGCAACTACCTCGCCCTCCTCAAAGTGCAAATGCAGGGGGAGTTTGCCACTTTCCAGGTGCAAAACCCCGGTTCCACGGTTGGCGTGGATCATCTCCAGAACATCGCTCAGCGGGATGGTACTGAAACTGCCTTCCACCGCAAACCCTCTCCTGGCCCCAGCACCAGGGTGGAGCCCTGCCCCACATAGTCTTGCATGGCTCTGCGAATGGCCTCGGTATGGTGGACCTTGGTCAGTGCAGCCAGGGTTGGGCCAGCGCCCCCCACAAAAGCGGCCAGCGCACCCGCCGCATAAACCTGTTCAAGCGCTGCCTCGAGGCCCGGCATCAGATGCGCCCGGTAGGGCTGGTGCAGGCGATCCCTTGCGGCTTCCCGCAGGGCCTCCAGGCGCCCCGAGTGGAGGGCTGCTGGCCAGAGTGCGCTACGGGCCAGGTTAAAGACTGCATCGGCAAGGGGAATGGTTTTGGGTAGCGCAGCCCTGGCCAGGGGGGTGGGCACTTCGTAAGGGGGTACCCCCAGGACGAAAACCAGCCCTTTGGGGGAGGGCAGGGGCAGGGCCAGGGGGGGGTCGGCCAGAGCGGCCACAAAGCCCCCGTACACGGCAGGCGCTACGTTGTCGGGGTGGCCTTCCAGGGCAGCCGTGACCGCGAATATGCCCTCTTTGCCGAGCCGATGCCCCGAGAGCAGGTCGGCCAGCGCAGCCCCTGCAACCAGAGCTGCCGAGCTGCTACCCATCCCCCGGGCCAGCGGGATGGGGTTGTGAGCCTGGATGGCAAGGGTGGGCGGATTGGCTTCGCCCAGGGCTTTCCAGGCGGCCCGGTAGCCCTGGTGAATCAGGTTGTCGGGGGTATTGGGTACATGCCCCTGGCCGGTGTAGTGCAACTGGTCGGTGGGAGCGGGCGAGGCGCTGACCTCGAGGTACACGTCGAGGGCGACCCCCAGCGCATCGAAGCCAGAACCCAGGTTGGCCAGGGTGGCCGGAACTTGAACGGACAAGGTTTCCTCGGACATAGCTCTCCCGCTCAGGGCGGTTCATGTCATCATAACCTCAGACCGGGCCTGTGGAATGCTCAAAAAATGCGATGGAGATTCTCTACCGTTGGAGCCACTCTCAAGTCATAGTCCAGATGGGTGACATGGTACACTGCCCACTAGCTTATTGTGGACGCTAAAGCCCTTCGCCCATTGCCTGAGCCTGGTAGCGAGCCAGAAAATGGTATCGAGGTCGGGACATAGGCATCGGTAGCAGAGCGTCGGTAAGCAGGGTAGTAGCTTGATGCTGTTCGGTATGTGTATTGTAGCGCTTTTTGGCTATTGCGCCTCAAATAGATTGGGGCTTCATGCGCCTTCGCCGGGGCGGGCATCGGAGCAGGGAGGGCTGTGAGCGAGAACCAGGGTCTGCTCGAGCGCCTCTCACCTGCGCTGATGGGCTACTTGCTGAGCTTTCTGCCCCAGCAAGACCCCCTGGCCGAAAACGTGCCGGGCGGCTTGCTAACGCCTGAACTGGTCGAGCGGCTACGGGGAGATGCCTTTTGCGGCTACGCGCTGGTACGTTTCCCGGGTGAGGAGCGGGGCTGGCTGGCGTTTTACCGGGGGCGGCTCCTGGAGGCCTGGCGACAGACCACCTACGGCCACCTTTCCGGCACCGTGGCCTACCGGGCCTTGCAGCGTGAATTGGGTCAGGGTACGCTCTCGCTTTACCGGCTGCAACCCGACGACCTGCCCCCGGTGGTGGCCCTCACCCAGGGGTCGTTGCGCATGGCCGCTGTGGCCGCCAGCAGTGTGGTAGTGGCAGACCTGCTGGACTCGCTAGCACAGGAGCAGTTTACCGGTGCACTGGTGCTCGAGGATGGCCTGGTGGGGCGGGCCTGGTTTTTTGCTCGAGGCAAGCATCTTTTTGGGGGTGAGCTACCCTCCCACTTCCGCGAGGGGCACCTGCACCTGGTACAGGCCCCCAGCAAAGCGCCTCCGGACTTGCTCGAGCAGGCCCGGCAAGAAGACCTGGAGCAAAGGGCCATTCGGTTGAACGTGGTCTGGAACGCGGCCCAGGAAGTGCTCAGGGAATACATGGGGCGCGGCGCACCTCTGGCCCTCGAGCGCCTTCGCAAAATCCACACCACCGAAGACCCCGCCACCCTGGAGAAAGCCCTGCGCCGCTGGATGAGCGAAAGCCTCGAGCCCAACGCGGCTACCCTTTTTGATCGACTGCTCCGCCCAACGCTCTAATACCAACTCTGCGCGTGAGCGGCGCTAAACGCGCCCCCCACTTGCCGCGCCAGGGGGCGCGTCCGAGGGTCTCTTATATCGCTTTTGGATCACTTCTGAGCAAATTCCGTATAATGCCAAACTCAAGTCAATAGTACTCATAAGGAGGTTCTTCCAACCCCTCAACCGGCGACAACCCCAGACGCTGCTATTGACGTCATTAAGGTTTTTGACTGAGTATCTCCACGATAGAAACGTAATGGGTAGTGAGAGGGTGATTCGCGAGGCCGCGCCGCTGCAAACCCCAGAATTCGCACTTCCGTCCGCTGAGCAGCATGATATTTCTGTCGCGGGCGCACTCAGAGGGTGCAACCGGATTAAGCCAGGGGGCCACAGGGCTATTTGATAACCCCATCACAAAGTCGCTGGATGCCTCTCTTGACCTGGAGGCTTTACCGAGGTCGTATGATAACCGGGTTCATGGTGATTACGGGACTGCTGGGTTTGCTCTGGCTGGTGTGGCTGGGGGGGTTGCTCACCGATTCTTTCGTGCGGAGCCTGGCTGTTAGCCTTTCGAACTTTGTGGGGGCCTATGCCCTCTGGTACGTGACGGCTCGCTCCCCTGCCATTTTGCGGCGGGCCCTGGGGGGTCTGGCGGTTGGGATGCTCTTTTTGGGACTGGGAGATCTCTTGTTTACCTACAACGTGGCCACCGGTATCAGCACCCAGGCGGCTCGGGAGGGCATTTACCTGATGGGGGTGGCCCTCTTTTTGGTCATGGGAACGCTTCTGCCCATCAGCATGGAGCGCCAGGGGTTGTATCTGGTGGGTTTTTCGCAGCGATTGGTGCTGGTGGCGGTACTGGGGGGATTGTTGCTTGCGGGCCTCACCACGCTCATTCGACCCCTGAACGCGGTCGAGCTTATTTATGCAGGGGTTGCGTTTTACCTGACCCTCCTGTTTGTCCAGCAAACCCCCGTACTGACCGGGGGGCGCATTGGGCGATACCTGCAGGGGGTGGTGTGGGCGCTGGTGTTGGGCAGCCTGGCTCGAGTGGTTTACGTGCTGGGCGGCGCACCCCCGGCGCAGTGGTCTATCGTGGCTTATGACGTTCTGTGGATGCTGGCGATGAGTGTGCTGTTGCTGGGTGTTCGTCATACAAAGCCCAAATGAACCCCATGCCTTATCCCCTGTGCGAGAGAAGGTAGCGACACCAGGTCTGCGAAACAACCAAATAGTTACAGTAATGCCACTGCTTGCACCTGGGGTGTCGCCGGATCAGGGGCCAGGGGGCGATTTTCAAAGACCACGATTTACGAAAAGTTGGTATACCACCCCGGCTCCCAAAAGTCCTTGACCAACCCCAGGCGCAACTGTTCTGTTGCTTCGGGCAGGGCTTCGGCTACTTCGTGGGCCAGAAGACCTGTTTTGCGGGTTCGATCCCCGGCCAGGCCGTGCAGATACACCCCCAGGCGGGCGGCCTCCCAGGCTGGTAGCCCTGCTGCTAACAGGGCCCCAATCACCCCTGCCAGCACATCGCCCATCCCGCCGGTGGCCATCTGGGGGTTGCCGGTGCTGTTGACCGCCAACCTGGCCTCCGATGCATCGGGTGGCATCCAGGCCAGCACGGTGGGGCCTCCCTTCAGCACCACCACCAGGCCCGGATAGCGCTGAGCCAGGCTTTGGGCGGCCTCGAGGGGAAACCGGGCGATTTGCTCGGCAGAGAGCCCCAGCAGTCGGCTGGCCTCGCCGGGGTGGGGGGTGATGATGGTGGGAAGCCCTGCCTGGGCATAGGCTTGCAGCACCCGCTCGTGCAGAGCATCGGCGTCGAGTACGGTGGGGCGGGCCAGGCCCAACGCAGCCAGGGCCGCCTCCATCCCCCCTTCCCCGGCCCCCATCCCTACCGCCACCGCCTCGGCTCGGGCCATTTGCAGGTTGGCAGTGTTCCACTCGAACAAAGGAAGCCGCACCGCTTCCAAAGGGGGCTGCACGTCGCAGTCGGCAGGGTAGGCTACCGTGACCAATCCGGCTCCGGTTCGGTACGCCCCCAAGGCCGCCAGGCTGGGCGCACCCGTATAGCTTCGATACCCCCCCACCACCAGCACCCGCCCCACCGAGCCTTTGTGCGCGTTGCCTGGGCGGGCAGGGAGCAAAGGGCGCAAGGTCTCGCGGCACAGCAGTTCGGGGAGCTGGGGGTTCTCCAGGGCTTTGGGCGGCATTCCAATCGAGTCCAACAGGATGCGTCCGCAAGCGGCCCGGTGCGGATAAAACAGGTGTTCTTTTTTCAGGCCCGCCAGCGCCACGGTCAGGTCGGCGCGGACGTGCGGCTCGTAGGGCAGCCCCGACGGCATGTCCACCGCCATTACGGGCAGTCCGGATTGGTTGATTCTTTCGACCAGCTCAGCATAAAAACCTTCCAGAGGCCCCCGCAAGCCGGTGCCAAACAGCGCATCCAGCACCACGCTATGCGCTTCGGGTTTCCAGGCCGAAAGCGCCTCGATTTCCAGGCCGTGGGCCAGCAGCGCCTGTCGGGCCGAGGCCGCATCGCCTTCCTGGCCCTCGGCAGCGTACACCGCCACCGCATGCCCCCAGTGGGCCAGCCAGCGGGCGGCCACCAGACCGTCTCCTCCGTTGTTGCCCTTGCCGCACAGAACCACAACTTTGCGACCCTCGAAATGTTGCAACAGCCGCTTGGCCGTTCGCCGCCCGGCGGTGTCCATCAGTACCAGACTGGGATAGCCGAGCGCCACGGCCTTCTGGTCGGCCTCGCGCATCGCTTGAGCGGTGAAAAGTCGCATAGGAAAAGGTCGAGAACCAAGGGGTCAGGGGCAAGGGCCCAAAAACCAGGAGCCTGGTTGCGCCCCTGAAGCCCAAGCCTATTCTACTGAGAACGGCAGCGTCAACGACACAAGGATCATCGAATCCAACAACGAATACTCGTGTCATTCCGAGGAGGCGTAAGCCGACGAGGAATCTGATACCGTGCGAGGCTAGTGAATGTTGGGGAAGGTAGCGCATCAGATTCCTCGCTGCGCTCGGAATGACACTTTTGACTGGATTTTTGTGCTTTTCGCGTCACCGTTCTGAGTATGAAGTTTGGAGCTCCAGCGTACACTGGAAGCATGAGCACCCTGAGCATTGCCCAGGCACGTCTGGCCCTTGCTCGGCGGGTCGCGGTGCTGACCGGGGCGGGCATCTCCAAGCCCTCTGGCATTCCTACCTTCCGCGATGCCGCGGGGCTATGGAAGGACTTTAACCTCGAGGAATACGCCACCCCCAGCGCCTATGCCCGCAACCCCCAAAAGGTCTGGGAGTGGTATGCCTGGCGTTATCGGAACGTGATGCAGGCCCAGCCCAACCGGGCCCACACCTTGCTGGCCGAACTTGAAAAGCGGGTTGGGGAAGGTTTTTTGCTGGCAACGCAAAACGTGGACAGCCTGCATAGCCGGGCTGGTTCGACCCGCCTGGTCGAGCTGCATGGCAACATCGCCAGGGGTCGTTGTGAGCGCTGCGGAGAGCGATTCCCCCTGCCCGACCCAGTCCAGTTCGTTCCGCCGCCGTACTGCCCTGGTTGTGGGGGTCGGGGCCGTCCGGATGTGGTCTGGTTTGGCGAGATGTTACCGATGGGTGCCTTTGAGCAAGCCGAGCAAGCCTTTGCCCAGGCCGAGGTGGCCCTGGTGGTGGGCACCAGCGCCGAGGTGGAGCCGGCGGCCAGCCTGGGTCGGCTGGCCAGCCTGAATGGGGCCTACCTGATTGAAATAAACCCTGACCCCACCCCGCTCTCGAGCTGGGCCGACTGTACCCTCAGGATGGGAGCGGTAGAGGGGATGGAAGCCCTGATGGCTGCGTCAGGCTGACTCGCGCTCGCTGGGGTTGGTTTGCCTGCGCAGGCGGGACTGGTCGTAGAGAATCCAGCCACCCAGGGCCGCGAGGCCCACAATGGTTGCTACCAGCAAAAAAGGCCCCAGGCGGGAGAAATCGGCGCCCAGCCAGGCCACCACCACCGCCACCGGGGCGGCCCCCACCGAGGTCGCCAGCAAGAACTTGAGGGGGTGCATCCGCACCAGCCCGGCCACAAAGTTCACGCTATCGGTGGGTACCACAAACGACAGCCGCAGCGCAATGATGGCCCAGGGGCCGTAGCGCTCGACCTGCTCTTCCACCTTCAGGCGAATTTTCTCGCTGACAAAGCGATCCACCACCACCGGCCCCAGCATCCTGGCCAGGCTGTAGCCCAGCATGGCGGCAATGATGGCGCCAACCCAGCCCAGCACCCCCCCCACCACCGGCCCAAAGGCCAGCACCGAGATCAGCATCACCAGGGTCATGGGCACTACCGAGACCAGGGTCTGGGCAATCATCAGACCGATGATGCTCAAGGGGCCCCAAAAGCCCAGCCCGGCCACCCAGGCCTGGAGGGCTTGCGAGTTCCCGCTGGAGAGCAAGGCATACGCTCCATCAATGCGTTCTTTTAGGCCAGGGAAGACAAAATAGGAGCCCACCAGTGCGCCTGTGAGCAGCAGCAAAGCCAGCAGTATGGGCAGTATGGGCAGGGGCCGTGATGCAGGAGGTCGTTCCATTCCAAAGCTCAGGGTATCGCAATGAATGAGAATCACCTTTGTTATCGGTCACACTTGGGTAAAAGTGGAAAGCCTCGAGCCCAGGCAGGCCGATTCCCATATAGGCCAGGTACCGGCACCGTTCATCCGGCAAACCGCGACGTATCCCACGAAGGTCTGGCCCAAAAGTGCATATCTTGATAGCACCATGAGCCTGCGCGAACGCGTTTTCCCTCTCAAAACCCCTGAGGACGTGGATGTCTTTCTGGAGCGCCACGAACTCGCGGCGATTTTCAAGGCCAGTACCACCGACAAGACTTTGGAGGCCATGCAGCACGTCCAGAAGTACCTCGAGCCCCGCCCGGATGTGGCCATAGGCATTATCCGCATTCCCGAAGACCGCCCGGCTTCCAACCATGTGGAGGCCCGCACCGGCATCCAGCACCAGAGCCCGCAGTTGATCCTCTTCCGTCAGGCCCGGCCCCTCTTCGACCTGGATAACTGGAAAATCAACCCTGACCACTTGGAGCCCCTTCTGCTTCAGTCGCTCCCGGTTCATATTGGCAAGCCGGTGCGAAACCCTGCTGTGGCCGGGTTGCATGTGTACAGGGATCTACTTGACCGCTTCCTCAGGGGCCAACTGAGTGAGGAGCGCTTCCAGTGGGGCTACCTGGATCAGCTCAAAAGAGAGGCGGGCTGGCGCTCAGACCAAGACTTTGACCTGCTCAACAGCCTGTTCCCCAACCCCGATGGTCGGGCCTTCACCCCCGGCAAGGTGGTGGCGCTCGAGTTCCAGGCCCAGCTCGCCGGTAAAGCCGAACCGCTGCTGGAGCGAGCCAGACGGTTACGGCTCCGGATGGAAGAGAGTCCTGCGGATGAATTTGCAAGCTTTGAGTAGAGGTGGCAGGTCTTGGGTCAAGCGCAAGCTGGGGACTTGGTCTGGTTTTTGGCAGTTTGTTGAGCGGTTAGGGAAACCCCGAAGTACACGGTTTTAGAGACATCAATGCACTTCCAAATTTCCACGAGTAATGGCCTTTTGGCCTCCTCCCTACCACGTAGGGAGGGCAGGGGAGGATGCGGTTCAGCAATCCTGCTTAGGACATCGGCACCTGGCGCAGGAGGCGGCCCTCGATGCGCTCCAGGATTTCCGGCAGGCTATGGCCGGTGATGGTCAGGCCGTGGTTCTTGAGCCCCACCACGGCCCGGCTGGGGTCGGGGGCCTGGCGTACTTTTTCGGCCACCGCATCGGCTAGCTGGTAGGTGCCACAGGGGTAGTTGAACTGGGTCGAGCTGATGTTTTCCATCCAGGCGTGAATGTGCAGGATGGCCCCTACCTGGGGGTGTTCACGGTAGATCATCCAGTGCTCGATGGCGTCCACGCTCACCCGGCGGGGCTCAACGTGGGGGGGCACCGAGAGGCGCATGGCGTTTTGTTCTGCGTCGTAGTCGGTGACCATCAGGATGTCGCGCCCCACCTCCCGCAGGTTGGCCTTGTCCACCCCGCTGGCCGACATCCAGAAGCGCTTTTCATCCTTGCGCACCGAGAGGTTGCCATACGAGAGCCCCCCGATGCCATAGAGCCGCTTGACATGGCGGAAGTCTTCGGGAGGCAGGATTTCCTCGATGGGGAAGGCGGTGGGCAGCAAGTCCCACTCGGCCAGTTTGCGCCCGGCGGCGCTCAGGCTTTCGGTCAGGGCGTCGCCCTGCCAGAGCTCGGGCTCGAGGTCGGGTTCAAACAGGTTGTTGACCACCAGCACCGAGGAGGCAATGGGGTGAATGCGCTCCGCGAGCCGCTCGGCAAAGCGTGGGCCTTCGGGCTCGTGGTACTGGCCGAGCTCCAGGGTGAGGAAATAAGCCCCCTGCCCCGGCACATAGACCACCAGCATGTTGGACAGGGCCCTGACCAGATACCCATACAGCGAAGCGATGGGGTCGGTGGGCATCTGGGGTAGCTCGAGGAGGGAAATCACCATGGTGCCCTGGGCCTTGCGGCGGTAGGGGATGGGTTTCTCGGCTCGGATAAAGTTCAGGACGGCTCGGGGGCTATCGGGTTCGGACTCAAATCGATAGCCCTGGGCCTGCAATACGGTGGGAAGCTCCTGGGATAGGGCCTCGAGGCCCGCCGTGGGCTGGCCAAAAACCGTAAAAGTGGGTGGTGATTGCAGGGTAAGGATGGAGCTGCTGCTGTTTCTGGACTGGATCATGATGAAACCCTCCAAGAAACCCGACTCGTTGGTTAGCGCTCAATGCAGGGCAGGTAGATAACGGGTAGCGGGCAGTCACTTTACACCACGCGATGTATTCTACACCATCATTTTTCCAGGCTCCCCAAGCCATTTTTGGGCCATTTTGAACCAAAACAGCCCAGTGGGCCATAACAAATCCCTTCGTGTGCTACTTGATCTGGACTTCGAGATGTGAAAAAAGAGGGGGTGCTATGCACTCAGATCGCGAGCACCCCCTCT
>FWPV01005630.1_pt1 | contig 24838 bp, 15 predicted proteins | sample 2228371 | NCBI WGS metagenome assembly FWPV01 (sample SAMEA103939776, study PRJEB20133) | metagenome | reverse complement strand
CATAACCCCCCGCGGGAGGGTTTGGGAGGGCGCAGCCCTCCCAAGAACAATACTATTTTCATTCTGGCGTTGTGCGGCGCAGCCGCATGACCGTCTAACGTGAAAATTAGGTGGGGAAACCCGGTTTCCCCACGCCCCCGCCCACGGGATGGCAAGCCCTCCTCACCGGGAGGGTTTGGGAGGGCGTAGCCCTCCCAAAAATAGTTATTTTCATCCTCTCGTTGTGCGGCGCAGCCGCATGGACGGCTACGGTGAACATACGGGGAAACCGGGTTTCCCCAACTCCCTGCCTGTGGGGGCGCCAGCCGCTCCCACCAGCGGTTGGAACATGGGGAAACCGGGTTTCCCCAATCCCCTCCCTGAGGGGAAGGTGCTCGCATCCCTGGCCAGAGGAGAGGACGCAAGGAGGGGGCGAACCAGCGTTCGCCCCCTACTCGCGTCGTAACACGAAGATACGCGGGTAGAGGCCCCCGAGGTCCACGCGTATGGGTGGTTCGACCCTCCAGACGGGGGTGCTGGACAGGAGGCGCTCCAGCAGGCGTACCTCGTGGGAGAGCAGCACGCAGCGGGCGCCGGGGCGAGCCACCCGCGCGGCCTCAGCCAGCAGTGCGGGGTAGAGTTCCAGGTTGTGGGCGTGGGAGCCGACCAGGTGACCAAACGGCAGATCGCCGGTGATCACATCGATGACAGCCGCGGGCAAGGGCAGCGATCGCGCGTCCCAGGGCTGCACCTCGGCGCGCTCGCTCACGCCGGCTGCCTCGAGATTGGCGCGGGTGCAGGCCAGGGCCTGCGGGTCAGTGTCGCAGCCAATTGCCCGTTTTGCCGGCGCCATCAGCAGCCGCTCGATCAGCAATGTTCCTGATCCACACCCGATGTTCAGATACACATCCCCTGCGGCCGGCGCGGTGAGCAGGTTCATGGCGCAGGCGACAGGGCCGTTCAGCGCGCCCTCCAGGTTGCAGACGCGCCAGGGACGGGTCGCCAGGGGGCGTGGTGAGATCCGCACGAGCCATTCCCATCCCGTTTGCGCCTCATCCCGGCGCAGGCGCAGCAGCAGGTCCCCGTCATCAACGCCAACGGTCAGCCCCAGGCGGTGGGCGAGTTCGGTTTTCAGGCGCCTGAGCACCGCCGAGTCGGCGCCTGCGGCGCTGAGGAAGAGGGTGCGAAACGCGCCCTGCGGATACAGGCGCAGAACGGTCTGGCAGTCGGCCAGCGCCAGGCGCAGGTGCTCGTCGCCGAGCAGCGCGCGGGGCCGCGGCACGGCGAAGTGGCGCACCAGGTACACCGATGCAGCCAGGCGCAGGCGCAGTAGCGCGCGCAGGTCGCCCGCATAGCTTGCCCCGATCACACCGGGGCGTTCATCGCCAGCCAGACGAATGGCGCGATCAATCTGGCGCAACTCGCGCCGCGCTAACGGTTCGAGGCCCTCGGCAACCACGATCTCCAGTCGGCGGCCCGGCCCGTCTGGTCGCGAAGCGTATCCTTTATCTTTCATGCCGTATACGTACAATACTGAGGTGAAAATACGGGGAAACCGGGTTTCCCCATCCCCCTGCCTGCTGGGAGGGTTTGGGAGGGCGAAGCCCTTCCAAGAACAATATAATATTTTCATTCTGGCGTTGTGCGGCGCAGCCGCAAGGGTGTCTGACCGAAGCAGAAGCGACTATGAGCGAGCAGACCTTCACTCTCGGAATCTCTTACTGGCCGCGACGGCGGCGCTACGCTGAACGGATCCTCTGCTCCTGGAGCGACGCCGATCCTGTGGCCCTCCGTGATGAACTCAGTCACATCGCCGAGCTGGGGTTCACCAGGGTGCGGTTCGAGTTACGCTGGGCCGAAGTACTGCCCGATCTGCGTGTCAATACGGCGGCGCTGCGCGGCCTGGAGCGCGCCCTCGACCAGGCCGAAGAGCACGGCTTACAGGCGGTGGTGGCCCTGCTCGGGGCGAGTCTGGGCGGTACGCTGCACCTGCCCGCGTGGGCGGTGGGGTTCCGCCTGCCGCACGATCTGCAACTTGCCCGGCGCCTGGGCCCACCGGTGGTTATCGCGCCGCCCGACCAGCCGGTGGTGCTGGCCGGCGAGCAGTACTGCGCCGAACCGCCGCGCGATCTTTACGGCGAGCCGGAGTTGCTGGTGGCGCAGCGGCAGGTGCTTCACGAAACCATCGGCAACCTGAGCGCGCACCCGGCTGCCGCGGCCTGGCAGATTGGCGCCGATATGGAGCGACTGCGCCGCCCGGCCTCGGCGCGGGCTGCTGCGGAGTGGTGGGGCGACCTGGCCGCGCGCGCGCTGGACTACGGGGCGCGCCAGGTGATCGGGGTCGTGAGCGCGATGAACCTGGAGCGCCGCGATACCCTGCGCCCGGAGCAGATTGTGCGCCACAACGGCCAGGTGGCGGTATCGGTGGCGGCCTGGTCGCCCCCCCTGGCGGAACGGCTCGACGATACGCGCCGGGCGCGCTTTCTCCACGCCCTCACCGCCGCTCTGGTGCGCGCCGAGCAGAGCGCTGCCGCGCCGGTGATCGTCACTGACCTGGGGGCGCCAACCATGATCCCGGGCTCCAACGGCCTGGTTACCAGTGAGATCTTTGGCCGGACGGTGCTACATCCGCTGCTCGATGAAGAGCGCCAGGCAACTCTGATCGAAGAGGGGCTTGCCGCATTGTACCGTGACGGCGCCGCGGGGGTGTGGCTGCCATTGTACGCCGATCCGGCGCCGGAGGTGTGGAATGTTCCGCCGCTGGATCGCTCCTGGTGGGCGCGCACGACGGGCCTGGTGGCGCCCGGCGGGCGCGAGAAACCGGCCGCCGAGGCGTTGCGCGTCTTTGCCGCCCGGCTGCGCGCCGGGGGCCTGCCTGCGCCCGTCGGGCCACCCGCGCTGCCTCTCGACCCCGAACGCTACTGGTACGACCCGGAGCGCAGTTTTGCCGCCCTCTGGGAGGATTGGCAGCGCGATTAGGGCCGATGAACACGTGGCCCTGAAATTGACCCGTAAAAGGTGGGGAACTCCGGGTTCGTCACGTCCCTGCCGCGGGGAAGGTGTGAGCGAGCTGCGCCCTGCCGACCCCTCGCGTTCAAGGCCCGGCCTGAGACGCCCGGGAGGGCCAGCCCAACTCGGCGAGCCAGGCCAGATCAGCCGGCGTGAGCCGGCCCGCGGCGCGGGCTCGCTCCAGCAAGTCGGGCCGGCGCAGCAGGGTGCGCCGCAGGCGCTCGCGTCGCCGCCACCTTGCCACTTCACCGTGGTGCCCGGAGACCAGCACCGGGGGCACCGGTCGGCCTTCCCAGACCGCCGGGCGGGTGTAGTGCGGGTATTCGAGCAGGCCATCGCCGTGGCTTTCCTCGGCCACCGATTCGGCGTCAATCACGCCAGGGACGAGCCGCGCCACAGCATCAACCACCACCATCGCGGCAAGCTCCCCGCCCGTCAGCACATAATCGCCGATGCTCAGCTCACGGGTGATCAGCGCCTCGCGCACCCGCTCGTCAATCCCCTCGTAGTGCCCGCAGACCAGCACCAGCCGCTCTGCGCCAGCCAGTTCCTGCGCAATGGCCTGGGTAAAGACCTCCCCATCGGGTGTCAGCAGGATAACCGGGGGAGAGGCGGGCGATTCGGCAGCGGCGGCCCCGGGCGGAAGGGCGAGCACGGCGCGGATGCAGGCAGCCAGAGGTTCGGGTTTCATCACCATGCCTGCGCCGCCACCGTAGGGCGCATCGTCGGTAGTGCGGTGACGGTCGGCGGCCCAATCGCGGATGTTGTGCAGGCGCACCTGGATCAGACCGGCCTGCTGGGCCCGCTTGAGGATGCTTTCGGTAAGCGGCCCGGTAAACATGCCGGGGAAGAGGGTGAGAATATCAACAATCACGACTCGATACTGCCCAGATACTGGTCAAAAAAGCGCACCACACGGCGACAGTACTCCGGCCGGTCGGCGAAGTAAGCGCCGCAGTGATCAGCCCCCTCGACGATCCACAGCTCGCGTGGCTCGCCCGCAGCGGCGTAGAGACGCCGGGCGTGTTCGACGGGCGTCACCGTATCGGCGGCGCCGTGAATAATGAGCACCGGGCGCGGCGCCAGGCGCCCGATGGCCTCGATGGGGCGGGCCTGACCGAAACGGTAGCCGTGCCGCCGCCACACCATTTCCTCGGTAACGCGCAGCAAGATCCCGACCGGCAGACGCACCTGCTGACGCAGCGCATGGGCCACGATGTCGTGCCCCGAGGTAAACGAGCTATCTGCCACGACCGCCGCCACATCCGCTTCGGCAGGCGCGGCGAGCAGGGCGACAGCCGCGCCCATCGAGTAGCCGATGACAGCCAGACGCAGCCCGGAGGCGCGCCCGCGGGCAAAGGCCAGCGCTGCGCGCAGATCGTCTACCTCACGGCTGACCAGGGTCTGCGGCCAGGGATCGGAGTCGCCGCGCCCGCGAAAGTCAAACAGCAGCACGCTGTAGCCAGCGCGCCAGCAGCGCGAACCGATGCCGAGCAACTCATCCTTGCGCCCGGCGTGGCCGTGGCAGCCAACGATCACCCCGCGGGGGCGTTCTTGCGGCAGCCACCATCCTCGCAGGCGCAGCCCATCGGCACTCGCAAAACCCACCTCCTCGAACGGCAGGTCCAGCTCCCAGGGTGTCATGAAATAGGCGTCGTGGTAGGTGCGGGGCGGCTCGGGGCTGACACGCGAGCTGATGTACCAGGCCGCTCCCAGCAGGCCACCAGCGGCAGCCAGTGCGCTACCACCGGCAAGTCGGAGGAAAGTGGACATCTGATGCATACTGTGATTGTACCCGAAAACGCGGGGGAGTCGTGGGGGAGAGATCAGGCTTCCCCCGGGTCATCTCAGGCCGGGGGTGCGGGCGATACACCGGTCGCAGCGTTCCGCCCCCTTCCCGGAGGCAGGGGGATGGGGAAACCTTTCAGGTGTAGAGTTTCTGGCGGATGTCGTCCTGATGCGCTGCTGGTCCTCACCCCCCTGCCCCTCTCTCCCTGAGCGGGAGAGGGGGTATGTGGCCGACGCTGCGATACACCGGTTCTGCTGACGTGCCGCAACGCCAGATTCCGACTCCCTTCCCTGGCAGGAGAAAGGGCAGGGGGGTGGGGTATGCGGGACCCGGGGGTTGCACCCCCCAGAAACTCTACACTTGAGAGGGGCCGCCCCCTCCCTGGCCCTCCCCCGCTGGGGGAGGGAACCGGGCGCCTCCCCGCAGGGAGGGGATTGGGGAAACCGGGTTTCCCCATGGCCCAACCGCTGGTGGGAGCGGCTGGCGCTCCACAGGCAGGGGGATGGGGCAACCCGGTTTCCCCGTATGTTCACCTCAGCCGTTCTGAGACTCCTCGGGAGCGGTAAAGGGGAACACCGGCTTACAAAAATTGGTCAACTGCAGATCGATCTCGTACAGACCGGAGCTGAAACGCCCCTCGTAGGGCATACCGAGGCCCTGGACGAGGGCGATCATGCCGGTATTGTCGGCGTGGGTAAGCAGGATCATATGGCGGAAGCCGCGAACCAGGGCCGTTTGCACCAGGAGGTCGAAGAGTTGGCGGCCGATCCCAACCCCCTGATAGTCGTCACGGATGACAATGGAGGCTTCGCAGGTTGCGTCATGTTCTACGAGGCGCGCGAAGCGGGCCACCGCGACGGCTTCCTCGCGTCCGTCTTCGTCAGCCACGGCGATCAGAGCCGTCTCCCGTTCGGGGTCAATCGTCGCCAGGCGGGCGGCCTCGCGGCGTACCCGCTCTTCATCCACGTCGTTGAGCGGCACAAAGAAGCGCCGGTAGCGGGTTTCGGGGGAGAGCCGGTAGAACATGCGCGTGAGTAACTCGGCGTCCTCGCGCCGCATGTGCCGCACCCGCACCTCGCGCCCGTCACGGGCGCGGAGGGTGACGGTGGCTTTCATATTTGGCTGGAATGGCGATAGGGATTGGGTCACAAAGTCCTCACCGCGATGAAAATGGGAAACTCACGCTTCTCCAACCCTCTGCTCTCCAACCCTCTGGCCGGCGGGAGAGTTTTGGAGGGCGCGGCCTTCCCAGGAAAAAAGCCGTGTTCATCCTGTCATTGTGCGGCGGCCGCCAGGCATCTGATATGAATACAGGGGAAACCGGGTTTCCCTGCGCTCCTGCCGGCGGGGAGGCTTCTGGAGCATTCCGTCCCCCTCTCAGCCTCTCTCCGCTGGACGGAGCCTGGCTCCCTCCTCCAACGATATCAGGGGCGGACAGAACGTATGGGCGCCGACGGGCGTTACGGCGTTGGGATGGGCTAGTTGGTCCTCACCCCCGGCCCGCTTCGACAGGCTCAGGCTTCGCCCTGAGGCTCAGTCCGAAAGGGCGGGCCGCTCCAGCGAAGCTGGAGCGCCTGCGCTGAGCCTGTCGAAGCGGGGAGACCAGAGCCGTGCGCGGGGGCGTTCCTATGCGGTACAAGCAACGTTGGCGCGGATGTTCCGTCCGTCCCTAAACACCCAGCGGGGAGGATCGCAGTCCTGCCCGGGTCCAATTGCAGACGGCTCCCTGCCGGCCACACATCGCATCTCTCATGGTACAGTGTAACACGCTGGAGTTACACTGGACTGGAACTGTACACGATTCCGTGAAAGACGCGCCATCCACTCCGCTGCCGCCCCTGCTTGCCATTGTCGGGCCGACTGCGGTCGGTAAGACGGCCCTGGCCATCGCGCTGGCGCGCCGGATGGGTGGCGAGATCGTCTCGGCTGATTCGCGACAGATCTACCGAAAGATGGACATCGGCACGGCAAAGCCGACACCGGAGGAGCGCGCTGCCGTTCGACACCATCTAATTGACATTCGCGATCCCGACGAAGAGTTCTCGCTGGCTACCTACCAGGAGCTGGCGTGGGCGGCCATTGCGGACATTACAGCGCGGGGGGGAGTGCCGTTGCTGGTGGGTGGGACGGGCCAGTACCTGGCGGCGGTGCTGGAGGGCTGGCAGATCCCCCGGGTCGCGCCGCAGCCTGAGCTACGCGCGTCTCTGGAGCGGCAGGCTGCCGAAGCCGGGGCCGAGGCGCTCCACGCCCGCCTGGCTGCGGTTGACCCGGTCGCCGCGGCGCGCATCCCCGCTACGAACGTGCGTCGCGTGGTGCGCGCCCTGGAGGTCTACATGCTGACGGGTCAGCCCATTTCTGCCCAGCAGCGGCGGGAGGCGCCGCCCTACCAGATCCGCACGATCTGGCTCACCCGCCCGCGCGATGAACTCTATGCCCGCGCTGATGCCCGGGTGGAGGCGATGATCGCCGCTGGACTGGTGGACGAGGTGGCCGGGTTACTGGCCGCAGGCTACGGCTGGCGCTTGCCGGCAATGTCCAGTCTGGGCTACATCCAGTTCCGCGCCTACTTCGAGGGCGCCGCCAGTCTGGCGACCTGCATCGAGCGCCTGAAGTTCGACACGCACGCTTTCATCCGGCGCCAGGCGGCCTGGTTCCGTCGGCTGCCGAACGTAGAGATCTGGACGCCGGAGCATTCGGAGTGGCTGACGAGCTGAAGCTGCGGCGCGAACAGCGGCCACGTCGCGTCGCGCGTCGCTTGTCTGAACCTGCGCTAGCTTTCTCCCTCATCTCGCGGGGCATAAGCGACGCGGTATTCGCGGACCAGGTGCTCGATGAAGCGCTCGGGGTCGCCGGCGGAGACGAGGCCGAGGCGGGCGCGCAGGGTGGCGGCCATGCTGGCGGCCAGTTCGGCGCGGGGGCCAGGGCCGAGTTGACCGCGCTGGCGGAGAAACTCCTCGGCCAGGGCGTAGTCGGCGGAGGTGAGGAGGTGCAGGTCAGGCAGCAGGGGGCGCGGCGGCGCTTCGGGCGAACGTGGCGGGAGTGCAACCGCCACGGTATCATGGGTCAGATCGGCCAGAGTGATCGGCAGCCCCTCGCGCACTACCAGCGTACCGGCGGCCAGATCGCCCAGCCGCCGCGCCCGCGGGTCGGCAAACATAACCACGACGCCCAGGCCATAGGCGAATGGCAGAAAATCCACCGCGCGCACCAGGTTACGCACAGCCGAGGCGCTAAAGTCGATTGGCCGGCCACCCTCGCGCAGCACCCGCAGTCCGATCAGCCGTTTGCCGGGCGTCTGCCCTGACCAGAGCAGTTCAAAGAGCAAGTAGTAGCCCCAGAGCAGGACAAAGGCCATAATGGCCCAGACGGCGAACACAACCGTGTCTGCTCTGGCGATCACGTCGTTCAGCGTGTCCAGGGAGAGGGCGATGACACTGAGGACGATCTGTAGCAGCAGGATCAGCAGCGTATCAACCGTTGCTGCCAGACAACGCGAGGCCGCCCCGGCAACTGTGTAGCTGATGGGCACAACCTCGGGGGTTTCGACGTAGTAGCAACGGTCGTCCATGCAAGGCGGCTACAGCGCTTGAGGCTGCTCGGCGTCATCGGGGGGCGCGGAGATCATCTCGGGATCGTGGGTCGCCTCCAGGTGGGCCATATCGTTGACGACAATCGTCTCCCAACCCCGGGCGCCGATGCGCACCACGCTGATTGAGGTATTGCCGATGTGCGGAAAGTGCTGGAACTCATTGCCGTCGAGGCTGACCGCATGCGACAGCAGGGCGCGGATGCAGCCGCCGTGGGTCACGACGGCGATGGTCGCCCCGGGGTGCTCGGCAATGATCCGTTCAACAGCGGTTACGACGCGCTGGCGCATGGCGCGGATCGACTCGCCGCCGCCGCGGGGAATGTCTTCGCCGGCAGCTATGCGGGCGAAGTCATCGGGGTAGAGGGCCTGCAACTCGGCGCTCGTATGGCCACTCCACGTGCCCAGATCGATCTCGCGCAGCCCGGAGGTGAGCCGCACCGCCGCGCCGAGGGCCGCGCTGACCGCGTGGGCCGTCTGCGACGCCCGGGCCAGATCACTGCTGTAGAGGGCATCGAAACGCGGCCCCTCGCGGGCCAGACGCTGCCCGAGCAACTGCGCCTGGCGCCAGCCGACGGCGTTGAGCGGCACATCGGTATGCCCCTGCCAGCGTCCGGTGAGGTTCCAGTCGGTTTCGCCGTGGCGGATCAGATAGAGGGTGGTTTGCATCGAGTGCTTTCCTGCTCGTGCGGCGCATCCCGCGCCCTGAGGCATACTTCAACATATTCACGGCGGCATTCTTCCGGGAGGCTGCGCTTTCCCAAACCCTCCCTGCTGGTGGATTGTTGCTGGGAGGGTGCAGCCCTCCCAAACCCTCCCGGCATGGAGGGCTTGCCACCCTGCCGGGAGGAGGGTGGGGAACCCCGGCTTCCTCCTGTTCCGTCCGCAGGAATCATACCACAGGTCCGGCCTACGAGTTCACACTTCTCCTGGGAGCGCGGGCATCTTGCCCGCATCCAGGCCCTTGCAGGCGGGACGCCCGCGCTCCCGGGGTGACGCCTTACCCCACACGTGAACACGCACGTCTGGCGGCCGGTTTGACAGCTTCTTCCCAACGGGAGTACGATACAGCGTACCCGGTGCACTTCCAGGCGATCTGTTCGGGCATCAGCGTAACGTCGCCCTCGTCCAGATGCGCCACGCCCAATCTACAAGCGCAAATCTGTCATTTGCGAAATCGCACGGGGGCGCGAAGGCTCGTCACAGGGCGCGGAGCAGGCTATGGCTTCAGTTCTGGTGCTATACAACGGACCGATCTACACGTTCACTGCCGAGGCGCCCACCGCGCAGGCGCTGGCCATCCGCGATGGGCGCATCTACGCGGTGGGCAGTGTTGGACGGGTGCAGGCGGCGGTGGCCGGCCTGCGCGGCGACTCGCTCAACCTCCAGGGCCGTGCAGTGGTGCCGGCGCTCACCGACGCGCATGTGCACATCACCTTGCAGGGCCTGGCCAGTATGGAAGTGCGCCTGGCCGGCGTCGCCAGCCTGGAGGAGGCCCTCGGCCTGATTGCCGACCGGGCCGTGACGCTGCCGGCAGGGGCCTGGCTGCGCGGCAGCGGCTGGGATCACGTGGCCTGGGGGCGCCGCTGGCCCACCCGGGCCGATCTCGACGTGGTTTGCCCCGCGCATCCCGCCGTGCTTCTCCGCAAAGACGGGCATTCGATCTGGGTCAACAGCATGGCCCTGCGGCTTGCCGGTATCAGCGCCGCGACTCCCGATCCCCCCGGGGGTGTGATCCAGCGTGACCGCGATGGCGAGCCGACCGGCATTCTCATCGAGACCGCGATGGATCTGGTGCGCAGGGTTGAACCCGAACTGACCGAAGCGGAACGTCTCAACGCCCTGCGCCTGGCCATTCACGAGGCGCTCAGCTACGGCATCGCCTCGATCCACGTGCCGCCAACTCCCGACCATGCCACCGCTCCCGACACGCTGCGCGATCTGCAGACCCTGCGCGCGCGGGACGAGTTGCCCCTGCGCTGTCTGCTCCACCTGGCTCAGCCCCACCTGGAGGCGGCGATTGCCCTTGGCCTGCGCAGCGGCTTCGGCGATCGCTGGCTGCGCATCGGCGGACTCAAGCTCTTCGCCGACGGTTCGCTCGGCTCCGAGAGCGCCGAGATGCTCACCCACTACGAGGGCCGCCGCCACACCGGTATTGCCACCATTGAGCCGGAGACGCTCGAGGCGACCATTCGCCGCGCCAATGCCCACGGCATCGCCGTGGCCGTCCACGCGATTGGTGATGCTGCCAACCGGCGGGTGCTCGACGCGCTCGAACGCGCCGCTGCCGACCGGCGCGCGCCCGGCGGCGCCGTGGCGCCGCTGTCTCTGCCCAACCGTATCGAGCACGTGCAGGTGCTCCACCCCCGCGACGTAGCCCGCCTGGCCCAACTGGAGGTCATCGCTTCGATGCAGCCGATCCACGCCACCAGCGATATGGAGATGGCCGAGGCCCTGTGGGGATCACGCTGCGCCCTGGCCTACGCCTGGCGTAGCGTGCGCGATAGTGGGGCAACCCTGGCCTTCGGCTCCGACGCGCCGGTGGAGACGATGAACCCCTGGATGGGCCTCCACGCCGCGGTGACCCGGCAACGCCCCAATGGCTACCCCGAGGGTGGCTGGTACCCCGAGCAGCGACTGAGCGTCGCCGAGGCGCTGGAGGCGTACTGCGTGGGGCCGGCGCTCGCCAGCGGCGAAAGTGCTGAGAAGGGCCGCATCGCCCCGGGTATGCTCGCCGATCTGGCAGTGCTAACCGGCGACCCCTTCCGTAGCAGCCCTGCCGAGCTTCCTGCCATCACTGCGGCGATGACCCTGGTCGAGGGAAGGGTCGTGTTTGAGCGTTAGATGCCTGTGCGGCTGCGCGGCACCCTGCCAGGGTGAAAACAGGGTTATTTTTGAGGGGCTGCGCCCGCCGCCGCCCTCCGCGCAGGGCGGGGGTTGGGGAAACCGGGTTTCCCCAGGGTCATCTGAGGGATACTCCCGGGAGGGCTTCGCCCTCCCGCAGGGAGTGGCGTGGGGAAACCCGGTTTCCCCTTCTTTTCATAATCAGCCGTCCTGAAAGAAAGGAGCGCGCGCCAGAGCGATCGGCGCACAGGGGTATGTTCAAAAACCGGATCTTTCGGGCCGTTGTAAGCGGCCATTTCGCCATCGATGTCCTCAACAGTAGTGGCGCAGTGCTCCTGGCAGTGCTGCGCGAACCCCTGGGCCTGAGCTATGCACAGATTGGCGCGGCGCTAACGGCCTACTTGCTGATCGGCTCGCTCTCGCAACCGGTCTTCGGCTGGCTCTCCGACCGACTGGCCGGTCGCTGGATGGTTCTGGCCGGGGCGGGTCTGGCCTGGGTGGCCCTGTTCTTCGCCCTGGTGGCGGTCGCGCCTACCTGGGCCTTGCTCCTGCCTGTGTTTATGCTGGCGCCCCTGGGCAGCGGTTTGTTCCACCCCATCGGTACGGCGGCCTCAGCTTCGGCGATTCCGCAGCGGGCCGCCAGCGCGACATCAACGTTCTTTTTCTTCGGCCAGCTCGGGCTGGCCGTCGGCCCGTTCCTCGCCGGCGCCCTGACCGGGCACTCTGGCGCGCCCGGTCTGCTTCCTCTGACGCTGCTGGCCCTGATCCCTGCGCTGATGCTGCTGCGCGCTCGCCGCGATGAGGCTGGCCTCGCCCCTCGCCGGGGCAAGCCGCCCGGCGCTACCGGCGCTGCCGGCGCGTGGACGGTGGCGAGTGTGGCCCTGATCGCCGGTTTTGTGGCGCTGGTCGCGGTGCGCTCTTCGATCCAGCAGGTGTACATGTCGTTCCTCCCGCAGCTCTTTCAGAGCCGCGGCTGGGAGCCGGCGCTGTTCGGGCTGCTCTCGGGCGCCTTTATGGGCGCGGGTGCGGTGGGGCAACTCGTGAGCGGCAATCTGGCCGACCGGTATGGCATGCGCATCGCGACCGTGGCGCCGCTGTTGCTCGGGGTGCCCGCCGGGTTGTTCGGGCTTCTCGCCCAACCGATCTGGGCGGCCTTCGTGGGCTGCATCGCCGCCGGTTTTCTCGTCGGCGGTCAACATAGCGTGCTCGTGGTCCATGCGCAGCGGCTGCTGCCGGTGAAGCAGGGTTTCGCCGCAGGTCTGATCCTCGGCTTTACGTTCGCCAGCGGCGCGATTGGCACAGCTCTCGCCGGCTTCCTGGCGGATCTGGTTGGTCTCGAGACGGTGATGCTCTGGACGACCGCGCTGGGCCTGCTGGCGGCCCTGCTGGCACTCACGCTCCCCGGGCGGCAAGCAGTAGCCGCGGCGCCGACGGTGGCCAGCGCGGATTGAGGGGAGACCAGAGCCGCGCGCGGGGGCGTTCCAATGCGGTACAAGCCACGTTGGCTCGGATGTTCTGTCCGCCCTTAAACTCAGAGGTAGCAGGCGGCCCCGGCACTGTTTGGAGGGTGGGGAAGCCGGGGGTCTCTACAGTCCGTATGTAGTAGAATGGCGCTATGCGGCGATGGGCTTATCTGTGGCTGCTACTTCTGCCCGCGCTGGCCGTGCCGATCCTCTGGCAGGCTGCCGGGGGGGTGACGGTTCAACCGGCCACCTGGCCTGACCGGAGCGGTCCTACCGGCTTCGGCCCGCTCGAGGAGGGTCCTTCCGGCCCGTGGCGCTGGAGCATTGCCCCCGAAGCGGAGCTGCGCCTCGTCGCAGATGGGCTTCCGGGCATTGTGACGCTGCGCGGCGCAGTGGCCCCCGGCGCCGGTGTGCAGCTCGAAGCCGGAGCGACGCGTGTCGCGCTGCCCCCGGGGACGCCGCTGCCGCAACTCCGTCGCTATGCCCTTCTGGTCGCCTCGCCCGATCCGTCGGGCTGGCTGGACCTGCGACTCCGGGCGGCGCCCCTGGCGCACATCGAGGGCCGGCATCTGGGTATGGCGCTGGCCGAGGTGCGGATCGCGCCGGTCGCGCGTCTGTTCCGCCTTCCCCCGGCATTTGACTGGCTGGTCCTGGGCGGCGCGCCGTTGCTGATCGCGGTCGTCCTGCGCCTTTCGGGCCGCTCGCCCCGCGTCGCCGTTTTCGGCGGCGCGGCGGCGGGACTGGCGCTGGTGGTCCTCCGGGCTGTCTGGCCCGGGGCCTTGGAGCCTCTGCTGCACGATGCGCGCGCCTTTCTTGACCCGCTGGTGCTGCGCTGGTGGCTGGCGGTCCAGGCCGCGGGGCTGGCCGGTCTACCGTTCTCCTTGCTTCTCCTGCGACGGCTGCCGCTGGGCGGCTATCCTCTGGCGAAAATCATCGGGCTGCTCCTGATCACCCTGGGGAGCTGGGTGATTGCTGTGGCCGGGCTGGCGCCTTTCGGGGCGCCCCTGGTGGTGACGCTGTGGCTCGGGCTGCTGCTGGGTGGGTGGAGCGCCTGGGCCCGCGCCAGGCGCACAGGCAATGTCCCTCCCTTGCGACTAGCCTGGCGCACTGTAGCCGGCTGGGAACTTCTCTTTGTAGCGGGGCTGTTCGCGGGCGCGCTGCTGCGCTGGCACGGCGCGGTTGGCCCGGCGCTCACCGGCACCGAGAAGCCCATGGAGATCGCCATCCTCAACGCGGTGCTGCGCTATCCGCGCTTTCCGCCGCTGGACCCCTGGTTCGCCGGGTTTGGTATCAACTACTACTACCTCGGCTATGTGAGCGTGGGCGCGCTTGCGCTGGTCACCGGAACAGAAGCGGCCTTCGCCTTCAACCTGGGCTTCGCTCTGGTCGTAGCCCTGACGGTCACCGGTGTAGCCTACCTGGCCATAGCCCTGGCGGCGCTGACGCCGGCAGCACACGGGCGGGGGGCGTCGGGACTGGCGCTGCTCGCCCTGGTGCTAACCCTGATGGCGGGCAACCAGTCTGCCGCGCTGCACCTTCTCACAGGCTCACACCTGGCGCGCGCCCTCGACGCCGACCAGCTTGTGGAGGCCCTGGCCCTGCGCCTCGGCGGCGCCGAAACTCTGCGCCTGAGCCGACCCGTGCCGCCGGGCTGGGATGGGCCGGGATTCGACGCCATCCAGCCGGCCCTGCCGGAGGCGTTCGACTGGTTCCGGCCTTCGCGGGCCGTCTACGACGACGTGCGCTTGCCCGATGGCAGCACGGAGCGGCGTTATGCGATCACCGAGTTTCCGGCGTTTAGCCTCTATCTGGGCGACCTGCACCCCCACGTTCTGGCGATGCCGGTGAACCTGCTGGCGCTGGCCCTGGCCCTGGGTCTGGCCGCCGGTGGCGCGCCGATGGCGCTGGCGGCCTGCGCCGGGGCCGTCGTGGGCACACTCTACAGCCTGAACGCCTGGGACGCGCCGACCTACGCTGCGATCTGCGCGGGCGCTCTGCTGACCGGCTGGCGCAGTGACGGGGGCCTCGACTGGCGACGCGCATGGCCGGGGCTGGCGGCGCTGGCTGGCGGCGCCGGCCTTGCCGCGCTGCCCTTCGCGCTTACCTTCAGCCCACCTGCTGGCGCTGCCCCCGATACCTGGCTCGCTGGCGCACCGCTGGTCGGGCGCCTCGGCAGCATCTTTGGTCTCGCCCAGAACCGGACGCCGCTGCACAGCTTCCTGGGGATGTTCGGATTGTTCCTCCTGCCGATCCTGGGCCTGGCGATCCGCCCGGCCGTGGCGGGGCCGTGGGCGCGGGCGCTGCCCGTGCTGCTGCCGCTCAGCCTGGTGGCCGGCGCGCTGGCCGGCTTCCCGCTCCTCTTCCTGGTGCCCCTGGCCGCGCTGCTGGCCCGCGGGGCCTGGCGCGCCCGTTCCCCCGCCGAGGCCCTCGTCTGCTGGGCAGGCGCCGTGGGAGCGGCAGCGCTGCTCGTGCCCGAGGCGGTGTACATCCGCGACCACCTGGAGGGCGAAATGAGCCGGATGATCACCATCTTCAAGTTCTTCTACCAGGGCTGGCTGATCTGGGGCCTGGTGGCGGCCTACGCTGCCTGGCGCATCCTGCTGGTCGGGCCGCGCGACCGCCGGGATCTGCTGTGGGCCTTGCCCGCGGCGGGGTTGCTGATGGGGGCGCTGGTCTACCCGGTCGGGCTGCGCTGGGCCGAACCGTGGCAACCGGGAGAGCGCACGTTTGACGGACTGGCCTTTCTGGCCCGTGACGCGCCCGACGAGCTGGCCGCGATACGCTGGCTGGCGGCACACGCGGCTCCCGAGGAGCGGGTGCTCACCGGCTTCTGCAACTGCGACTATGAACGGGTGAGCCGGGTCGGAGCCCTCAGCGGCGCGCAGACTCTGCTGGGCTGGCTGGATGGTCACCAGCGCGTGTGGCGCAGCGGGCGCCCCGATCATCTGGCCGAGATGGCGCGCCGCGAGCGTGACATTCCGGCGATCTACAGGGCCGGCGATTTCGCGAGCGCCCTGGCCCTGCTGCGCCGCCACCAGATCGCCTATGTCTACGTTGGGCCAATGGAGCGCGCCCTGTACGGCGCGGCGAGCGAGCGCCTCTTCACCGCCAACCTGCCCGTGGCCTTCGAGACGGCAGAAGTGCGGATCTACCGCGTCGAGATTCCACCGGGGAAAGCGACGCCAGCGGCGCTGCCGCGCTGATCGGCGGGGCAACCCCGTTGTCCGGCGTCCTCGCCCACAGGGGAAACCGGCGCCCCGGCGCGCGGGGAACCCTGGTTCCTCCACCTTTCAGGTGTAGCGTTTTTGGCGGATGGCCTCCTGATGCGCTGCTGGTCCTCACCCCCTCCCCCTCTCCAGCGAAGCTGGAGAGCCTGCGCTGAGCCTGTCGAAGCGGGGAGACCAGAACCGTGCGCGGGGGCGTTCCAATGTGGTACAAGCCACGTTGGCTCGGATGTTCTGTCCGCCCTTATACCAATTACCGTTAATGATGCCGCATTGCCTGAAGCGATTTCAGGCGTTGTGCTGCCCAGCGTGGCAATCCACAATCCAAAATCTAAAATCCAAAATGGTATTAAACCTGGCAGGGGAGAGGGTGGGGGGTGACGTATGCGGGAACCGGGGGTTGCGCCCCCAACAACTCTACGCTTGAGAGGGTTTCCCCACGCCCCTGCCCGCCGGACAGGCGCTGTCTGAGCGAACGAAGGGTCTCGCCCTAGCGGCGGAGAAGAGGCTGCAAGACCGGGAAGGTGATCCGCTCCAGGGTCACGTTGCTGGCGATGCTGGCCAGGCTCTCGTTGCCCGCAGCGTCGACAAAGGTGACCACCAGGCGGTAAACGCCGGGGGTAAGCTGCGCAGGTGTGAATGATCGCGCCAGATTGACCGTCGCCCGCAGGCGCAGACGCCCGTCGCTCGCGCCCACCTCGTTCATAGCGCCGAAGGGCACTACCAGCGGGCGCCCTGCCACCGGCGCGCCGCCATCAGCAGGGCTCAACTCCGGGCGCACCACGATCCCCAGGAGCCGCACATCGTCCCCCGCCGCAGCGTTGTCGAGGACCAGCTCCAACTGGCTCGTGCCCCGGGGATTCGGCTCCAGGGCCAGCGTCGCCGCGCTCGGGTCAAAAACCGGACGAACCGGATCGTACACGATGGTCCGCTCGGTTTCCAGACCATTGCCCACACTATCGGTGAAGGCAAAGCGCAGCGTCTTCGGACCGGGAGCGCCGGTCAGCCCGACAGTCACCTCCAGCGCCTGCCTGCCGGCCACATCCAGCGGCAATACCCCGCCCGGCACATTCAACGGCCCGCTCACCACCCCGGCGACCAGCCCGGAACACTCCGCGGCATTGTTCAGCGCGATGGCTGCAGTCGGTTGGTTAGTGTACGCCGGGTCGAACCCCTCAATCGGGCTGACCACCGTCACCGTCGTCTGAACGGCGCGGTCAAAGGTAATCGTATCGCTGTTCGGATCGAGCTGGAACACGCTGCCCAGCCGCAACTGGGTGTAGAGAACCGCCGGCGTGCAGAGCGTCGGAACGGGCAGGGGCGGCGCTGGCACATTGAGGGGATTGGTGAACGGACGGTAGCCCCCCGAGTCGTTTTCCTCGTCCGTCGGTGGCGCGCCCCAGCGCCAGCGCACCTCGTTCGGGTCGCCCTGGAGCCCGGCGAAGGTGACGGCAACGACGGGCCGGCTGGTAAAGGCGGCGCCCGCTTCGATCGCTATGCCTGCCGCGGTAACCAGCGGCACCGGCGCGCCGAAGAGGTAGTACTGCCCCCGCAAGCCGCTGCCGGTGAACCGTTCGGCCACGATATGGGCATAGGTCTGGTCGCGCACATTGGCCGCAAGTTGCAAATTGAAGATCGGCAGGGCGCCGCTGCGCACCAGCAGCGGCCCCTCAAACGAACCGCCGCTTCGCCGGAAGGCATAGAACAGATCGGGAGTGCCGGTCGCGTCGCCGATCCAGGCCATATGCACGTTCCCAAACCCATCCACGTCTGCGGCTATCGAGCTAACCCTGCCTCTGACCAGACGACCGGGGAGCGACCAGGCGCCCCTGGCGGGGCGTTCGGAGAACCACGCGCCGCCCAGCACGCCGTCGTCGCTTCGAAAGGCCACAAAATAGCCTCCACCGGGGTTGAGCGCAACGTGCGGGTCAGCGAAGGAGCGATCAACGACCGTGGGAATCCGTTCCTCGAAAAAAGCGCCCGTCTCGCGGTTCCAGATCGAAACGTAGACCTGCAACACATCGTCGAGCGGCCTGGTGTAGCCGATGATTAACCGGCGACCCGCACCAGCGGCGACGTCCAGGCGGCGCAGGGCCACCCCGGGCATCAGGCGCACCGGTGGGTCGGGCCAGGTGACCCCATCGCGCGAACGGCGGTACTGGATCACTCCATCGGCCAGGCGCCAGAATACAAAAACGCCGTCCTCATTGGCGCCCACCTCCACGTCGTTGGGGAAGGCGGGGTTACTGACGATGAGTTGGGGCGGGCCAAAATCCGCATCGCCGGGGCGCCTCGCGCGCAGAAAGATCTGATTGGCGTTGGCGTTGACCCAGGCATAGTAGATCGTGCGATCGGGCGCGACGAAGACCGAGGTGGTGGTATCGTCCGGCTGGCCTTCAGCCGTGCCCATGGGCTGCGGATCGGGGAAGCGGGGAACGCTATCGGGCTTCGACCAGAGACGGGCCTCGAAGCGTTCGGCAACGCCGCTCACAAACACGGTATGCGGCTGCCCCGATACCGGGAGCGTATCCACGTGGGGCCGTTTGAGGTCATTCGAGCGTGGCAGCAGATTCTCGGCAATCAGGACGGGCGATCCCTGGGCGAACACTGCCGGCAACAGGCCGGTGAACAGAGTTATGCTGACCAGCAGGCTCACAATCAGCACCGCGGGACGCACGAGAGCCTCTCCTCGAGATTGGCAAGAAATGTGATACCAATTATACCATTTTAGATTTTAGATTTTAGATTTTGGATTTTGGATTTTGGATTTTGGATTTTGGATTGCCACGCTGGGCAGCACAACGCCTAAAACCGCTTCAAGCAATGCGGCATCATCAACGGTAATTGGTATTACTCCAGCAGAACGGCGATCGCCGCGTCGAGCTGGCGGTCGCGGCCCAGCGCCCATTCGCCCAGCGGGCGTTCAACCTCCACGTCAACCGGTCGCCCGCGCCCCTCAAGATCCTCGCCCTCAGGGGTCACAACGTACAGGCGTGGAAGCCGGAACCAGGCCCCGTCCAGCAGGCGGATGCGATAGGTCCAGATGACCGCTCCGGCAGTCGGGCGGCCGACGACCTTGCCCAGCCCCAGCCGACGGTAGCTCTCGCTCAACATCTCGGTATTGCTCGCCGAACGCTCGTTGGTAACCAGCACGGTGGGCTTGTTGAGCACCCGATTACCCGCCAGGTGGCTGGCGTCGGCGCCGGTGCGCTCGCGAAAGCCGCTGAGCACAGTGGAGCGGCGCATCAACACATCGAGCACAAACGTCGCGGTATGGCCGCCCCCGTTGTAGCGCACATCAACGATCACGCCGTCTTTGCTATAGGTCTCGGCATCGAGGTCGGCCAGAAACTGCTGATAGGCCGCATAGCTCATCTCTTCGATGTGCACATAGCCGAGCCGACCGTTGCTCATCCGGTGCACGTACTGTTCATTGGTGATCACCCAGTCGCGGTAGCGCAACCGCGCGTAGTCATCGGCGTCTACCGGGCGCAGCGCCACATCGCGCAGCGGCTCGCCGTCGGGCGTGTCGGCGAAGGTCAGGCGCACGCGGCGACCGACACTGCGGCGCAAGAGCCAGTCGAGGCTGGCGCCCGGCTCGAGGGGCGCGCCATCCACGGCGCGCAGGTACTCGCCGGGGCGCGGCGGGTGTTCGGCCTGGGCCGCGGGGCCGTCGGGCACGAGCCGGGCAACGCGCAAGCGCCCGGTGGCGTTGTGCTCAACGGCGTCGAAGATGATCCCGGTGTAGCCATCGCTGCCCGTCCAGCCGTTAAAGACGCTGCCCAGGTGCGAGGCGCGCAATTCGCCAACCATCAGGTCAATCACCGTGTGCAGTTCGCCAGTGGTCTGAACGCCGGCGACCAGGGGCGCAAAGCGCTCGCGCGTGCGCGCCCAATCCTGGCCACGGAAGGTGGGGTCGTAGAAACTGTCGCGCAGGGCGCGCCAGGCTTCGCCGAAGACCTGCCACTTCTCACGGTGAAAATCAACGTTGACGTCGGCGCGCACGTTGACCCGCACAGGGTCGTTGCCGCCGGGAAACTTCCGTAGCGTAACGTAGCCGTCTTCGAGATAGAAAAAAGCTTTGCCATCAGGAGTGAATTGCAGGGCGTGTTTGCCGCCGTCGGTGGCGGTCAACTGCCGTGGAGCCTGATCGGCGCGTGGCTCATCGAGGGGCAGGGTCCAGACATTGACCTTTTCGGCGACGGTGGCGAGCAAGAGCAGGTCTTTGCTATCGGGGCTGATCGCCTCTGCGCTGGCGTTCATTTGCAGCGGAGTGAGGAAGCGCAGCCGCCGTTCAATGCCATCGAAGACGATCTCCAGAGGGGGAGATGGAGGGCTATCCGGCGCCTCGCCGGTAGCGGGCCTTGTCGTGGCCGGGGCTGTCGTTTCGGACGGCTGCTCGCCTGCCACGCCGGACGGCGCGCCCTGATCGGCCCCGGACTCGCGGCGCTCGGTCGGTGGCGCGCCATCTGAACCGGTTCGCTCTCCGGCGCTCCGTTTCTCAAACAGGCGCTCGAACTCCGCCTCGCGAAAGACCGGCGGCTGCGGACGCAGGTCCACCCGCACGATCTGTGTCTCGGCGCGGTACTGTTCGGTGGTAAAGAGAATGAACTGCCCGTTGGGCGCCCAGAGCAGATCGCCGCCGCCGACGTTGCTGAGAAAGCTCACCTGGCGCGCCTCGCCACCCGCGGCGGGGATCACGCAGACATTGCTGAAGTAGCGCTCATCCTGAGCCAGGAAGGCGATCCAGTGCGAGTCGGGCGACCAGGCCAGGTCGCTGGCGAACACGAAGCGCGCGCGGCACAACTCCCGGCGCTCGCCGCTCGCCAGGTCGAGCACGCACAGGGCCTCGTGGCCGCTGATGTAGGCCACCGCCGCGCCATTGGGGGCGATGCGGGGCATACGCTTGGGCGTCAGATCGTGGGTCAGGCGCGTCTCCTGGCGAGTGGCGAAGTCGTAGCGGTAGAGTTCGTCTTCGCCATTGCGGTCGGAGACGTAGATCAGACTGTTGCTGTCGGGGGTCCAGGCGATCTGGCTCTCGCGGGCCGGGGTATCGGTAACCCGAAACGAAGGCCCCTGGCGGATGTCGCGGTCGGTCTCCTTATCGGCGAAATCGGCGAAAATCTCGCCCCGGGCCACAAAGGCGAGTTTCTTGCCGTCGGGGCTCAGGCGCAACTCGGAAAACCCGCGGGACCAGCTCTCCACGCGCACGGGGGTATGCTTGGTGTCGGCGCGCACCCGCACGTCAATGCGCTCGCAGGCGCCGGAGGCAGGCTCAAGGCGCCAGAGGCCCCAGTCGCGTTCGAAGACGATCAGCCCGCTCCGCCGGGCGATCGCCGGAAAGCACAGCCGTCCGTCGCTGAAGCGGGTAATCTGGCGCAGCTCGCCCCCGTCCAGCGGCACGTACCAGATATTCTCGACGCCGTCACGGTCGCTGACGAAATACAGCCCGCGCCCATCAGGGGCCCAGAGCGGCGTGGTATTGCGCCCGGCGTAAGGGGCGGCAATCGCCGGATGGCCATTAGCGCTGCCAGGGCCGGCGATTTTGCGTAACCCCGTGTAATCGGGCCGCGCCGGGGCGATCCAGATCTCATCGGGGGCGAAGGGATTCGGGCCGCGCCGCCACCAGCGCTCGCGAATATTGACAAAGGCCAGCCACTCCCCATCGGGCGACACGCTCACGTGCCCCAGGCTCTCATACGGCTCACTGTACACTAGCGCCGGGGTGCCCCCCTCCAGGCCAATCCGGTAAATGTCGGGGCCGATCCGCTCGCGATCCGAGGTAAAGTAAATACTCTGACCATCGGGCGCCCAATCTTCAACCCGGCAGAAAGCATCGTGGAACGTCAACTGGCGCACGGGGCCGCCGCTGAGCGGCAGCACGTACACATCGCCCGAACCGCTTCGCCCCGAGGTAAAGGCGATACTGGCGCCATCGGGGCTGAAGCGGGGGACGTAATGGTAGGCCTGGTGGGCCGTGAGCCGCTCGGCCGAGCCGCCGCCAGCGCCGACCAGCCAGATGTCGCCGGCATACACAAAGGCGATCTGTTGCCCATCGGCGTCTATGGCAGGGGTGCGCAGGTACAACTGAGGTGCTGGTTCGCTCACAGGAGTGGTTACTTTCTCATCTCATACCAGTCGTCCATGCGGCTGCGCCGCACAACACCAGCATGAAAATAGTATTGTTCCCGGGAGGGCGTAGAGGCGCGGCGCCGCCGCGCCTCTACGCCCAAACCCTCCCCGCTGGCGGGTTGTTTCCTGGGAGGGCTGCGCCCTCCCAAACCCTCCCGCTCTCTCAAAGATTATCACGCCCGTGACCCGGGGCAGGCGGGGCATCCGGCCGTGGGAGCGCCGGCCCGGCGACCGGCTCCCAGGTGATGGCCCGACTGAGGAGCGCCTCGACCGGACCGGGCAGGAGCCGCGCGAGCCAGATCGCCATGCGGTCACCGACGGTGACATACGCGCGCAGCGGCTCACGGCGTGCTGCGCGGAGGATCACCCGCGCGACCGTCTCGGGCGGCACGGCGGGGGGAGCCAGGCGGCGCTGTTCACCCCCGGCGCCCAGGCGCCGGGCGCGAAACTCGGTGCGGGTGCTGCCCGGCCGCACCACCGTGACGCTGACGCCGGCGCCACGCAGTTCCATCCGCAGCGTCTCGCTGAGACGCTCGAGGGCCGCCTTGGCCGCGGCGTAGCCGCCCAGGTAGGGCAGCGGCTGCTCCGCCAGCACCGTCGAAACATTAATGATCTGTCCGCGCCCCTGGGCGCGCATCAGCGGCGCCACGGCCTGCATCAGCCACAACGGCCCGAACAGATTCACCGCCAGGGCGCGCTCCAGATCATCGCTCGACAACTCGACCACCGGGCCGGCGAGACCCACGCCAGCATTGTTGATCAAGATGTCCACCCGCCCGTGGCGCGCGCGGGCCAGTTCCACCAGCGCCCGACACTGCGCCGGATCGCTCACATCGGTCGGCGCCGCCACCGCGCCGGGCAAAGTGGCTGCCAGGCGTTCCAGCGGCTCGCGAGAGCGTGCCGCCAGCACCAGCTTTGCCCCAGCCGCAGCGAACAGGCGCGCCGTTGCCGCGCCAATGCCCGCCGATGCCCCGGTAATAATAACGACGCGATGACGTGGATCCATCAATTGGACCCTTCCCTTCGACAGACGGGGAGGCGGGGCTGCCCGCTGGCCCCACCTCCGGTCTGGCGCCCTGCGGCCGCGCCGCCCAACGCCAGCATGAACCTGCTTGTTCCTGGGAGGGCGCAGCCCTCCCAAACCCTCCCCGCAGGCAGGGGGTTGGGGAAACCCGGTTTCCCCATTTCCCAACCGCTGTTGGGAGCGGCTGGCGCCCCCACAGGCAGGGGTGCGGTTCGACAGGCTCACCGCAGGTGGGAAACCCGGTTTCCCCGTATGTTCACATCAGCCTGTCAAATGCTTGCAGATCCCCGCCTTGATCGTCTGCCCGGGCACAACGTGGCCGAGCATACGCTCCAGCAGCAACGCGGCATCAATGAGCGCAGGCAGATCCAGCCCGGTGGCGATCCCCATCTCGTGGAGCATATGGGTCAGATCCTCGGTGCAAAGATTACCGGGTGCTCCGGGAGCGAAGGGGCAGCCGCCGATCCCGCCGATACTGCTGTCGAACTCGGCCACCCCGACCTCGAGGGCGGCCAGGATATTGGCCAGCCCGGCCCCGCGGGCGCTGTGGAGGTGCAGGCGCAGCGCCTGTCGCGGAAAGCGCTCGCGGAAGGCCAGCACCACCTGTCGCACCAGCACCGGGTGCGCCATGCCCGTCGTATCGCCGAGGGTGAGCCGTTCCGCGCCCAGGTCAAGCAGGCGGCCGCACAACTCCAGCACGCGCTCGATGGGCACGTGGCCCTCAAAGGGGCAGCCGAAAGCCACCGAAAGCACCGCGTCAAACGGGATTCCCGCCGAGCGCACCACCTCGCCCATATCGGCGACATTGGCCAGAGATTGCTCGACGCTCATATTCACATTGCTGCGGTTGTGGCTCTCGGTGGCGCTGAGGAACACCTGCACCCCATCGGCGCCTGCCGCCACGGCGCGCCGCGCGCCCACCACATTGGGAGCGATTGCGCTGTAGACCACCCCGGGGCGGCGCCGCAGACCGGCGAACACCTCGGCCGTATCGGCCATCTGCGGCACGTTCTGCGGGCGTACAAAGGCGCCCACTTCAATCTCCGTCAGACCGGTGGCGGCAAGGGCGTCAATCAACTGGAGCTTCTCGGCCGTTGAGAGGATCGTCTCCTCGTTTTGCAGGCCGTCACGTGGCCCCACCTCGCGAATATGGGCGCGCGCCGGCAACCCGGGCCAGCCCCCTATGCCTGTCATCATTGACCTCCGGGCCGCCCGGGGCCTTGCCCCGGGACGCTCACGTAGAGACCTCACACAACATCTGGAGGAACACAGGGAAATCCTGTCATAAGCCGCAGGCTCCCGTCTGCGAAACCCGCCTGCACGGGCTGACGCAGTGGTATTGCTCGACGCTGGCCTGCTGCGCCCACGCCGGCAATCTCGCCAGGAGGGGCTATTCCTTCCCGTCCCGCCGGGGGCCGCGCTCCGGCCTGCTACCCTGATGCCCGCCGGGCGGGCTGTCGCGGCGCGTGCGGCAGCGCGGACAGCGCGTCGGCTCGTGGAGAAAGCCTTTGTCGGCGTAGAACTCTTGCTCACCGGCGGTAAAGATAAACTTTTCGCCACAACTGCGGCAGATCAGTTCCATGTCTCGGTAAAATGGCATGGTTTTTAAATGGTTCCCGCCGGCAGAGCCGCCGGACAACCGCGTGCGCCCGGCGTGGGGCAGTCTGTTCCGATTGCTCTATTGTAACACGCCCCCAGGCAACAACCCGCCCCCGAGGAGGGTTTGGGAGGGCGCAGCCCTCCCAGGAAACACCCCGGCCGCGGGGAGGGTTTGGGAGGGCGCACCCC
>FWPV01005629.1_pt1 | contig 24840 bp, 20 predicted proteins | sample 2228371 | NCBI WGS metagenome assembly FWPV01 (sample SAMEA103939776, study PRJEB20133) | metagenome | reverse complement strand
TATTTTGGAAGGGACAATTTTTGTTACATAAATTGTTTCTTCAACTATGAAATTTTTTTTGACTCACCTTTCCTTCCTTTTGGGCAAAGAGGGTCAGGGGAGATTCATAACCATTCAGTTATGGTTTCTTTGATTACTCTGCTCTGTAACTCAGCCCCTGCCTGCGGTAGGCAGGCAATGACCTTTAAGACACAGCCTCTTATTTACTCCTTAAAGACCTCTCTCCAGTATTTGAGTCTCCCTCTTGTCCAGGGAGGAATATGCCCTCCCCCAATACCGCTCCAGAGACTGGTGGTGATATAAAACCTTCCGGAGACAAGAACCGGGGCAGATGGAATTCCTCTTGCTTTTGGAAAGTAATCAGTAAGATTGAAATATTTCTTCGGGGTAGATAACTTTTCTCCTGTTAATGGGTCTAAAAGAAGCCCTGCTAATCCACCTTCCACTCCTGCCCTGGTCATTGTCAACCCGTAGAGCCTTCCTTTTCCTGCTCCGCAGTCCTCTGAGATCCCAGTATATTCCCACGTGGTGAAGTAGACCACATTATTCCCGATGGTTGGAGCAGCCAAAACCTTCTCTCCAGGGTTGTCAAATTTGATTTCCCAGACCTTTTCGCCAGAACTCCCCTTATCCCATATCTCAAAGAAGTAGTAGAATTTGCTCTTTTCAAAGATATTGGTCTCATCTCCCTGACCGAAGTAAACCATAACCTTTCCCTGATTATTCTTGGTTACTGCAGGAGGATAAAAAATGGGATTCTTTACCCCTGGCTCAAACAATTTTATTAATTGCCAGTTATTGATGTTCTCTTCCTTGTCAATCTTAATCTTCCACAAAATCCCTTGAATATCACCAAAATAGACACCATCCACCCTTCCATCCAGGTCCTGGTCAAAGGCAGTGGCACCAGCAGGAATCTTATTTTTTGCATTCCCGACCACAAATTTTCTTAAGATGCTTCCGTCTTCAATATCAATCACATAGAAGGTGTTCCCAATATTATCATACTTAGAATCTGATGGATCAGAATAACCCCCACCCACGAAGACAACAAACTTTTCTTCTCCGTTAAGCCTTACCCTCCCAATTTCAGGTCTTGACCAGGTATTTCCCATGGCGGAGTCTGTCGTCTCCCAGAGCATCTGAGGGTCTGTTGGGTCGGTCGCATCAAAGGCAAAATAGTAATTTCCTCCTCCCCTCAGTCCACTCACAACAATGGTTGCCCATGTATCCTTCTTCTTTCCCTTTCTGAAATAGACATCGTAGGCCCTTGGACTTGAATCGACGAAGAATTCGTGACTTGCGCGTATCTTTCTAAGTTTCCCGAGGAGGTTTCTTGGGGTAATGGCAAAAACCTCTTTCCCATCCGCATTATCAAAAGCGTGAAGCATTCCATCGTTTGCTCCAACATAGACCAGGGTTTTGCGGTCTTTCCATGCCTTTTTAAAGTCAGAATACTTCTTTGGAAATAGAATATCCGAAAAATTGAAAGGTGGACCACTTACAACCAGGGGGGTGGAATGGTAAATATCCCCTAACTTCCAGTTGTGTGATCTCATTCCTGCATAAGGATAGACATCTTTCGTACCATCAAAATATTTCTTATAGGAGGCATCAAGGGTGAAGTTGATCACTGCCTCTGCATCCTCTTTATCGATTTTCCCATCCCCAATCTTTTTTCCAATATCGTCCCAGTTCATATCCTCTTCCATTGGTGGGTTGAGTAAGTATTTTCCTATTTTGTCCTTAAATTTTTCTGCATGTCCGGATTTTAACTCCTCTCTCTTTGGTTCGAATCCTTCGTCTGACCAGGAGTAAACAGATCCCCTTCCACTGCTGTTCATCACAGCTCCAGCATCCCATTTCTGGGGACCCACATTTCCATTGGATTCCAACTTATAGGCAACCAGATGGCCTTCCCATCCAGGAAGGGTAAAAAAGGCTCGATAGATAGCATCCTTTCCTACTGCGATCACAGGATTCGATCTTGAATAAGTTCCTCCAATGATTTGAAAGATCGTTTTAAAGGCCTCCTTTAACTCCTTTAAGTTTCCAGCAAAATAGGCCTTTTCTGTTCCACCAGATTTGGCAATATCGTGCAATACGTCTGGCTTATTTCCTTTAAGGTCAGCGCCGAAACCAACCACAAAGGTCTTAACCCCTGCCGGGTTACCATTTTTGTCTTTTACCAAGTTAAATAATTCTTCTGCTTCTCGGGCTGCTGCTTTATAATCCGGATCATTTGTGCCTTCGATTAATTTTGCACTCTCAAGACCATCGGTCATTAGAATCACATAATTTCCCCGACAGATCGCTTTGGTGGCTTCATCCCCATCTTTATATGTGAAAATATACTCTTTGAAATATTTCTTTGCCTGGGCAAGGCTGTCAGCAAGCGGCGTATAAAGCGATTCAATGGTATTCGAGGTGATACTATCAGGTTTTAAGGGTAGTTTTGTGTGCCATCGCAATGTATCAGGATTTTGAACAGGGGTTAAATCAAGCCATTGGAGGATCTTCTTTTTGTTTGCATAATTATTCAATGAATCGTCTATCTCAGGGAAATTCAGGAAGAAGAAGTGGTTATCCGATTTTCCAGGCTCATCGGGTATTGCAGGATAATAAGGGTCGGGATCATACCAGAAGTCTCCAGATTTTCTGAAATAACTCCATGTGTGAGGACGGTTATCGTGGGGTGGCAAAGCAGGTTCTTTAGGGCCAATGGGATAATAATATTCAGAGACATCATAGCAAGGCCCTAAATATTCCCAGCCTCCGGACTGATTTTTACAGACATCATCCTGTTTCCCTATGTAAGTTCTCCATTCTTTATAGTATCCCCAGATGGGGTCTTTATAATCTTGGGTTTTTGTAACGCAGTTCCAATGTTTCGGTTTAGTATTCCCAAATGGCTTATCGTATTCATCTTTATAAGCGGGCCCTCTGCTATCATTTTTAAAATAAGTCTCCCAGGGTGGATTTTCCCCATCTGATATCTTTTCGGAGAATGGGTTACCCATCTCATCCGGACTACACGAGAGGCAGCCATCAATTGAAAAGACCTTCTCTTCATACCAATCATAGTCAAATGGCTTTGAATAATATCTAAATTCCCAATATCCATACTCAGCGTTAAACTTCCTCTCTACTAAATAAGTGATTTCAACATCTTTTTTCTTGAGATTACTATGCGGAGGAATAAAACTATTTGCTTTGTCATAATAATAATTAGAGACCGTCCTTTTAAATTCGTATCCCGTATCAGTTGTAATGCCTGTTCGTAGATAGCCCCAATAATCTGTGAAACTGTCGGAGGAAAAACTTGTGGAAAGATATGGATTGGAAGGGGTTCGATCCACTGCACCGGTAATCGTTCTCCATCTCCAATACCTCTTTTCACACCAATTTTTTTCTGGTTGCCCTGGTGTAACAATCTGCCACCTCTGAAAATACCCTCTCCATTTTTCTTGTTTTCGCTGACCATAGGTAGCAAATCCCATGTTGACATTTTCAATGTCTTTAACGACCTCTTTCAGGGCCAGTTTAGCCTGATAAAGTTTGCTATGAGGATGGTTTCCTCCCGGTTGAAGGTTTGTTCCATCGCTTCCTTGAAAATTATATAGAGTATATCCTCCAACACAAGGTGGATTTCCATCATCATTGGGGTCGTCTGGGTTGTTGGGTTGAAGTTGACCAAAACTATCCACACAAACATTTCCAGAACTAACAGGGGTCCCATCTGGTTTCATATTCATCGAACTGGAGGTGTCGAAGATAATCATCACATTGGGTGTGCGAATCTCAAACAGGTCTGATTGACCATGGGAGATGAGAGGAGTGAAGAGGAGAAGTGCTATAAAAAATATAAACTTATAACCAAAGAAATCTTTCATGTTGAACCTCCTGGATATTCTGGAGGGGGCTCCTGTTCAGCCCCTTCGATGACCGCTTCGATGGTTACTTTACCTGCCATTGGGAGGTTAGGGGCAATTCCCTCTGAAACAATCAAAAACTCCCTCTTTTTTGGCGGTCCAAGATCTTCACTGACCACTCTCCAGTTGATCACAAACCTTCCTCCTCCTAAGTCAATGCCTTCTGAATTGCTATTGATCACTCCCTGGGTAGTGGGAGTGGATATATAGAAACCACTTCTGGCATAAAAATAGTCAATCCCAGCATCCGAGCAGTAAAAGGCATAATTGTAAAGCCTTTCATTTCCTGCAATGTTTGTCTCAAAGGTAGTGGTGCTGATGGCGCTGATTCCGATAATGGTAAGAACCAGCAGGATCAAGAGAGCAAGGATTAAGGAAACCCCTTTTTCTCCAAGATTGGATAAAATTTTCATCCGGGAAAAGAACCTTCTTGTCCTAAGCATTTAAATCTTCCTTCTGTAGGTTATAATGGGTTTCATGAAATTAGTAACCCATTGATTTTATTGGTTTATTTGAGAGAGTGGAAGGCAATTTTCTCTCTTGCTTCCTCTCCCCTATGAGGAGAGGATTGAGATGAGGGGGAATTTTCTTTTTTCCTTTATAGTTCTTTCTATTACTTCGCAAACCCCCTCAATATTCGTGAATATTTCCTTATCATTGAACCTTAATATCTGAACACCTAATTCGGATAACTCACTTGCTCTAAATTCATCTCTCTGTCTTTCCTTATTTTCATAATGTTGCCCACCATCAGCTTCTATACCCAGTTTATAATAAGGACAATAAAAGTCTAACACATACCTGCCAATAGGAAATTGTCTTCTGAACTTTACACCACATAGTTGCCGATTCCTCAATACTAACCAAAGCTTCTTTTCTGCATCTGTTTGATTTTTCCGAAGATTTCTGGCTATTTGGATATTGTTTCGTTTCATCCCCCTCACCATAACCCTCTCCCCAAAGGGGAGAGGGTATTTTATAAAGCCCTATATGTAATATCAAACTGTCCTTGAAACAGGCTTATAAATTCTTGATGTCTGCCTTCTCAGACATAATAAATTCCTAACTTAATTTATTTAACAGACCCATCTCTCATGGGGTTTCATCCCTCAGATTCCTTAAATCCACATAGGTATTCAAGGTCCTTTTCCGAAACCCGCCTCCTTCTTTCACCTGGGGATCACTCATCTGGGTTCTTGCAGTGATGGTCACTCTTACTCCCCTGATCTGTTTTGGATCTGCTGGCATATCTACCTCAGAGGAATCAACAAGGACGTATCGAAATTGGAGGGCCTCGATATTCTCAGCGACAGTTACCCGCTGACTCCCCCCTGTTCCAGGATATGAATCTCTGAACAAAACCGGTTTTCCATTGTCCATCCTTAAACCATATCGAATCGCCATTACCAAAAATACAGGCTCTCCGGCGGAATGATCTTCCCTAATAGTTCCATTCTCCAGTTCCAGAGTGTCTCCCTCGGTGGGTTTGACCGCATAGTTATTTCGACCGTTGATACATACATACTTTCTCCACTCTTTATCAAAACGGGTATTTCCAGTAAAGTTCACTTTAAACGAATTGCTTCCTTCGGAAACATCCTTTTCCAATGTGGCAATCTGTTCATATGCGGCTACCACGGTGATCTGGTCGTGGGAAATTCCATCCACAGTAACATCATTGGCAGGGTTCACGATATGTGTAAAACCATTGACGTTTCCAAAAATATTTATGATATCATTATTCCCCCCTGTATTTTCATTCTTTCCACCAAAGCCAGCCATTCGGATTTCTCTGATCATGCGATTGATGGCCACTCTTACATTCTGCTGCATATCCGCTATCTGTTCCTGGGAGGCATAGGTGCGTTGCTGGGAAATATATACCCTATAAATCCCTGCAACCAGAATGGCACTGATCACAAGTGCGATAAGGAGTTCGATGAGTGTAACACCTGCTTTTGATTTATAAATGGCGAGATAAGCAATGAACAGTTTTTCACTCCATGCTTGACAGGACCTGCCCCGTGCCTGTTGGGAAAAGCGGTCTTTTTCTGGATTCCTGTTTTCGCAGGAATGACTACTTTTGGTGCAATTATTGCCGCTGTATATCAAGGGCTTCCTGTACATATTATTACCGTGATTTAATTGTAGAAAAAGAAACGCTGTGTGTTGCCCCCTTTTCCACCCATTGAACCGTACATCTTATGGTCAGATAATCTGGAAGATGATCTTCGATCTGGTAACTCCTCTGAAATATATCTAAGGGAGGTGGTAAGGCAGGATCAGTATAGTCTCCAGGGCTCAAAGCAGGGTTAAGCTCTCCTTCTTCTATCCACATCGGTAAATTCTTTAACTCCTCAAGCCTCTCCTGGGCAATTATGGAGGCCTGGGATAGGTTATTACTGAAGGAGGTTCCACGGATGGAGGTAATCTGCATCCCCGCAATCGCAAGAATCCCAATGGCGAGAATGATCAGTCCGATAAGAACTTCGGTAAGAGTAAAGCCCTTTTTCCCCAACCTATTCTTCAATGTCTCCAATGTGGACTCTCCCTGTTGAAGAATTTACTGTAATCTTCTTCTGAGTCCCCTTTTTATTTTTCAATATCACCGATCCTGCCGATGCTGTTGAATTGGGATTAAAATTAACATAGGAGACCCCTCCTGAAAAAGAGGCACTCACAAACTCTATCCCTTTTGGAAGACTCTGCCTTGCTCCGTCCTCTTTGAATCCCCCAGTTGTTTGAACTTGGAGGATGTAACTTCCCCCTGCGACATCGAATTCAACTCGGTAAATAGAATTCGTAGAAACCGCTTTGATCTGGGCTGTTCTCATTGTAGAACAAATATCTCTTGCGGCACTCCTTAAACGATAATTGGGGATCCATGCTCCAATATTTGGAATTAACAGCACTGCCCCAATGGCAATAATAACCATGACTACGACTAATTCTATAAGGGTAATCCCTTTTCGATTCATCTCACAATATATATTTTTATTTATCCTATTTCCGTATGAGCGTGTGGCCACCCAAAAACCATGATAATCCCCCTCACTCCCACCCTCTCCCCCTGGGAGAGGATAAAGGTGAGGGGAAAGAATTATTTTATAACTAAATCCTCCCTCGCCTTGAAGGCGAGGGGTTCCTAAACTTGTCGACCTCAAGTCGACTTGGGTCCTAAGTCCATCTTCTTGGTCATTCCTGCGGAAGCAGGAATCCAGAAAACCATCTAATGAAAGAATCTTCTGGATACCCGCTTTCGCGGGTATGACGAAATGATTGGGCTCGTTCTTATAGTTGGCTCATGTTCACTTTGTTCATATTTCGCCTATTTTCCCTTCGCCTCAAGGCGAGGGGTTTCCACCATCCCCGATGTTGAAACTAAAATTGAGCAATTTTTCATAAAAATCTTCTTCTTACATTTCTTTGCGAGCACCTGAAGAGTGCATGGCAATCGGACAAATTCGTTGCGAGCAAAACCTTTTAATCCGACAAAGTCATTGCGAGCGACCGTGGCAATCTCTTATTAGTTAAAGACTGATCCGCCCCAGGCGGAAAAAATGAGTTTGCTTCGGCTCTGCCTCGCAATAACATTCAAAAATCGCTAAATTTAGGTTTATATTAAAGGATTAAATTTATTTTAATCCTTTGGAAGGGATTGTCAATACTTTTTTAGATTTCTGAAAAAACCTTTTTCTGTCACTCCAACGAAAGCGGGAGTCCGGAAATCCCTTGAAATCCTTGATTCCTGCCTTCGCAGGAATGACGGAATTATATCCGGGGGCTTTTTCAAAGCTCTCTCTATTGTAGGTGCATAGGCGGTTTTACACCATTTGATTCCATTTGACGGAAACAGGCTTTCGGGATTACTGATTAAATGGGTAGGTTATTTGATCTCTACAGTGAGGGTATAACGCTGGGTGCTTCTGGCTCCTTCGCTGTCCAGTGCTTCAATTTCGATATAATGGGTTCCCTGATCCTCGTTTCTAATCTCCCAGCGAATTAAACCTGTGCTCTTATCGATCTCCATTCTTTTAGGACCTGATTTCAGTCTGAATTGAACATGATCTCCATCAGGATCGTCTACTTTAACCTGATAGATATAGAGGTTTTTCTCAATAGAGGTGGGAGGGTTTGAGATAATGACTGGTGCATGATTTGAGATAATGAGAGGATCCGACTTCTTGGGGTTTCCATAGGACCCACGGTCATCAGGGATAACCGTCACTGTAATTGAGTCCCCTTTTTTAAAACTCCCTTTCCCTAAGATCCCTTTCTTCTCTTCGGGAATGGGATTTCCATTCTTCTCCCATTGATAGGTATAATAGATAAAATCGCCATCCCTGTCCACGCCCTTCACATGGGCCTTCAGGTCCGTATTGGCATAGGCAACCTTGGGCTCAATCCAGACTTCTTGAATCAAAGGAGGTGAGTTGAGAATCTTCACCGGCTCTGAAAGAAAGGGGTTCCCTTCTCCTTTTCCATCCGAAGCCGTCACCCTCACCTGAATCGAGTCCCCTTTCTTAAAACTTCCTGAAGGTAAAGAATCCTTATTCTCTCCCACAATTTCCTCCCCATTCCTGAGCCACTGATAAGAGTATGAGACAGGGTCTTTATCCGGGTCCTGGCTTTGAATAATTAGCGTCAGTTCGTTCTCTTTAGTTGGATTTTCCGGGTAGATTTTTAAGGAAGTAATAACAGGAGGAAGATTCTTTTCGGACCTGACCTCCCTCCCCTTCTCCCTCTCACAGGAGAGGAGCCCAAAGGAAAGGAGAAGGAAAAGGAGGAGAAGCCATTTATTTGATAAAAGGATATTGGTGCTTTTCTTTTTCATCAATTCTTTTGGGAAGGAGGTAAACCGTTTTGGCCAATAGACTTTTATTGAGGTTTTCATTTACTCCTTCAATATAAACCCAGGATTTGACTTTTATTTTATCAATCGTAATGGGTGAACCTTTATCATTGAAGAAGGAGGTTTTCTGATCCCAGCGAAAAAGCCTTTCATTGACGATCATTGTGCCCTTCTTTAGATCTATTTCCATTAAAATCCCCTGAATATTTACTATATCTTTCTCTGAGGCAAAAGTCAAAGGGGAAGTCATTACCATGAATATTGCTGAAAGGAGAATGGTTGCCATTAAAAATATTTTTTGCATCTTTACCTCCTTTAAAAAACAATTCTCCAACGAACAGGAATAATGGTTTTGGAGATAGGAACAGGGGGTTGGTAAACTCCTCCTCCTGTTCCTCCATAGGCAACGGATGTTCCTCCAATAAAAGTCAGGATGATTCCAGAAGGGATTGCCGAACCGATATTTGTTGATCGGTCACTTCGCGTAAGGTTGGCCATTGTGCCAAGACCATCTAAATTAAAAGCCGCATTTCCTGTGGTATATTTTAGAGCGTAGAGCCTTCCTGCTCCTTCTCCAACAAAACAGGGATCATTTTGGACTCCAGGAGTGGGGGTAAAGGTAGTATAATAAACAGTCCCTAAGAAGACCACTGAAGTGGAAAGGGACTTTTCGCCGGAATTCTGGTTAAGTTTGATAAACCATCCCTGTTTGGTTTGCAATTCATTGAGGGTGTAATCTTTTTGAGTCTGATCTCCCTCCTGCAACCAGTCCTCTGTTACATCAGCGAGATCATTCTCAGTTAGAATAGTAGAAAGATTTTTGTCTTTTATTGCATAGAGTCTATTGATTCGGGTTGTATCTTTTGGATGCTCTCGGTCACCCGTTCCAAAAAAGAGCATCTCGTAATTTCCTTTCTCAAGGGTAACGTCAGGAGGATAAAAGATTTTTCTTTTAAAAATTTCACCGGAATTAGCATCGAATATAATTTTTGTCTGCCAGTTTGAAGGATTTGAATCGCCAATGTCGAATCGCCAGATCTGACCACCAATATCCCCTACGTAAAGCCGATCGATCTTACCATTCCCATCCGTATCTACACGGGCAATATCACTTGGGATGCAGTATTTCATCTTAGAATTATTTGCATTCGAGTAACTCCAGATAAGATTTCCATTCAAAACATCGATTACATAGATCGCCCTCCCCTTTGTATCTGTTCCTGGATTTTCTAAATCCTGACTTACTTCATCATATCCTCCTCCAATGAAAGCCACCCATTTATCCTCAGACCCATATCGAATCTTTCCTAACTGGGGAGTACTCCAGGATTGACCCAACTCCTTGTAAGCCATTGTATTAGTGATATTGTTTTCATATCGAATTGCTGAAGGGCTTATCTCCCAGAGAAATTTTGGGTTATTATAATCTGTAATATCTAAGGCAATATAACGATCTCCACCTCTCCGTAGCCCAAACAGAAGAATGGTTTTTTCAGCGGTTTTAAATACTTTTGGTGCGCCATCGACATAAAATTCAAGGACTTCTCCATTTAAATTTTTCAGTCGAGGCAATAAACTGGGCGGGATAAAGGCCCATAACTCCTCACCTGTCTCATCGTCAAAGGCATGGAGCATCCCATCGTTGGCACCTGCATAGATGACCGATTTATTTGGATAATGGACAATATAGGGTCTTGAATGGATAAAGGCACCGAGAATCCAATCTCTCTTTTCATTGGTAATTGGATTTCCAGAAACATCATAGTTTCCGTTCTCATTATAGGGGTCAAGTCCATGGATGTGATAAATGACCTTATCCCTTCCTGCAGAATCATTTTTATCCAAACCTAATTTTTCAGGGGTGATTCCATTGTTTGTTAATATAAAGTGATTGGATGAATCCTTAAGGTTTGTATTGGTCCCCATATAAGTGTAGATATTTCTTGAAGTGGGCCTATTGGGGATGAGGGTGGTTTGTTCCCATAATTTTTCACCAACACCTCCCTTTTCGACATCCCCTCCATCAGCAGTTTCGCTCCAGTAAGATCTCGCATCGTCTTTAATCCTGTATTCAACCCTGACAAGTTGACCGTCCTTATAAATTTTATTTTCCTCAATCACAGGTTTCCCATCCGCATCAAGGATATCTCCTACCTTAACATTGGGGTCTGTTACAACATTGCCATTGCCATCGATAATTTGACCTTTATCGTTTTTGGTTGCAAGCCCATATTTTTTAATGTTTCCCTTCCAGAAACTCTTAAAGGTAGGTTTAAACATCGCCAGGTACATCCGGTTTCCAGAACTTGTCTTCTCCAACTGACTGATTGGGACGACCGGAGCTACATATGAAACAGACTTTTCAAGAATCTCTGCAATAATGGATTGCAAAGCAATCACAAAACTCTGAGCATTATGGGCATAGAAATATTTACCTCCTCCATTTTTAGCCGTGTCCTGAAGAAGCGGGGAATTCCATGTAAAACCCACGGTGTAAATGGTAACATTTTGGGGATGGGTTTTATAATCAACTTGGGGACTTAAATCAATATCTTGATTTAGATACATTGCCACATCGTCCAAATAATCGGAACCCTCCATGTCATATTGCCTCGCATTGGGTCCATAATCTAAACCATCCCCATCACGGTCTCCCTCAGGGTCTCCTCTTTTTTCACCAATCGTATTAAGTATCGTTGTCCTAATGCCATTATCCGGTGCAAAATCCAAGATGTCTTTGGTTGGCTCACCATCTGTGATGAGGATAATATAATTCTTCTGGCACCAATATTGAACAGGAGAGGTGTATTTAATTGGTTTTCCTTCGGCATTTAAATTAAAAAGACTATTTTCTCCTTTGAAATAGAGACCTGCCTCAAAAAGGGTTTCAGCAAGGGGGGTATAGGTATCTGCATGAAGACCTGCCAGGGCTTGATAAATCCCAGTTTTATGTTGTGTCTCCCAGGTATTACTGATGGGGTAAAGAATTTTCCCTCCATCTTTATAATTGAAGATCATCACTCCAAAGCGGACATTATCAGTGGTATTGATATAACTGTGGATGATCCCTTTGGCCAGCCCAAATCTTGGAATATTCCCTGGCCCACCGGTTGCATAAAGGTAGTTTAAGTAATTTCCAGTAGCAAATTCTTCGTTATTTCCTCCACAGTTAGAGGTTCCAAGGTTTACCTTTCCTCTATAATTTCCATCTGTACTAAGGGCTGATCTGGCTGCGTCGCATACAACTTGGGATAGGTCCCTCCAGGAATTCCACCCCTGTTTTGTTTGGTAATAAACCATATTGGGATATTCTGAGACCACGTGGGGATATGTAAAATTGGGATCGTATTGAGCGCCCGAAATCACATTATTCATACTTGCTGAATTATCCAGGATGATCAGGACATTGGGCGGTATATCGACAGCAGAGGCAACATAGAGGTCGGTATCCAACGCATGTGAAGGAAAGACAGGAACAAATATTCCTACTAAAATAAGAATGAAAATTTTCTTTTTCATAGGAATCAATAACCTCCCTGTTCCGTTGGCACCAATCTCACTACCTTTTGGTGGATGGTGCATGTGGATTTAACAAGGCTCAAATCCATCTGGTCCTGGCCTGTGGATTCGATTAAATAATGCTCATATCCCACAGCCAGAGCACTGGTGGCAGATCCTCTGGGTGCCCCAGTTTGAGTAGGATCGTAAGTGATGAGAACAGTGGCATTGGTGGGATTGGGGTTATAATAAATACTATCTTCGTCTTTTTCAGAAAAAGGATTATATTGATTAGAAACATATCTTCCTGGTAGATCGAAATTGTTGATATTGGAGACCGCTACCTGAACCCCGCTATCCGCTGCATAAAAGGCATCGGTTGTCCCTCTTTTGTTTCCTGACATCTTGATCTCAAAAGTCGATGTAAAGGTTGAGGCAAGACCCAACAGGGTAAGAACAATGATCATGATCAGTGCGATGACTAGGGCAATCCCTGACTGGTCTTTTAAAATAAAAGGGACAGTCTTTCTCATTTTTTTCCTCCATTATTAATTTTAAGGAATGTTTTCTTAAGCCTAAATTGAGCGATTCTCTATCCTAAATAAGAAAGATCGTCATTCCTGCGGAGGCGGGAATCCAGAAAAAGCCAAAGAAACTGGATTCCTGTTTTCACAGGAATGACAGGTTGTGAATTCACCTAAACCTAACCAAAAATATTTGAAATTTTCCCCTCACCCCGTCCCTCTCCCCAATGGGAGAGGGGAAGGGTGAGGGGGCATAAATTTTAGAAGAAAATTCTCAAATCTTCATGGTAAGAATCTAACCCATCGACGAAACCGGCCTCCTTACCCTTTACTTTAGCCGAGAAATCCTGGGTTTTAAGCAAACTCATCTCAAACAAAGGTTTCTTAATGTCACCTTAGAGTCCAGAGTTCTTGGAGAAACCACCTTCTGAATGTCTGGGTTCTCGGGGGAAGGTCTTGCCGTCAAACGAACACGAACGGCTATAACCTTCCTCGTTCCAACATCTCCTGCTGAAATAAAATCATCATCGTTTATCACTCCATCTCCATTCAGATCATCAATACCCCCATCTTCATCTCCATCTACCCCATAGGTAAATTGGAGGGAATCTACATTCTCCAATAAAACCTCTTGAGGACCTGCCACATTGTCGATGGTCAATTGTCTCATCAGCCTTGAAGAAAGCGAATCAAACCAGTAGGAGACATTATGCTTCTGAAATTGGGCAGTGGTGGTATCATAATATTCATAATGAACAGTGATGGAGTTTTCTTTAGGAGGATAGACAATATAATCATAATTGGGAGGAGTAGTATTAATGACAATAGGAGATTTTTCATCATCATAACCCGCCATCCGGATATCTCTTAAGAGGATTTCCATCGCACTTCGAACACTCTGCTGGACTTCGGCCACCTGGTCTTGAACGGTGTAGGCCTTGGTCTGGGCAACAAAGACACGGTAGATACCCCCCACGACAAGCCCAAAGATGACCAGAGCTACCAGTAACTCAATAATCGTGATTCCTTTAGAATTGAATAGGCTATGGGATTTCATTCTTTCTTCCTCCTTAAAGAGAAATGACAGAACGAAGTGCAATAGAATGATTGATCCGATCGTTCCAGGTAACGGTTATCGTAATCAGTCTGATATTCCCGTTGGTTTCAACATTCCAGGTTCTTGTGTAATTAATTCCTGTTGCTCCGATTTTCTGGTCAGAGCCTTGACCCTCTGGAATATCTCCATCGGGAGGCGCTTGAGGGCGAAGTGCTCTGAACTCTTCGAGTTTATCCTGCGCAAAGGTAGCCGCCTCTGTAATATGACCACCAAAGGAATTGTTCTTTGTGGTTATAGACATCAAACCAGCAAGCGCAAGCAATGAGATAGCGAGTATGACCAGTGAGATAAGCATTTCGATTAATGTAAAACCTTTTGATTTCATTAAGAATTTCAAAGTATCACCTCCAGTTTTTTCTTACTATTCGAAAATAGCAAAACCTATACCAAAAAGTTTTAGGAATTGGGTCTAAAAAAGGAAGGAAGATAATGTTGAAATTTAACTATGATTTTAGTAGGTTACGAAATTAAGGGTTGAGAGTTAAGGAAAAGGATGGGTTTAAAAGGAAAAAAAATTATGAAAAATATGAAGGTTTTTGACAAAATGGCAAAGAGTTTAAAATTCTCTAATCCTCTTCGATCCCATATTCTTTGATTTTATAAAGTAAGGCTCGATGACTGATCTCAAGCAATCTTGCTGCATGGGTATGATTCCCTCTTGTCTTTTTTAAGGCCTTTTTAATCAGATTGGTCTCCAAGATCCTTGATGCCTTTTTAATAGAATATTCTTCTTCAGCAACCGGTAGAACGGAAACCTCTTCTTCTTTAAACTCCCTAATCTCAGGAGGTAAGTTTTCGAGCATAATATTTTCGCCATCGGCTAAGACCACTGCCCTTTCAATAGTATTTTCAAGTTCTCTTACATTCCCCGACCACCTGTAATTTATCAAAGCCTCCAAGGCTTTTGAGTCAATTCCAACTACTTTTTTATTGGTAGATAAGGTAAACTTCTTTATGAAGTGTTCGACAAGAAGTGGAACATCCTCCTTTCTTTCACGAAGGGGAGGGATATGGATGGGAAGGACATTCAGCCGATAAAAAAGATCATCCCTGAATCGCCCCTCATTCACTTCTTTCACAAGGTCTTTTACGGTTGCAGAAATAATTCTTACATCCACTTTGATGGGTTTGGAATCCCCAACCCTTCTGATTTCACCCTCCTGAAGAACCCTCAGGAGTTTGACCTGGAGTTGAGGGGGTAACTCACCAATTTCATCCAGAAAAAGGGTCCCCCCATCGGCCTCCTCAAAGAGCCCCCTTTTCGTCCGGATAGCATCGGTAAAGGCCCCTTTCACATGACCGAAAAGTTCACTTTCAAGGAGATTCTCGGGGATGGCTCCACAATTTACAGCAACAAAAGGCTTCTTTGACCGATCGCTATTATAATGGAGTGCCCTTGCCACCAACTCCTTTCCTGTTCCACTTTCGCCCATGATGAGGATGGTGGATTTATAGGGTGCAACCTTCTTAATCACCTCAAAGATCTGCTTCATCTTTGCATTCTTGCTTACAATATTTTCAAAACTATATTCCCTCTGAACCTCCCTTCTCAGAAGTTGGTTTTCCCTTCTTAGTTGTTCCCTTTCCTCCGCCTTCCTCAAGGTCAGGATGATCTCATCTGTCTTAAAGGGCTTTGAAATATAGTCGTAGGCGCCCAATTTCATTGCTTCGATAGCGGTGTCGATGGTCCCATAGGCCGACATCATAATGATCGTGGACTCCACCCCTGCCTTCTGGGCCTCTCTTAAAAATTCCAATCCGTCCATTTGGGGCATTCGGATATCGCAGAGGATTTGATCAAAAGAGGATTCTGAAATCTTTTGAAGGGCCTCCTCACCATTTGAGGCGGTCTCTACCTCGTACTTCTCCTTTCTTAAAATCACGGAGAGCATGTGTCTGAAACTCTCTTCATCATCGACAATGAGAATACGTTTTGGAATCATCAGAACCCCCTATTAAAAAGTTTAAGGTTTAAGGTTTTAGGGACCAATCCCTCATGCCACCACAGGGAAATATACTTCGAATGTGGTTCCTTTCCCAACCTCACTCTCCACCCGGATATCTCCTCCCATGGATTCAATAATCCTCAGGGAAACTGACAACCCCAGACCTGTTCCCTTATCCGGGGATTTCGTGGTAAAAAAGGGGTCGAAGATCTTCTCAATATCCTCCCTTCCAATCCCTATTCCAGTATCGGAAATTCGGATGCTCACCAGTCGATCTCCTTTTGAAAATTTTGTAAAGATGACTGACAAAGGATCGGGTTTTCTTAAATGGGAATAATCTGCCTCTTCAGGATCCCCTTTTCTTCGGGGTGGGTAGAGACTCCTGTAACGACTTGGAAAATGATCTTCCACGATTAACTGATCGGTTCGAATCGTCAGAAAACCTCCCTCTGGCATGGCATCCACTGCATTAAGGATAATATTGATAAAGACCTGTGAAAGCTGGGAATCATTTCCTCGAATTTTGGGGAGGTCGGGTTGAAGGTCCAGACGAGTTTGAATGTTCTTAAACCCTTTTTGGTAAGAAAGAAGGGAAAGGGTTTGTTCAATCACTTTATTAACATCGATTTCGTTGGCTTCCACTTTAGAGGGTTTTGCAAAATCAAGGAGTTCTCGGACGATTCGGTTGATCCTTTCTATCTCTTTCTCAATCCTTTTCAAATAATCTCTCGCCTCTTCTTGGCTCACCTCTCCGCCCTCAAGGAGGCTGGTATATCCTAAGATGGCTCCGAGGGGGTTACCCACCTCGTGAGCAACCCCTGCAGCAAACCTTCCAATCGAGGCCAACTTCTCCGAACGAATCAACTCCTCTTGGGCCTGTTTCAATTTCTTATTGGTCGATTCTAAAGATTCCAGATACTTCTCCAAATCCTCCTGATTCTCTCTCAACCGATCAATCATTTTATTGAAGGAGGAGATGAGCTGGCCAATCTCGTTTTTGGAGGTCACCTCAATTTTCTGGGTAAAATCTCCGTCGCTAATCTTCTGAGTTAGCCGGACGAGTTCTTTTAAGGGCTTTACCAGAACACGGGAGAGTAAAAAACTTCCAAAAACAATGAGAATGACCGAATCGAGGATGATAAAGGTAAGGATGAGCCTTTGGGATTCTAAGAGATGAACCATCACATCCCCTATCGGCACCTCCAATTGGATACCTCCAACGATCTTCCCCTGATTCCATAGAGGAGAATAAAAAGTAATCTTCTTATAGGTTGAAGTAAGGAAACCCCCTGATTGTTCAATCTGAGGGAGAAGCTGGCCTGTCTGGATAGACTTTTTTAACCATTCATTGAAGATGGGTTTTCCCCATCCTTCCATTCTCTTACTTGCAATGAGCCTCATTTCCTGATCGGCAATGAGGAGATCATAATATCCTTTTTCTCTTAAATAGATTTGGATAAATTCCTGAATCTCTTCTCTGACTTTTGGATGGTGTAAAGCAAAGTCCCTTTTATCCCTTGATAAAAAGTCAATGATGGATTGAATATCCTGGACCATTCCCTCTCCATTCTTAATCTTCTCTTGAATAATTCTTCTCTCATTAATCTTTGAGATGGTAAACCCGATTAACAGGATCGCTGCCAGCATGAGGAGGGAGATGTTAATAATCACCTCTGTCCTTAGATTTATATCCAATTTTTTAAAGAGTCCAAAACCTTTCTTCATCTTCATCCTTTAAATTGCAGATACCATGAGATGATCTCATTCTGAAAGAAAAGCGAAATCACAGCACCCAAGGATAGGAAGGGCCCAAAAGGAATAGCATATTTGAAATCCTTTCCTTTTAGAAGAATGATTATTATCCCTGTTATGGAGCCCACAAGCGACCCAAGGATAATAGTAAGAATAACTGCTTTCCAGCCTAAAAAGGCACCGATCATGGCAAGGAGTTTCACGTCGCCTCCTCCCATGCCTTCTCTCTTAAAAAGCCAGTGATAGAGGGTTCCAACAAGAAAGAGGCTTCCTCCTCCCAAAAGCATTCCAAGTAGGGAGTTCAAAAAAGTGATCGGGAGAAAGAGAAGGGCACCCAACAATCCAACCCCGATCCCTGGAAGGCTGATCACATCCGGGATGATCTGGTGATAGAGGTCAATCCAGGTAATAACCATTAATGCAGAAACAAAGGCAAAATAGAGGAGGTAAGGAAGTGAGGGTCCATGTTTGATGAAAAGGAGGAAGGAGAACAGTGCAGTAGTTCCCTCTACGATAGGATATTGAATAGAGATAGGGTTCTTACAATACCGACACTTCCCTCTTAGTAGGAGGTAACTGACCACTGGAATATTGTCATAGAAGGCAATGGGTTTACTGCAATGGGGACAATGGGAGCCTGGGGTAATAATCGATTCTTCCTTAGGAAGCCTGTAAATACAGACATTCAAAAAACTCCCCACAATCGCCCCAAATAGAATTGAAAAAAGATAGAACATCAAACGATCTCCTTATTGAATGAAATGCGGGTCTCCTTGCGCATAGGAATTTTAGGTTCTTACAAAGAATATTTGAGAATTTTCTTCTAACATTTATACCCCCTCACCCTTCCCCTCTCCCCCTGGGGAGAGGGATGGGGTGAGGGAGGAATTTCAAATTTTTTTGTCTAAAAATTAGTGCTCAAAATCTAAATTAATCATTTTTTTATCAAACTTTCCTGTAAGATTCTTTTAAGTACCTAAGGGTTGCGTAGCAGTTCAACAAAGTCATTGCGAGCGAAGCGTGGCAATCTCCTTTTTAAATTCCATTGTAAATTACCCTTCCCTCCTCTTTGATTAATGGCATTCCAGATCCTGGATCATCCACCTCAATTCTTCTCCTTTTGATTTTGCCTTTTTGGCTACTTCGACTCCTTTGGAATAATAATAGATTGCCTTTTCCTTATCCTGTAATCGAGAGGCATATATGTTCCCAAGCTCTTCATAGGGGTTTAAGATATGCGGAGCCAGTTCTGAAGCCTTTATAAATTCGGAAATGGCCTTATCGTATCTTCCCATCCTCTTATAGACAAAGGCAAGCCGATAGTAAAGCCTTGCATCCCCTGGGTTTTTGTTAATCAGATATTTAAGTATCTCTTCAGCCTCTGAGTATTTTCCTTCCCTCATAAAAACAAGGGCAAGATTGATTTTAATGTTATCATCTTTTGGGTCCAGTTGCATAGCAATGGTCAATTCCCTATAGGCTTTTTCAAATTGGTTTAATCTTCCGTAAACGACTCCAAGATTGTTCCTCGATTGGTAGTCATACGGGAGAATCTGGACTGCCTTTTCAAGATATTCCAATGCTTCTTCGTCCATCCCCAATTCCATATAGACCACCCCCATCATAGCATTGGCGGTATTGCTTTCAGGATGTTTTGCCACAGCATCTGACCATAAGGTGTAACTGTTTTCCCAGACTTTATTCTGTTGAATGGTCATCAAAGAATGCCCGATTAGAAGGAACAGAAATACCGATATTGAAAGAAGTTTGAAAAAACCTTCAGATAATTTTCTCATTTGAAAGGTATAAAGGTAGTCAAAAAAGATTCCTGTAAGGAAGGCATAAGAGAAGGAAGCAATAAATACATACCGGTCAGCCAAAAGGGTGCTAATCGGGAGGATGTTAAGGTATGGGAAGATGCTGATCACGAAGAAAAAAGAAGAAAAGAAGATAACTTTTGTCTTTTTTAACGACCAAATACTTCCTATGAGAAATAAAATGGTGATGCCCAGAAAACACAGAGTCCTGACGCTGATCATGGGGTTAGAGACAGGAATGGTATAAGCAGCCGAAAAGTTAATGGTTAGAAGGAGAAGTTTAATATTATAAATGAACGCATAGAAACTGATTAAAAAATTATTTAAAAATGTCCCCCCCCGGTAGGGTTTGATTCCTCCTGCCTCTAACATTACCTTCATCAAAATAGTGAAAAAGATAAGGGAGAGAAGAAGGGTGAGGGTAAAAAAAAGCCAATGTGTTTTTATAAATTCAAACCATTGTTCTTTCCCCCTTGAAATTTCATAGACCAGAATGACTCCAGGAAAGACGACAGCCGAGGGTTTAGAAAGGAGGGCAAGAAGGATAGATAAAAGAACCAGGCCAAAATATAGAGCCCTCTTTCTTCCTTCAGATTCCCTTACTCTGAGATATAAATAAAATGCTGAAAAGAAAAAAAACCCCTGTAAGACCTCTTTTCTTGCGGCAAGCCATGTCACTGCCTCCACATGGACAGGATGTGCCGCAAAAAGAAGTGACCCGAAAAGAGCCACTCTTTGATGAGAATCAAGAGGGGATTTTTCTCGAAGGTGAAGAGAGAGGGTTTTTAGTGTAAAAAAAATCATCAAACAGGTTAAAAAATAGAAGAATAGATTCGTCAAGCGATATCCGAGCGGATTTAATTTCCAAAAGTAGTAATCAACTGCATAGCTCAAAATCCGAACGGGTTGATAAGTTCCTCCTTTCTCAAGGGTAAATATTTTCTTGATATTATCCCAACTCAAACTACGAACCTGAACATTCTCATAGATCATTGAATCATCCCAATTTGTGAACTGGTTCCCCAATGAATTAAAATAGAGAAGAGCAATAAGAGTAAGAATTGATAAGACTGAAAAATTATTGAAATGTTTTCGCACTAAGCTACCCAGCCTTCCTCGTCCATATAGACTCTAAACCAGGTTTCCAAAAAAAGAAGGGCCCAAATTTTAGCCGAATGATCATATTGCATTGATAGATGCTCATTCAAGAGACGTTCAATTCCTTCTCTCTGGAAATATCCACGATTTAGAGTTCTCTGGTCCAAAAGAACTTCGTAGATATAATCCTTCAAATGTTCCCTAAACCATCTTGTAACAGGAACCCCAAACCCCATTTTATTTCTATGGAGAATTTCAGGAGGAAGAAAATCAGAAAAAGCCTGCTTGAGGATATGTTTTGTTACCCTCTTTTTTAATTTTAACTCTGAAGGAATGGTTGCAACAAATTCCATAAAGAGATGGTCAAGAAATGGAACCCTCGCCTCTAAAGAGTTTGCCATTGTGGCGATATCCATTTTTACAAGAAGGTCTTCCGGGAGGTAGGTTTGGATGTCGAGATACATAAGTTGATTAATGAGATCTTCAGTTTCAGACTCTTTGGCTTTATTGATAAGATAATCCAGAGAATCCTTTTCTCTTATGGATTCCTTGAATTCGGGGGAGTAAAGGATCTCCTTCTCGTGGGTATTGAAGATTTTAATCTGTTCTCCATAGTTTCTGACCTTTTCTGAAGATAATGACTCAATAAAATTGGCAAGTCGATTGAGGGTCTTCTCTCTCCAACCAAAGGTTGAAATTGCCCTCAGGAGAGGAGGAAACAAGCCTTTTCTGATTCTTTCTGGAATTTTGCAAAAATAATCCACCCACAGACTTCTTAAATATCTTGGGTAGCCAGCAAAATTCTCATCTCCAGCATCGCCCGTAAGAACCACCTTGACATAATCTTTGGTCATCTTAGCTACATAATAGGTAGGGATGGCTGAGGAATCAGCAAAGGGTTCATTATAGTGCCACGCCAGTTTTGGCAGAATTTCAATAGCATCAGGTTTAACAATGAATTCGTGATGCTCTGTTGAAAAATGATTTGAGACCAATCTGGCATAGTTGAGTTCATCAAAATCCTTTTCTTCAAACCCTATGGAAAAAGTTTTTATAGGTTGAGCAGAAAGCCTCGCCATGAGGCCCACCACAAGACTGGAGTCAATCCCTCCGCTTAGAAAAGCGCCAAGAGGAACATCGCTAATCAATCTGAGTTTGACAGATTCCTCAAGTTTCATCTGAATCTGTTCTTTTAATTGGTTGATATCAATTTTTTTTTGAGGATTTGAGTTAAAATAAATTTTCCAGTATCTCTCAATCTTCAGTTTATCCTCAGGTTCATAGATTAGATAGTGGGCTGGAGGAAGTTTTTTAATTCCCTCGAATATCGTATCTGGAGAGGGAACATATTGATAGGTGAGGTAGTAATGAAGAGCAGATGGATTTATCTTCTTCTCTATCAATGGGTTCTGAAGAAGGGCCTTAATTTCTGAGGCAAATATTAACCCCCCATTTTTAATGAGGTAGACCAGGGGTTTTTTCCCCAGTCGATCGCGAGCCATAAATAATCTTTGTTTTTTATTATCCCAAATTGCAAAGGCAAACATTCCTCTTAAATATTTCAGACAATCTATATCCCATTGCTCATATCCATGAAGAATTACCTCTGTATCCGATCTTGATTTAAATATATGGCCTTTTTCTTCTAACTCCTTCCTTAACTCCTGGAAATTGTAGATTTCTCCATTATAGACGATCCAGATACTTCTATCTTCATTCCCCATGGGCTGATGAGCAGCCTCTGTAAGGTCAATGATAGAAAGCCGCCGATGCCCAAGGCCAACTTCGAAATGTTTCTCACCAATGGTTTGATCAAAATTAGATTTTATTTCCAAGGGTTTTCCATTTTTAAAGAAGACCATCCCTTCATCATCTGGCCCCCGATGGGCTAAAACCCAGCACATCTTTTTAATTATTTGAGGCTCTACAAATCCTTTAATATTAATTTCTCCACAAATGCCGCACATCAGGATGTCTCACTTAATAATTGGTGATATAAATCAATATATTTTTCTGCAATGATGTCGATCGAGTAATTCTCTCGAACAAATACCTTTGCTTCTATACCCAGTTCTTTTCTTTTATTTGGATTTTGTGCAAGATATAATATTGCTTTGGAGAGTCCATTTATATCTTCGGGATTAACTAAAATCCCTCTTTCTCCGATGAAGAAATCCCCATTTTGAATGAATTCAATTTTCTCGTCAGTTATAAGTTCTTTATTTCCGCTGATGTTTGTTCCAATACAGGATAGGCCAATACACATAGCCTCTAATAAACCATTGGACATCCCTTCTGCCCGCGAAGGAAGAACAAAAATATCCGATTCTTTTAAATAATTTTCTGGATTGTTAACCATTCCTAAAAAAATAACTGAATTATTAACTCCAAATGTCTTAGCCATCATTCTTAATTCTTTTTCAAGATTGCCCTGCCCCAATATTAATAATTTTATTCTCTTTTCTTGGGCTACGACATTTGTCCAGGCACTTAATAATGTATCCACTCCTTTTTGCCTATCGAGGCGAACTGATGTAATCACTTTTATATTATTGTTTTGATATTTCTTTTCCGGGAGAAATGGAAAAACCCCATTAGGGATATGGTAAATCTTATTGACTGGATATCCTGCAGACTTGTATTCTTGAATCCCTTCTTGATTGGTTGAGACCAGGCAATCTAAATGTTTTATTAGATATTTAAGTTGTAGGGAACCCAATGGATACTTTTTAATTGTTCTTATATCTCCGGTAAGACCACTACATCCAATTTTGGCAAAGGTAGGTTTTTTGAGTAATCTTTTTCCTATCAAAACAGAAATAAACGCTGGATAAAGAACCTGATGAACATGAATAATATCATATTCTCTTCTATGAGATAGAAGGTATATTCCGAGAGTAATCATATATGTTAGCCAACCAAGAGGCCTTAACCCTTTTATCCCGAACATCCCCCAAAATGAAAAATTTCTATAGATTTTAATTCCATTAAGGATTTCTTTATTTGGTGTTTTTATTTTCCACCATCCTGTTATTACATCAACAGATATACCCTTGTTTTTTAATGTTTCAGACAAAAGTTTTGCTTGTCTCTCGGCTCCCCCTATAATTGGATAATATTGGGAAATTACCATTAGGATTTTCATTTTTGATCTATATTTAATTTGCAAACACCATAATATAATTATTTTTTCTTGAATATTTAGTGTGATATCCTTTATTAATGAGAAGCTCAATAGCATTTCCCCCTGCATTTTCTCTGTATTCAGGATGTTGTTCAATAATTATAAATTTAGGATATAGTTTATGATCTACATAATTAAAAAAGCGTTCTAATACCCTAAATTCAAAACCCTCTATATCAAATTTAGCTACACAAATTTTGTTTATATTATTATTTTTCAAGATGGTAGATAGGGGATAACAATTAACATAGATCCCATTTTTATTCTTTGAAAAAAATGAATTGCCTCCTCTATTTCCGGTAATATTTATTCCGAGGCGAAGAATTTCTTCTTTCCCTGAAACACCAATATTTAAGGCCTGGACATTTTTAATATTATTTATTTTCAAGTTCATTATTAATTTTTGATAATTATATGGATCGGCTTCTATTGCAATAACTTTCCCTTGATCCCCAACGATACTAGAGGCAACGAGCGAATAGAACCCTATATGAGCGCCCAATATTTAAAAAACATCTCCTGATTTCAAGACTTGCTTTAGAAAAGCGATTTCACGATGTTCATAAAGATGTGGATAGAATAACAAACCACCATCAACGCATTCACCAGGTTCTAATTTCATTCTATAACCAAGAACATCCACTTCTACAACATCTCGCCTTTTTCTCAAATAAATTCTTTTTAGTAGATTTGAAATGAACCCCGCCCCTGTTATCTTGGGGAATCTCCTTGTTATATTAAGCAGTAATCTTAGTTCAAAATCCAATAATAATCTCCTAATCAGTTCCTAAATTTAAGAATTATATAAAAATTTATACCATTTTTGGAAAACAGCTTACTGTGTCATAATTATTATATAAAATCATTATTATATAAAATTGTTAAATTCCGATTATTTTGCTTTTAACATTGATTTAATTATTAAAATAAGGTTTATATTCCTTTTTTCAAAAGTGTATAAAATAACCCCCATGAGGAAGGTTAATAAAACCAGGATTTTTGAGATTAAAGGTCGAATATTTTTGAGTAATTCAACAGAACCTTTGCCTGAATGAAATGAAAAACGAATGTAATGGACCGCCGATCGGAAAAACTCCAGTGGTGCATGATGAAACCATAT
>FWPV01005627.1_pt1 | contig 24848 bp, 20 predicted proteins | sample 2228371 | NCBI WGS metagenome assembly FWPV01 (sample SAMEA103939776, study PRJEB20133) | metagenome | reverse complement strand
CGGCCTCGAGCTCGCCTACGAGAAGACCCGCCTCAACCCCGACTTCACCTTCGACACCCTGGTCACCGGCCGCGCCAACGACCTCGCGCGCGCCGCCGCCATGCAGGTGGCGCAGAACCCGGGCACGTCCTACAACCCGCTGTTCGTCTATGGCGGCGTCGGCCTCGGCAAGACCCACCTGGTGCACGCCATCGGCAACGCGGTGTTCCGCCACAACCCACGCGCGGTCATCCGCTACGTGCACGTCGAGGACTACTACGCCGACGTGGTGCGCGCCTACCAGCAGAAGAGCTTCGACGCCTTCAAGCGCTACTACCGGTCGCTCGACGTGCTGCTGATCGACGACATCCAGTTCTTCAACAACAAGACGCGCACGCAGGAAGAGTTCTTCTATGCGTTCAACGCGCTGACCGACGGCAAGAAGCAGATCGTCATCACCTGCGACACCTATCCGAAGAACATCCAGGGCGTCGAAGAACGCCTGACGACGCGCTTCGGCTGGGGGCTCACGGTGCAGATCGAGCCGCCCGAACTTGAAATGCGGGTCGCCATCCTGAAGAAGAAGGCGGAGATGGAGCGGGTGAAGGTGGGTGACGACGTCGCCTTCCTGGTCGCCAAGAACATCCGCAGCAATGTGCGCGAACTCGAAGGCGCGCTGAAGAAGATCATCGCCTTCGCCCACTTCCACACCGTGCCGATCACGCTCGAAGTGGCGCGCGAGGCGCTGAAGGACCTGCTGGGCGCACACAACCGGCAGATCACGCTCGAATTCATCCAGAAGACCGTCGCCGACTATTTCAAGATCAAGGTGTCGGAGATGTACTCGAAGAAGCGCACGCGTGCCATCGCGCGGCCGCGTCAGGTCGCCATGTGGCTGGCCAAGGAACTGACCCCGGAAAGCTATCCGGCGATCGGCGAGGCTTTCGGCGGGCGCGACCACACGACCGTGCTGCACGCCTGCCGCACCATTGCCGACCTGAGGCTGAAAGACGAAGTGCTCAATCATGACCTGCACGTGCTCGTGCAGACCCTGCGCAAATAGCCGGAAAACACCGCAGGAAGAGTGTGGATGAAACGGTATCGAAGCTGTACGGATAAACAGGTTTGATTCCCTGTATGGCCGCTGTGGATAAGCGGGGTGTTTTCAGCGGGTCACCGTTTCATCCACATTTGTTCAAGCGCAGAAATGGCAGTTGTACAGACAACGATACATACTGCAAGCAACTGAAAATAATAAAAATTAAGGTGTTCTCCACAGAAAATGGTCGACGTTAACGGTTTACAGAGGTTTATAAAATGCTCTTAATGAAGATAGAACGCGAACAGCTGCTGCGTCCGCTGCAGTCGGTCAGCGGCATCGTCGAGAAGCGCCACACCCTGCCGATCCTGTCCAACGTCCTGATCGAAACCGAGGGCGATGCGCTCACGCTGCTGGCCACCGACATCGAAATCCAGATCCGTACCCGGTCCACCGGCAACATCAGCGCCGCCCAGCCGGCTGCGCTGACGGTCGCCGCCCGCAAGCTGCAGGACATCCTGCGTGCCCTGCCGGAAGGGCAGGAAGTGAGCCTCGACGCCGACGACCGCAAGCTCACGGTGCGCTGCGGCAAGAGCCGCTTCACGCTGCAGACGCTGCCGGCGCAGGACTACCCGCGCATGCAGGTCGCCGACGGTGAAACCGTCAAGCTCAGCCTGACCCAGCGCAAGCTCAAGCGGCTGCTGTCGCTGGTGCAGTACTCGATGGCCCAGCAGGACATCCGCTACTACCTGAACGGCCTGCTGCTGGCCGTCGGCAGCGAGGAACTGCGGCTCGTTGCGACCGACGGCCACCGTCTGGCCTACGTGTCCGAAGCGCTGCCCGGCGTGACCGACAAGCTCGACGTGATCCTGCCGCGCAAGACCGTGCTCGAACTGTCGCGCCAGCTGGCCGACACCGACGACCCGGTCGACATCGAACTGGGCGGCAACCAGGCGCGCCTGCGCTTCGGCTCGGTCGAGCTCATTTCGAAGCTGATCGACGGCAAGTTTCCCGACTACGAACGCGTGATTCCGAAGGACCACCCGAAGGAAATCATGCTGCAGCGCGCGTCCTTCCTGCCGGCACTGCAGCGTGCCGCCATCCTGACCAACGAAAAGTTCAAGGGTGTGCGCGTCGTGCTGTCGTCCGGCCTGCTCAAGCTCATTTCGAGCAATGCCGAGCAGGAAGAGGCGCAGGAAGAGCTGGAGGTCGAGTACACCGGCGACGCCCTCGACATCGGATTCAACGTGAGCTACCTGCTCGACGTGCTCGGCAACGTGGCCGGCGACACCCTGAGCCTGCGCCTGAATGACGGCAACAGCAGCGCGCTGATCACGCTGCCCGGCACCGATGGTTTCAAGTACGTCGTGATGCCGATGCGCGTGTAAGCGGCGCCGCCTGCACCACCGCCCGGCCTGCGCGCCGGGCTTCGTGTTTTTTGATGGACCCCGCGCACGCAGTGCGCAGCACCGGAATACGCCATGTCTGACGAGCTCACACCGAATGTCCCCGAAGCGCCCAAGGTCCCGGAGGCGCCCAACGCCGAAGCCTACGGCGAAGGCAGCATCCAGATCCTCGAGGGGCTGGAAGCCGTGCGCAAGCGGCCGGGCATGTACATCGGCGACACGTCGGACGGCACCGGCCTGCACCACCTGGTGTTCGAAGTGGTCGACAACTCGATCGACGAGGCGCTGGCCGGCCACTGCGACGACATCGTGATCACCATCCACACCGACAATTCGATTTCGGTGACCGACAACGGCCGCGGCATCCCCACCGGCATCAAGTTCGACGACAAGCACGAACCGAAGCGCTCCGCCGCCGAAATCGCGCTGACCGAGCTGCACGCCGGCGGCAAGTTCAACCAGAACTCGTACAAGGTGTCCGGCGGCCTGCACGGCGTGGGCGTGAGCTGCGTCAATGCGCTGTCGAAGTGGCTGCGCCTGACGGTGCGCCGCGACGGCAAGAAGCACTTCATGGAATTCGAGCGCGGCGTGCCGGTCGAGCGCCTGCTCGAGGTGCAGAACGGCGTCGAAGTGTCGCCGCTGAAGGTGCTCGGCATGACCGAAAAGCGTGGTACCGAAGTGCACTTCCTGGCCGACGAAACCATCTTCGACAACATCGAATTCCACTACGACATCCTGGCCAAGCGGCTGCGCGAACTGTCCTTCCTGAACAACGGCGTCAAGATCAAGCTGATCGACCAGCGCAACAACAAGGAAGAGGATTTCGCCTTCCTCGGCGGCGCGCGCGGTTTCGTCGAATACATCAACCGCAACAAGACCGCGCTGCACCCCAATGTGTTCTGCAGCGCCGGCGCGTCGATGCAGGGCACTGTGCAGATCGACGTCGAAGTCGCCATGCAGTGGAACGACAGCTACGCCGAACAGGTGCTGTGCTTCACCAACAACATTCCGCAGACCGACGGCGGCACCCACCTGACCGGGCTGCGCGCGGCGATGACGCGCATCATCAACAAGTACATCGACGAACACGAAATCGCCAAGAAGGCCAAGGTCGAAATCACCGGCGACGACATGCGAGAAGGCCTGGCCTGCGTGCTGTCGGTGAAGATGCCCGACCCGAAGTTCGCGTCGCAGACCAAGATGAAGCTGGTGTCATCCGAGGCGCGCCCGGCGGTGGAAGAAGTCGTCGCGCAGAAGCTGGCCGATTTCCTGCAGGAACGCCCGAATGACGCCAAGACCATCTGCGGCAAGATCGTCGAGGCCGCACGTGCGCGCGACGCCGCCCGCAAGGCGCGCGACATGACGCGCCGCAAGGGCGTCCTCGATTCGTTCGGCCTGTCGGGCAAGCTGGCCGACTGCCAGGAGAAGGACCCGGCCAACGCCGAGCTCTACCTGGTCGAGGGTGACTCCGCCGGCGGCTCCGCCAAGCAGGGCCGCGACCGGAAGTTCCAGGCCATCCTGCCGCTGAAGGGCAAGATCCTGAACGTCGAAAAGGCGCGCTTCGACAAGCTCATTTCCAGCCAGGAAATCGTCACGCTGATCCAGACCCTGGGCACCGGCATCGGCAAGGACGAATACAAGCCGGAAAAGCTGCGCTACCACCGCATCATCATCATGACCGACGCCGACGTCGATGGCGCGCACATCCGCACCCTGCTGCTGACCTTCTTCTACCGCCAGATGCCCGAACTGGTCGAAGGCGGCCACATCTACATCGCGCAGCCGCCGCTGTACAAGATCAAGCACGGCCGCACCGAGCTGTACGTGAAGGACGACCACGAGCTGAACCAGTACCTGCTCAAGCTGGCGTTCGACGAATCCAGCCTGGTGCCGCGCGAGGGCGCCGAGCCGCTGTCCGGCAGCGCCTTCGAAGAAATGGCGCGCGAATACCTGCTCGCCGAAGCCATCGTCGAACGTCTGGCGGAGTACGCCGACGGCGAACTGCTGCGCACGCTGCTCGAACACAACATCGCGCTCAGCCTCGACGACGAAGCCGCTGCCCGCGACAGCGCCGCCCGGCTCGCCGCGAAGCTCCCGTCCAATGTCACCCTGCTGGCCGAATACAACGACAAGACCGAAGCCTGGCAGCTGCGCATTGAGCGCATGCACCACGGCAACCGCAAGATCGGCCGCGTCGATGGCGAATTCCTGCTGTCCGGCGACTACCAGCGCATTCGCCACGCCGCCGAACTGATCGCCGGCCTGGTCGGTCCCGACGCCATCGTGAAGCGCGGCGAAAAGCAGCAGGAAGTCGCCAGCTTCACCGAAGCCACTCGCTGGTTGCTGAACGAAGTCGAACGCAACCTCGGCAAGCAGCGCTACAAGGGCTTGGGCGAAATGAACCCGGAACAACTGTGGGAAACCACGATGGACCCCACCGTGCGCCGCCTGCTGAAGGTGCAGATCGACGACGCCATCGCCGCCGACGAAATCTTCACCACGCTGATGGGCGACAACGTCGAACCGCGCAGGGCATTCATCGAGAACAATGCGCTGAATGCGCGGAATATTGATGTTTGAATTTGTCGGTTGCTAGAGAAATAGAGCTTTTTCTAGTGGGCGAAACTACTCGTAAAAGTGACAATCTAAGCCGCATTCGAATCACGCTTACCGAGCGCGACAAGCATTGCGGTGACTGCGCAGTGTGTAACCTAAACCTGTTCTACGAGCAGGCTTTTCAGATTCCGCAATATGGTGACGGACATGTCAGCAGGCGGAATTTCGTGTAGACGCGCCAAACCTTCGATAGCAATCCAGACATCGCTTGGCATGACAGGACGAGCATCGATTTGGATGAACGGCCCATCTGTTTCCGTCAGGATGCGGTCCAACGGAAGCGTCTTCGTTATCGCTGCGCGCTTTTCATTCGCTAGCATCTCGGTATTCACGGAAAAATAGCAACCCAGATCGACCGCTCTTTTAGCCTCCGCTACTGTGCCGGTGAACCAATGAAGCACAACACGACCCCGCGTTGACGGCAGGTGCTGCTCAATCGTATCAAGCACCGCTTTGGTTGCTCGGACGCTATGTGTTGTGATGATCTTGTTCCCCGCCGCCGCACAAAGCGTCAATATGCGAGCGAAGATTTCCTTCTGTTTCTGGAAGGACCTATAGAACCGCGGACTCGCGTCCAATCCGACTTCGCCCACATAGCGGGTACGTGGCAGCAATTCCTCCCATAGTCCGATCTCATGAGCGCGGTCGGCAACCAGTTGAGGATGCAGGCCGAGAGCAGCCCGAACGTGATGGGTAGTGGACGTAAGTTCATAGTTCCGCGGCCAAGCCTTGGGCGTGGTTGTAACTGTGAGGGTAAACACCCCGTCACGCTCGCAATGCTCCACCGCAGCCGCATGGTCGGGGTAGAGATCGAGGTGGCAATGAAAATCAACTAGACCCGATCGCATAGGGCTTCTTACGACGGTTCGGCGCGAACGCCGTTCAGCAAGCACCCAACTTCTTCCAATCCACGGCGATAGACATCAGCTAGGGAATTATGACGATCGGGATAATCATAAAGCGGCCCCGGCTTGTGGATGAGGACCTTGGCCAGCCCCGGGTGCTTCGATAGCCGTGCGATCGCGATCTGGAAGGATCGCACCTGCTGACCTTCGGCCTGCTTGGTGTCCAATGTCGCGGCCTTTAGGTCGGGCACACCGTAAATCGTGGAATCCTTGCCTCGCAGAGAGGCCCGCCGAATGAGACATGGCAGGCAGTATCCGCAGTGTCCTTGCGGCTTTTTGGTCCATCGCCCCTTCGTAGGTGACGAACATGATACCGACAGTGGGGCGAGTTGCTTCAACAGGGTCGGATTGGCGCATTCGGCGACCATCTCCCCCTTCGTCCTGTCCCAATAGGGGTTTTCGACCTTGCCTCCGATGCCGAGCGCCCGGAGCAAATCATTCCACCGAGCCATGTAGAAGGGATGCGTCGTCCGTGTGCTGAGCGCGCCGAGTCGGAGCCGATCGAGCGGCACATTGAGCGCGATCAAGCCATTCTCCGGAACCTTGAGCACGAAGTCGCGGCCGAGCGCGGTGCCGGCGGCGACGCCCAAGGAGAAGAACAGGAACGAACGGCCGCGCGTCGTGCCCTCCGACCCGACATCTTCGACGAGGCCACTATCAAAGTTCATCCACACCCGCAACCGATCAAATACGGACGACTTGTAGGCGGCCTTTAAACCATCGAAGCACTGCTCCTGTGATTTGCTCACCAGCCCCTCACCGGCGTGGCTGACGAGAAGTGGCGTCTCGCCAGCGCTCAAGCTGTCGATCGCGCCGATCAGGCTGTCCAAGCCACCGGAGAAAAGGCTCACGCCATCGAACGGCACCGGAATGAGATCTGGCGCGGCGGCGGGAACCAGTTTCGCGTAGCCTTTTGCCCGTTTCCGAAATCCGACATCCCATTTGTCACCCGTCAGGAAGTTCAAGGCGCGAACCAGGATCGGCGCAGCGACCGCCCATAGAGCCGGATCGCTGACGGGAACGACCAGCCGAATCTCGCGTGTCCAGGCGTCCTGCGATTCAGTCGAGCGAGAGATGCGGGTGTCCGCCGCATGAACATGGGCCGCGACCACGAGTATGTCCGCCCCGATCTCGCTCGGGGTCAGGTGCAGCGCATTGAGGTCGGCCAAGGCGTGACCAATCCCATGATCGAGGCGCTTACCCGCCACCAATTGCAAGGTCGATGCGACCTCATCGCGCGCCTTCGGGACACGGGTCTTATCCTCCTCGCCCAAGCGACCGATGATGACATGGCGCCTCATTTCGCTGCCCCCTCCTCGCCCATCGTCTGCAACACGTCGAAGGCGGATTGATAGACGTCGGTGACAAAGCCCATCACCCCATCGGGGGTCAGCGACTGGATGTTGACGCCTGCGGCGTTGATCGCGTCGCTGACACCACGTTGGATGAAATCATGCAGTTGCGCCTCAACCCTCTCGGCCGCGCGCGGATCGACAGGCAAGGTCACGACCTTGGTGCCGATGTCGTTGCAGATGCGCGCCTCGATCGCGTGCGTTGCATACAGCTCGAATACGGCCTGAATCTGCTCCGGTGTAAGCGCGTCGATGTCCGTTATGCCGGCTCCGGCGAGATCGGCAATTGTCTCGACGAAGGCGTCGCGCGCGATACCTTCGTCGATAGAACCGCCTTCGGGGCAAATGTAGTCGGCGAGTCCCGCGAACACTTCCTCGATCGGCCGTCCGGCTAGGCTTTCGAGGTTGAGCGTCCGCAGTGCTTCACGAACGCCATTGACGCTGGCGTCGTTGAGAAATCTGACGAGGCCGGCGCCGGCGCTCCGCGATGAGCCCAGGCGTTGCGCGGCTTGACGCGAGCCGCCCGCCGATTTCGACACATATTGCGAGACCGCACGACCGAGACTCCTGCGGTCGCTGCCGCCCGAGCTTGCGAAGCGCGTGAAATTGGTCCGCGCGGATGTGAACCTATCCGATGCTCCTGCTGGGGCCGCCGGACGGGGCGCTGGCGCGGGCGGAACTGCTGGGGGCTTTTCGGCGGGATGCGGGGGCGGCGCCCCATCGCCATCGCCAGCCCCTGCGCCCGCACCGGCTCCGCCATCGCCCTGTAGCCAGCTCGGAATGAGCGGCGTGCCACCGCCTGCACCGCCGTAGGCACTCGACGTGCCCATCAGCGACCACCCTTCCGCGTGCGAAGCGCGGCGCTCGCGGTCGTCTTCAAGAAAGTCGAACGGGACGTGGACCATCCTTGGAGTAACTTCTCGAACCGCATCAGGGCGTCAGAATCCTTGATGACACCTTCCCAACCCAACGCGGGCCACGGCCCGCACCGATCGGTTGGAACGGCTTCGAGCAAGTCGAGAAGATTAGCCTGTAATGTGGGATGGGCGCGAACCAGAACGGCGAGTCCATCTATTCCCGGAGGCGCGGTGTCGAAGGCATCACCGCCCATGACGCGTCCACGCAGTTCCTCAAAGACTTGGGCGGCCTCGGCGGGAACGAGTTGCTTGAGTTCGCCTTCAAACGCTTGGACGGACAGTTTCGTCCCAAGCAACTTTTCGACCACGGCCGCGAGACGCCCGAGGACGGAAGTCGCGCCGAAATAGTCTTTTCGATCCTTGGTCACGAACAGATAAGGGCGAAGGTCGATTTCGGCCAAGGGCGGTGAGAGCTGCGCCCAAGCGCGTATCGCATCGGCCGCTTTCCATTCCGTCAGGATGGCGCTGTCCTTAGACTCCGGCACAGCCATCGGCTTAGCATCATCGGTGGAACTGATTTTCGGCCCGGTCAGCTTCGCTTTAGGGGCCGGCTTCTCCTCCATCACCGCGGCTTCGAGCGCCGCCAAATCCACGCAGCGACCGTCCGGATCGCGGGCGGCGGCGCTGGCGATCTGGTCGAACAATCTGGAAAGAAACCTTTCGGCCAACATGAGTTTGGCGAGGACGGGCAGCTTCACCTCATCCCCGAAACCGCGGGCGAGCGCGGTTCGATGACGAAGCAGCAGCGTGTTCAAGAAACGCTTAATTTGTCGCGGATTGCCCTGAGTGCCACTGGCTAGGATCGGGCCGATCTGATCGCTCAAGGTGAGCGCATTTTGAACCTTGCCCGTTTTGTCGCCCAAGGCGGTCTTGACCGTCTGCGCGTCGAGCCCGGCCGTTTGCCAAGGGCGCTTGAGCAATTCGCGCGCAACGGTGATGAGCAACGAGTAAGCGGGATCGTCCTCGCCTAGCTCGGCGCCGATGAGCAGTAAGGTAACGTAGATGCGGGTTTCGGTCTCACCCAAAGCCGGAATCCGGAACGGAATCTGGATCAGCTTTTCGAGATAGTTTCGCGCATAGTCGCGGGGACCAGTCGTGTCCGGCAACTCGGGGAAATGCTTGCGCACCGAATATTCGATCATCGCCTCGTCGGCCGCGACGATGAACGCAGTGCGGGCAGTGAAGACGAAAAGGCGCACGGCTTCGAGGGTTTCAATTGCCGTGTCCGGTAGGCAGCGGTCGAGATCATCGATGAGGACGATCAGTTGCTTCACGCCCGCCTGCTTGAGTAGATCGTCAAACGCCTTCCGGAATGCCTCGATCTCCTCAGGCACATTCTTCGACTCACTAGGCTTCAGCAGCCCCTGCACACCGTCAATGGCCTTATCATAATTTTCCTGAGTAGCGAGTTTCGAGGGATCGACGAAGATGCCCTTCAACGTGTCGACTACCGCACTAACCTGATCAGCTGTGGGGGCGCCGGCAAACGCGGTGAACGCGAGACCACCACCGCGCCGTGCAAGCTTGAGCCAGTCAATGCGCTTATAGATGTCCTTTACGGCCAAGCCAGCTTGGGTAAGCAAGGAGCGCTGGTCGATAAGGCCAGTGACGATACCTTCTATCAGAGCGATCTTGGCATCCTCAAACCCCTGAAAACGCCAGCCGTTGAATTTGATGCAGAGGACATCCTCATCAGCATTGAGGCCATTCTCGATCATTTCGAGGATGCTTGACTTGCCTGCGCCCCAATCCCCATGAACTCCGATCGTCACAGCATGATCGGGTTTTTCGCGCAGTAGCTCGATAATGGTCTTAGCGATCGCCTCGTTGTTAAGGAGATCGACCTTTGTCTCATTGTCCGTAAGAATCATCCCGCCTCCATGAATCGCCCTGGGTTTTCTAGACGGTTCTGTTGCCCAAAAAGTACGGCCGTTCGAACTCTACCTTGGATAGCACGTTGGCGTATCCGTGGCGATGCTTTGTGTAGTAGAACATTTCGATGTAGTCGAACACGTCCGACTGCCCGAGCGCGTCTGGTCAGAGAACCGTAAAGGGCTCACTGCCAATTTCGAAAGCGCTTCCTCACAAGCCAGCACACCAATCAAGTTGACGATTCCTATATTTTGTGTAGGTTGTCAACCTGGGAGGCCGTAATGATCCATGACCGCATCCGCCGTGCTCGCGTGCTCCGGGGTTTGAGCCTCGAAGATCTGGCGCAGAGGCTGGGCGATATCAGCAAGCAGGCGTTGAGCAAGTTCGAGAAGGGCGCCGCGGTGCCGAATTCGGCGCGCCTGCTGCAACTGGCACAAGCGCTGGACGTGAAGCCCGAGTACTTCTTCCGCCCGGACGCCGTGACCCTGGCGCCACTGGAATTCCGCAAGCTCGCGAAGATGCCGAAGTATCGACAGCAACAGGTCGAGGAACAGATGCGCGAGCATCTGGAGCGTTACATCGCGCTGGAGCGATGCTTCGACGCGGCGGATGTCGCGCTGGACGCCGTTCCTGCGCGCGCCATACCCGTCGCGTCCGTAGGCGCCGCCGAGGACGCGGCCAGAAAGCTCAGGGAAGACTGGGCCATCGGTGGCGATGCGATCGCCAATCTGACCGAACTGCTCGAAGACCACGGAATCAAGGTCGCGCTGCTCGACGGGCCGGATGACTTCGACGGCGCATGCGCCGCCACCCATGACGAGCAGCATGTGCTGATCGCCCTGAATCGCACCCGCCCCGGCGAGCGCATGCGTTTCACCGCTGCGCATGAGCTGGGGCACTGGATCATGGCATTGCCGGAAGAGATGCCAGAACCGGAGAAAGAGGCGTGCTGCCATCGGTTTGCAGGGGCCTTCCTGTACTCGAGGGATCAGGTCGTCCTGGATTTCGGCAGCCATCAGCGCTCCCGGGTTCACATGATGGAACTGCTCAACGCCAAGCGGCGTTACGGCGTGTCCATGCAGGTGGCTCTGCGTCGGCTGAAGGATCTGGATCTGCTGAGCGAGCCCGGTTACAGGTCCGCGTCTATCCAGTTCAACGTGAATGGCTGGCGTTCCGCCGAGCCGGAACCGTGGCCTGCCGAGCAGCCGCGCCGCTTCGAATCCCTGGTGTTCTGGGGCCTCGCGGAGGATCTGTTCACCCGGTCCCGCGCATCCGAATTCCTGCAGCGGCCGATCGATCAGCTTGAGCCCGCGATCGAGGTGTAGGCCGTTTCCGCATGAGCCGGATCTACATCAGCGACACCAATATATGGATTGATTTCAACAACGCCGGCCTGCTCGACGAGTTGTTCCGGCTGCCGTTTGCGCTCTGCTGTACCGATTTCGTACTGGAAGAGCTGAAGGACTTCGACCATGCGGCCCTGCTCGCGCGAGGCCTGATTGTCGAGGCGATGGACGGCACGGCAATCATCGAGCTGCACGGGATGATGATGGAACACAACAACAGTTCCCTGCCCGACGTCTCCTGTTACTTTCTGGCTCGGCAGACCGCACGACCACTGCTCACCGGTGATGGCCGGCTGAGAAAGCAGGCACAGAAGGACGGCCTGGAAGCGCATGGCGCGCTATGGCTTCTGGATCGTCTGGTCGAGCATGCGGTGATCCCGCCGGCTCGCGCCGCCGACTGTCTTGAACTCATGTTGCGAAGGAACGCGCGTTTGCCACATGTCGAATGCCAGACCCGACTGAAGCAGTGGCTCGGGTAAATTGACAGCCGGTTTTCTATAAACATCATGAGCGAACTGATTCTCTACACCACCGAAGACGGACGCAGCCAGATCAGGCTGCGGGCCAAGGATCAGACCGTCTGGCTCACGCAGCGGGAAATGGCGGAGCTGTTCGATGTGACGACTGACAATGTCGGCCTGCATCTGAAGAACATCTTTGAAGATGGGGAGTTGAGTCGCGAGGCAACTACCGAGGATTCCTCGGTAGTTCAGATCGAAGGTTCGCGCGAGGTGAAGCGTCCGGTCACGCTCTACAACCTAGATGCCATCCTCGCCGTGGGTTATCGCGTGCGCTCGCCGCGCGGGGTGCAGTTCCGCCGCTGGGCGTCCACGGTGCTCAAGGAGTATCTGCTCAAGGGCTTCGTGCTGGACGACGAGCGTCTGAAGAACCCCGATGGCCGCCCGGACCACTTCGATGAAATGCTGGCGCGCATCCGGGACATCCGTGCCTCGGAGAAGCGCTTCTACCAGAAGGTGCGCGACCTGTTTGCCTTGAGCAGCGACTACGACAAGACGGACGAGGCGACGCAGACTTTCTTCGTCACCGTACAGAACCTGTTGCTGTACGCCGTCACGCAGCAGACCGCAGCCGAGCTGATCACGGCGCGCGCCAACCCTGATGATCGACACTTCGGCCTGTTGAACTGGCAGGGCGCCCGGGTGCGCAAGCAGGACATCCTGATCGCCAGGAACTACCTGACCGAAGACGAAATCGACACGCTGAACCGCCTGGTGGCGATCTTTCTGGAAACCGCTGAACTGCGCACCAAGCGTCGCGAAGAAATCCGCATGAGCTTCTGGCGCCAGAACGTCGACCAGATCATCGCCGGCAACGGTTTTCCGGTGCTCACGCATGCGGGCAAGGTGAGCCACGCGCAGATGGAGCGCACCACGAGCGCGCTTTACGACGACTACGACCAGCGCCGCAAACAGGACGAGGCGCGCCAGGCCGACGAACAGGACGAAGCCGAATTGCAGGCATTGGAAAACACCCTGAAGAAACGCCCGAAACCATGATCGAACAAGCCCGGGAAACGTGTCGATTTTCACCTGGGTTTTGAACACGATTTCCGGATGTGTCGATTCGCTCGACACGTTGCGGTGAAACGTGAGCCTTGAGCAGCGACCCTCACTGCACTGACCCGGCGACGCACCTGCCGCATGTCGGCGTTTGATCGATGCGTCGCCTTCGCCTATTATTCCTTACCGAAGGTAAGGAATCAGGGGGCCGGGATGACCACATCGACACTGACCAGCAAGGGGCAGATCACCGTGCCGCTGGCTGTCCGCACCGCGCTCGGTCTGCAGACCGGCGACAAGGTGGATTTCGTCGCCGACGGTGCAGGCTTCCGCATCGTTCCGCTGCGCGCGGACGTACGCAATCTGAAAGGTCGTTTCGCCGGCCGCGCCGATGCGCCGGTATCGATCGAGGACATGGATGCGGCCATCGCCGATGCCGCTTCAGGGGTCGGCAACCCGTGATCGCGCTCGACACCAACGTACTGGTACGCTACCTGGCGCAGGACGATGCACAGCAATCCGCGCGTGCCACCCACCTGATCGAACAGGAGGTGAGCGATACATCGCCTGCCTTCGTATCGCTCATCGTGCTGGTCGAAACCTGCTGGGTCATGCAGCGCCTGTACAAGGCGTCGAAGCACGATATCTGCGAGCTGGTGCGCGATCTGCTCGATTCGCGCCAGTTGCTGATCGATCAGCGCGCCATCGTGAATCAGGCGCTCGCGGCGATCGAAGCGGATCCGTCCATCGACTTTCCCGACGCGCTCATCGTGGCGAGCGCACGCGCCGCAGGCTGCGATCGCATCGCCACCTTCGATCGCCGCGCGCAGCGGGCAGGCATGGAACTGCTGGCGACCTGATCTCCGACCCGCGCCACGACAGTCTTCGTACCTTCCAACGACCCGCTTCCAGCGATCTCTTCCCAAGGAAACCCGTGAGCACCCTTCCCCCCTGCCCCCAGTGCAATTCCGAATTCAGCTACGAAGACGGCGCCCTGCTCGTCTGTCCGGAATGCGGCCATGAATGGAGTCGCGATGCCGCTGCGGGTGGCGATGAGAAGCGTGTGTGGAAGGACGCCCACGGCCATCTGCTGCAGGACGGCGACACCGTGTCGCTGATCAAGGATCTGAAGGTGAAAGGCAGTTCCTCGGTGCTGAAGGTGGGGACCAAGGTCAAGAACATCCGCCTGGTCGAAGGCGATCACGACATCGACTGCAAGATCGATGGCTTCGGCTCGATGCAGTTGAAGTCGGAATTCGTCAAGAAAGCCTGATCGGACGTTTTCCGGCCGGTGCGCCGACCTGATCCTCGCCAACCCGCCGCCACTTTCACCCTGGTTTCCTTGCCGGTGCCGAGGCTTGGTCGGCACGCTCACGCCAGTCGTTCGATCCGCGCACTTGCGCTGTTGACGTGACGTTCCAGCGCAGCGATGCAGGGTCGGAATCGCTCGCTGAATCCGTTGTGCGCCATGATCCGGGCGAGGTAGGCGCGTGCCAGCGCCTCGGCCTGACGCCACGTTTCGTTTGCCACGCCTGCGTGAATGACGGCTTCGGGAACCGTGTCGGGCAGGCCACCACCACTGCGCGGTGCGAAGGTCATCGGCGTCATGTCGTAGGCGGGTGCGAGGTCGTACGGACGTCCCTGCTCGGCAACGAAGGACAGATTGCCGGCATGCATGTCCGAGTTGCCGATCAGCGTGCCGAAAGCCCAGAGCAGGCCGGCGCCGGCCGCCGCTTCCGGACGGATATGGCCGGCGGCGGCGAGCCTGGCCGCTATATCCGGCCAGCCGACCGATGCCGCGCCAACGAACTCTGCATCCAGCGCAGTCAGTGAGAACAGCGCCCGCCGCCCCAGACGGCCGATGCGATCGAAGCGTTCGATCTGCAGGAAGCGCTGACCACCGTGGTCGATCCACTGCGTGGAAGAAGCCGGCACGTCCGCGTCACGCAGCGTTTCAAGCGCGACATGCTCGGCCAGCAGCAGGTCACGCCAGCGCTCGCTGACCGGGCTGTTCTCGGGTTCGCTGAATTTCACGATCACATGCCGGGCCCCGCCGGGTGTCATGGCATAGGCGGTGAATTTCGGTTGTCCCCCCCCCCCCGATGAAACCCGGGGGTCTACCCGGGCCGCCTCGCACGCCAGGCGGGCATAGGTTTCAGCCCTTTCCGCATCCGGGATGGGCGCCGGAACCGGCATGGCCAGAAACCGGTCGCGGGCCACATCGCCGGGGAGCAGATTGCCGACCAGATCGTGACCATGCGCCAGCAGCGCCCGCAAGGCATGCGTATCGCTCCAGTCGGCCAGACGGGCCGGCAGTCCGAGTTCAGCACCATGGCGCGCCGCGTGGGCCCGACCCAGATAGCCCTGCGGGCGCATATCGAAGAGCCACCAGGGCAGACCTTCGCTGTACAGCGTGACGCCGTCGGTCTGGCGCATCACGAATCCTTCTGAACGCACCGGTACAAGCGTGCCCAGCAGCTTGATCCGGCCTTCCGCATCGACCCGGTATATCGCGATGTCCGGCAAGCCACGGGCGGCATCCCTCAGCGCGTAACGAATGGATCGCGCCGCGCCGATGCGCACGATGTCGTCGCCCAGATCGGTCAGCGCACGCGACATCGTCGGCTGACTGATGCCCATGCTTTCAGACAGTTGGCGCGCAGACAGCGGCCCGCCGGACAGGCGCATGCGAATGCTTTCAGCGTGCGGCGACATGCTTTGAATGGATTAATGAATAGATATGTGAATATATATCACGTCTGACCCGAGGCCGTCCTCAGGTGCGTCCTCAGGCCCGGCCCCGATGTTTCTCGCACGTCTGTCTGCCGCGCCCGGTGCCGCACCGTTTTCGTTTGTGACTGTCGCGTTTGTGGTTACAGTCGCGCACACCGCGATGCCCGCGCGTTCGCAGGTCAGCCGGTGCACGCCGGCGGATGTCGACCGGGCGAAACCGCTTATTGAACGCGCATACCAGGAGAACTGATGTTCAGGCCGACCGATTTCAGGAATGAAAAGTCCGGAGTCCCTTGATGGACTTGATGCTGGAGCTTGTCCGGGCGCTTGGCCTCGTTGTGGTGATGCTGATCGGGCCGGCGGTGGCCTTGGGATTTCTGCTTCTGCGCAAGCGTCAGGTACGCAAGCGCAGCAGGACGCCGTTGACGGACGACCTTCTTCGTCCGCCGGGGCACAGCTTGTTGAAGCAGATCGAGTCGTGCAGGGATGACATCGACGAACACCTGATGCGTCTGATGCTCGTACCGACAGTATTCACCGCCTTCTATTTCGTGAAGGTATACAGCGATGGCGCAACAGGGTTGCGTGCTGGGCTTGCATCGCTCGTGGCGCTGGTCGTGCTGGGCTTCATGGTCCATAGCGTTGCGACGATGCTGAAGACAGCGAAGAAGCTTGATGCACTGAAAGCCGGCTATGACGCGGAGTTGGCCGTTGCACAGGAACTGGACCAACTCATGCGCAAGGGTGCGTGGGTCTTTCATGATGTAGAAGGCAAGGGCTTCAATATCGACCACGTCGTCGTCGCGCCCCAGGGCGTGTTCGCCGTCGAAACCAAGGGTTACACGAAACGCACTGGGGGTGACGGCAAGGTGAATGCGCGTGTGGTGTTCGACGGGCTGAAGTTGGTCTTTCCCCACCACTCAAGCACTGACCCGATTGAACAGGCCGTGCGACAGGCGAAATGGTTGTCCGACTGGCTCGGCAAGGCGACAGGCGCGCCGGTGACGGCGGTGCCGGTCGTCGCCTTGCCCGGCTGGTATGTGGAACGCAAGGGTGCCGGCGCTGTGAGCGTGTTCAGCGGCAAGGAACTGCAAGCGCATCTGCTCACGATCAGGCGTGCTCAGGCGGTCACCGATTCGCACATGCGCCAGATCGCCCATCAGCTCGATCAGCGCTGCCGAAACATCAAGCCTCAGTACGTTCAGTGAGCGTACTTCTGCCGGCGCCCGGAGGCGCCAGATATCAGGCTTCTCCGATCAGTCCAGACTCCACGAGGGAAGCGGACTCTCGAACCAAAGTGACAGCCGGTATAGGACATGTCTGATGAGCCGTGAACGTACCCGGTGCTCTCCGATGACGGCACACTCCCGATCGGGAGACGCTCTGTTGCAGTGCGCAACGCACCGCAAGCGGGCAAATGTCACACACCCGACCATTGATTCATAACGACTTTCCCTCTGGCACGGTTGATGCACTGCAACACGCGGTGCTGCACATCCCCCACTGTCAAGAAGGAGCGTCCGCATGTCGAGCTGTACTCATCCCGCACATCAGCACTGCAGTTTCTGTGATGCAAAAGGTCGCCTGACGGTACAGGTCGATGGCAACGGCGAAGCGGCGCTCGATACGCCTGCGCCGCCGGACCCGTCGCGGCGCGGCTTGCTGAAGGGGTCGCTGGCGGCCGGTTTCGGCACGCTGAGCGCCGGCTGGGTCGGCTCGGCGATGGCCAAGGATGCGGCCACCGGCACGATGAAGGCGGTCAATCACTATTACATCGCGGCCAGCGCCGACACGGTGCACTGGGGTTACTTCAGCAAGTCGCTGAAACCGCAGGTGACGGTCGAGCCGGGGGACTTCGTCACCATCGAAACGCTGACCCACCACGCGGGCGACGATTTCGACCGCATGATCAAGGGTGACCCGGGCGCGGAAAGCGTTTTCTACTGGGACAAGAAGAAGAAGGGCGTCATCCGCCGCGGTGCCGGGCCGATGGACGCCAGCCTGTTCGGGCGCGGCGCCGGCGAAGGTCTAGGTGTACACATATGCACCGGGCCGGTGTACGTGAAAGGTGCCGAAGAGGGCGACGTGCTCGAGGTGCGCATCGTCGACGTCACGCCGCGGCCGAGCGCCAACCCGAAGTACAAGGGCAAGAGCTTCGGCGTCAATGCCGCGGCCTGGTGGGGCTTCCACTTCAAGGAGCTGATCACCGAGCCGAAGGAACGCGAAGTCATCACGATCTACGAGATCGACGCCAGCAGCGAGAAGAACTGGGCGCAGGCGGTGTACAACTTCCAGTGGACACCGCAGACCGACCCGTTCGGTGTGGTGCACAAGACGATCGACTACCCGGGCGTGGTCGTTGACCACTCGACGGTGAAGGAAAACCACGGTGTGCTGAAGAACGTGCGCGTGCCGACGCGGCCGCACTTCGGCGTGACCGGCGTGGCGCCGAAGGAAGCCGACATGGTCGATTCCATCCCGCCCAGCTACACCGGCGGCAACATCGACAACTGGCGCATCGGGAAGGGCGCGACGATGTACTACCCGGTGGCGGTCAAGGGCGCGCTGTTTTCGGTCGGCGATCCGCATGCCGGTCAGGGCGACTCCGAACTGTGCGGCACGGCCATCGAATGTTCGCTGACCGGCACCTTCCAGTTCATCCTGCACAAGAAGGCCGACCTCGCCGGCACCGCACTCGAAAAGCTCGCCTACCCGCTGCTCGAAACACCTGACGAATGGGTGATCCACGGCTTCAGCTTCGCCAACTACCTGGCCGAACTGGGCGACAAGGCGCAGAGCGACATCTACGCCAAATCGTCGGTCGACCTCGCGCTGAAGGACGCCTTCCGCAAGAGCCGCGCCTTCCTGATGGACACGCAGAAGCTCACCGAAGACGAAGCGATTTCGCTGCTGTCGGTCGGCGTCGACTTCGCCGTGACCCAGGTGGTGGATGGCAACTGGGGCGTGCACGCGGTGATCAGGAAGGCGCTGTTCTCCGGCGGCAGCCTGTAGGCGCTGGACTTGTGGGCGCGGCCGCAGTTCTGTGGGAGCCGCGGCCCCGCCGCGATCAGCCCGCGATGGTCTCTGTGCAACGCGCCGTCCCTGTGGGAGCCGCGGCCCCGCCGCGATCAGCCCGCGATGGTCTCTGTGCAACGCGCCGTCCCTGTGGGAGATTCTATGTCTGAGCACAAGTGTTTTTGAGCCCTCCGGGTTGGTATTGGGTGCCGGTTTTCATGAGAGAGAACGCGACGCGAGCGATCTTTCTTGCCAGGGCGACAAGGGCCTGGGTGCAGGAGAAGCCGCGGGCGATGCAGGCTTAATAGAAGGGTTTCCAGGTCGCTGATCGGCTGGCGGCCATTGCGGCGTTGTGCAGGAGTCGGCGCACCTCCGGGTCGCCCTTTTTGCTCAGGGTGCCGCGCGCGTTCTGGTTACCCGATTGGCGCACACACACATCGAGCCCGAGATAGGCGATGAAGGCGTCTGCACTGGTGAAGGCGCCCCGATGGAAGGTCGCGCACAAGGCGGCGGCGCTCAGCGGACCGACCCCTTCGATGCCCTGGCAGCGGCGGTGATCGTCGATCCAGTCGCTGGCTTTGAGCTTTTCCACGATCTGGGCCTGAATCTGCTGGGCGAGCCGATCGAACCGTGCGAGCAATGTACGAACTTCGCGCTTGAAGCCGGGCAGATCGGACAGGCTCTGGCGCACGGTGACGGCGGCCCGGACCAGGGTGGCGCGACGGCGCAGCAGTTGCTGCACGCGCTGCGTGGCCTCGGGCGGCAAGGTGTAGGGGTGCAGGCGATGCCCTTCGGAGGCGATGTAGCGGGCGATGAGCCGGGCGTCGATCGGATCGGTTTTGGCCCGCACGCGCGTGGCGTCGCGGTAGCGCGAGAGGCGGTAGCCGTCGATCAGGTACAGCGGGTGCCCGGCCTTGATCACGGCGTCACGCAGCGCGAGGTGGTAAGTGCCGGTGGCCTCGCAGCCGATGTGCAGCGGGCCGCTGGGCAAGGTGCGCAGCCAGGCCCGGATGGCGAGAGGGGTGTTGTCGATGCGCTGCACCGGGCCGTGTTCACCCAGTGCGATATCAAGACGGGCTTTGGATACGTCGATGCCGATGTGAATCGGCTCAGGCTGACTTGTCATGAACAGGCTCTCCCGACTAAGGTTTGGGGGCTTGTCGGGACTCACCAGGCAATCGCTTGCAGGATATGGTCGATCAGGGCCGGCGAGGGCCGCGTCGATGGATTCCTCATGGGTGCTCGATGGTGAGGGGCGGGACGATATCTCCCACGGTCTGTGCAAAAGCCAGAAGCGGCGTTGGTCCCTCCACCCCGACAAGCTCTCACTACAACTTGCCGAGGCAGAACATACAAGCGGCGGCCCCGCCGCGATCAGCCCCGCGATGGTCTCTGTGCAACGCGCCGTCCCTGTAGGAGCGGCGGCCCCGCCGCGATCAGCCCCGCGTTGGTCTTTGTGCAGCGTGCCGCTCCCACAGGTCCTCTCACAGGTCCTTCCCCCAGGTCCGCCGCCGCCGTGCCCGGCGCAGGCGGGCATTGCAGTTTTCGACAAGACATCACCGCGGTGCCCGTGCAGACTGACAGCCCTCTCATCCCATGTCCCGTGTCGTGCTTGCCGTCGTCGCCCCTGCCCTGTTCGTCGTCGTCTGGTCCACCGGCTTCATCGTTGCGCGGGCGATCGACGGCGTGGCCGATCCGGCGCTGTTCCTGCTCGCCCGCTTCACGCTGACCACGTTGATGTACGCCGCCATCGCTGGCGCGCTGCGTGTCGCCTGGCCGGCGCGCAACCAGTGGCCCAAGCATCTGCTGGCCGGTGCGCTGCTGCAGGGCGTCTACATGGGCGGCGGCTATTGGGCGGTGGCGCACGGACTGTCGCCGGCGGTGATGGCGCTGCTGGCAACGCTGCAGCCGATGTTCACCGCCCTGATCGCGCAGCGCCTGTTCGACGAACCGCCGGGGCGCCATTTCTGGGCGGGTCTGCTGGCCGGTGCGCTGGGGGTCGTGCTGGTGCTGGCGCCGCGGCTGGCAAGCGTGGGCCCGGAGGCGTTGTCGCCGCTGGTCGTCGGTGTGGCGCTGGTCGCCGTGGCCGGCATCACCGCCGGCACGCTGGTGCAGAAAAGCTCGATTGCGGCGGCCGACCTGTTCAGTTCGAGTGCGATCCAGAATGCCGGGGGTGCGCTGGTCTGTCTGGTCGTCGCGCTGGCGCTCGGCGAGTCGTTATGGGTGCCCGGCCCGGCACTGTGGGCGGCGCTGGCGTGGGCGGTGTTCGGCCTGTCGGCCATCGGCAGCACGCTGCTGGTGTGGATGGTGCGCCGCGGTTCGGCAGCGAAGGTGAGCGTGCTGGTGCTGCTGGCCCCGCCGCTGGCCGCGGTGCAGGCCGCCCTGCTGTTCGGCGAGCGGCTGGCCCCGATGCAGATGGCCGGTTTCGCGCTGGCGCTGGGCGGCGTGCTACTGTGCCGCCGTCGCTGAAAGCCCTGTCATGCACGCCACCGATCCCAACGTCGATACCCGCTGCTACGCGGCCGAACCGGCCGGGCACGCGCACGATTTCCACCAGGTCGTGCTGGGCGGCGACGGCGGTACCGAACTGGAGCTCGACGGCCATCTGCACCGGGTCGATGCCGGCGCCGGCCTGCTGATACCGGCCGGCACGCGGCACGACTACCGCGGGCTGGATGCCGCCAACCGCCAGCTCGTGGTCGACCTCCCGGCCGATTCGGTCGCCTTGCCGGCCTCGCTGTTCCGGCGCCCGCGCGCCTTCGTCATCGACGCGCCCCTGCGCCGGCGCGTGCAGCCGCTGCTCGGCCTGGCCGGCGAGCGCGTGTCGCGGCCGCGTCACTGGCTGCTGGCCACCCGCTTTGCCGACGATCTGGCGCACCGCCTGCACACCGCTCCGGCGAACGACGACGCGCGCCGTTTTCCGGTCGCCCGCATCGACACCTGGCTGCGCCGCCATGCCGGCGACGCACCGCCGCTGAAGGATCTGGCGGCCCGCTTCGGCTACGGCCCGCGCCGCTTCCATGACCTGTTCGTCGACGCCTTCGGCGAAGCCCCGCACCGTTACCTGACCCGCCTGCGTCTGGACGCCGCCCTCGCCCTGCTCGACGACGGCTCACGTTCGCTCGGCGACATCGCGCTCGACACCGGTTTCGCCGACCAGAGCACCTTCACCCGCCGCTTCACGCAGCGCTTCGGCCTGCCGCCCGGTCGCTGGCGACGGGCGGCCTGCGCACACCCCGGTTGCTGAGCACATCCGGCCGCGAGCCGGGCCGCATCACACGCGCGCCATCACTTCCAGTGTGTCGACCAGCCGGCACGCGTAGCCCAGTTCGCTGCGGTAGCCCGCGCACACCTTGACGACGCGGCCCGACACCTGGGTCAGCGCGGCCTGGAACAGGCAGGAGTGCATGTCGTTTGCGGCGGCTGTGCCGGCGTCCGGGCCGTCGCAATAACGCAGCAGTTCGCCGTAGGCGCCGAAGCTGGCGCACTGGATCAGCGCATTCACCTCTTCCACGCTGGTGTCGCGCGAGGCGGCGAACACCATGCCGAGCAGCACCAGATCGCAGTCCGGCACATGCACCGGCGGTGTTTCGTCGAGCGCGCCCGGCAGCCGGGGCAGCACCTGCTGCAGCTGCGCGGCCACACTGCCTTCGCGCTCGCAGGCGGCGCCGGCGCAATGCTGCACGTCGTGCATCGGCGTGATGACCGCGTGCTCGATGCCCAGCGCGTAGTGCAGCAGGCGCGCCACCGGCGCGATGCCGTGGGTGGCGCTGCACGCGCCGTGCAGCAGGCGGTGCGAGCCGTCGATCCGCATGTGGTTCACGCCGAACACCACCGTGCCGTCGAAGGCGAAGCCGCCGGCCGGTGCGCCGCACAGCACCTTGGTCGCGCCCGCGGCGAGGTGCCGCCGCGGATCGCCGCCCGAACAATCGAGCACGATGTCGACGCCATGTTTGCCCCACGCCGGCGTGACATCACCGGGGGTATCGTCGTGTGCCGCCACGCTGACCAGTTCCAGCCCGCCGTTGGCGCAGAAGGCCGGGTGCGCGCCGATCGCCGCCCGCGCGTTGCGCGCGGTGCGTCCGCAGCCGTCGATGGCGATCCGCCTCACCATGTCCGCTGCGGCGGCATTCGTCGCCGCCTGTTCCGTCGGGTCACCATGCCGTTCATGCCGCCCGCTGTTGTCGACGCCGTTCCAGCAGGCGCAGGATCATCGGCGTGAAGATGAGCTGCATCGCCAGTTCCATCTTGCCGCCCGGCACGACCAGCGTGTTGGCGCGCGACATGAAGGAGTCGTGCAGCATGCTCAGCAGGTAGGGAAAGTCGAAGCCGCGCGGATTCGAGAAACGGATCACCACCAGGCTTTCGTCGGCGGTCGGAATGGTGCGCGCGATGAAGGGGTCGCTGGTGTCGACCACCGGCACACGCTGGAAGTTGATGTGGGTGCGCGTGAATTGCGGGCAGATGTAATGCACGTAGTCGTGCATGCGGCCGAGGATGACGTCGGTCACCGCGGCGGTCGAGTAGCCGCGCGTGCTGCGGTCGCGATGTATCTTCTGTATCCATTCCAGATTGATGACCGGCACCACGCCGATCAGCAGGTCGGGGTAGCGCGACACGTCGATGCTGTCGGTCTTTACGCCGCCATGCAGGCCTTCGTAGAACAGCAGCTCGCTCGGCGGCAGGTCGGACCAGGGTGTGAAGGTGCCGGCCGGCTGGTCGTACGGGGCGGCTTCCTCGTCGTTGTGCAGGTATTTTCGGCTGCGCCCGGTACCGGTTTCCGAGTAGGTGCGGAACAGCGTTTCGAGTTCGTCGAACAGATTGGCCTCTTCGCCGAAATGGCTGAAGTGCGGTTTTTCCTTCGGATCGATTTCGGCGGCGGCGCGCTTCATTTCGGCGCGGTCGTAGCGATGGAAGCTGTCGCCCTCGATCACGGCCGCGGCCACGCCTTCGCGGCGGAAGATGCTTTCGAAGGTGCGGGTGACCGATGTGGTGCCGGCGCCGGACGAGCCGGTGATCGCAACGATGGGGTGTCTGACTGACATGGCAACCTCGTGATGACTGGATTCTTTACCTTCAGTCCCGCTCAGCCGTTCTGACCGGCGAACAGTCCGCGCCGCCCGAACAGCGGCGACTCATAGGTGTCCGGTTGCGGCTCGCGGTGATAGGCCTCGATGCGGGTCACTTCCTCGGCCGAGCCGAAGACGAACGCAATGCGCTGGTGCAGCGACGTCGGCTGCACCTCCATCAGCCTGTCGTGTCCGGTGCTCGCCATGCCACCCGCCTGCTCGATCAGGAAGGACACCGGATTCGCCTCGTACAGCAGGCGCAGCCGGCCCGGCTTCGACGGGTCCTTCGTGTCGCGCGGATACATGAACACGCCGCCGCGCATCAGGATGCGATGCGTTTCGGCCACCAGCGAGGCGATCCAGCGCATGTTGAAGTCCTCGCCGCGCGGACCGGTTTTTCCAGCCAGACACTCATCGACATAGCGGCGCACCGCGGGTTTCCAGAAGCGGCTGTTCGACGCGTTGATGGCGAATTCGCGCGTGCTGCGCGGCACCTTCAGGTTGGCGTGGCTCAGTACCCATTCGCCGAGCATCGGGTCGAGCGTGAAGGCGTGCGTGCCGTTGCCCAGCGTCAGCACGAGCATGGTGGACGGGCCGTAGATCGCGTAACCGGCGCACACCTGCTGCGTGCCCGGCTGCAGGAAGTCGGCGCCGGTCGCGTCTTCGCCCGGTCGCACGGCGCGGGTGATCGAAAAGATGCTGCCGACCGACACGTTCACATCGATGTTCGACGAGCCATCGAGCGGGTCGAATGCCAGCAGGTACTTGCCGCGCGGATAGTGGCCCGGCAGCAGGTGGATGTCGTCCAGTTCCTCGGACGCCATGGCGGCGACGTGGCCGCCCCATTCATTGGCGCGCAGGAAGATGTCGTTGTGATCGGCCGCCGGGATCATGAAGTGCCGGAACTGCAGCGCGGGGAGGGTGAAGCTGCGCGCCTCGGCTGCGGGCTGCGCCGAGCAGTTCAGCGCCACCCGGTCGTAGGTCTCGTACTTGCTGAGCATGATGCGCCCGATCTCCGAGGACCAGTCGCCCCAGGGCTCGGCGCTGATCGGCCAGGTCTCGGCGCGCCCGGGCAGGTC